>Ga0194111_10001927_pt1 | contig 25338 bp, 21 predicted proteins | sample TA2KigC300mmetaG_FD_146194 | JGI IMG/M metagenome (GOLD analysis project Ga0194111, IMG submission 146194) | Freshwater microbial communities from Lake Tanganyika, Tanzania - TA2015033 Kigoma Deep Cast 300m | ecosystem: Environmental > Aquatic > Freshwater > Lake | place: Tanzania: Lake... | reverse complement strand
TCCCCGACGAAAATCAGTGCGCCGGTAGCGCCCAGCACGTAACTGCTCTATTAGCTCCTCTACCATGACGCTCTCCAGCAGCCTTTTGGCTATACGCAAGGTCTCCTGCTCAAAATCCCCCCACCAATCCTCCTCATCCTTGACCTCCCGCCACAAATCCTCTAACTTGAGTTGGGTCAGGTCTTTGACCTGTACCATGGGGCGTCCTCCTTTCTAAGATATCTTTCTCTTATCTCTAGAAGGATACGCCCCCCTCTTTTTACACACAATATGTTACGCTACCCGACGTGCTCACTCACTGCATTATGTTTTGCGGTTACAGCTTTCGTGCCGGAGAAGCGTTTGAACAAGCCAAGAGTAAACGCTATAATGGAAAGTACATGAAGAATCGGTGCACAAGCATGGAACGCTCCAATTGGGAGCCCTTTGCCCACCATCGCAACAGGAGAAGATTAACTCAAGCGGCTTGTGATGCACCGTGAACTGGGTACCAGCAGACAAGTCCAAAGGGCGTATTAGCAATGCAAGAAGCGGTGGAGGTTCAACTCCGTTTGGCGGCCAGTTGAAATGGGAAGCCTCATGATGAAAGGTAAGAACATAAAGGATAAGAGATGATGAAAGGCAAGAATAGCAAAGAGATACCAATCAGGATAACGGATACAACTCTCCGCGACGGACACCAATCCTTGTTGGCCACCCGTATGCGGATCAAGGATATGGAAGCCCTTGCTCCAGAGATGGACGGGGCAGGGTTCTATTCGCTCGAAGTGTGGGGTGGCGCTACCTTCGATGTCTGCATCCGATTTCTCAACGAAGATCCCTGGCAAAGGCTGCGTCTCCTAAAAAGGCTCATACCCCATACCCCTCTCCAGATGTTGCTTCGAGGGCAAAACCTCGTCGGCTACCGCCACTACCCTGACGATGTGGTCACGGCGTTTGTTCACCATGCCGCCGAGACAGGGATCGACATCTTTCGTGTTTTCGATGCCTTGAATGACGAGCGCAACTTAGAAACTTCCTTTGCCGCCATCAGAGAATCTGGAAAGCATATTCAGGCGTGTATCTGTTATTCGCTCACCGAGCCCAAAATGGGTGGCCCGGTTTATAACCTTGATTATTATGTCAGGAAAGCACTCGTCCTACAAGATATGGGTGCCGACAGCCTATGCATCAAAGATATGGCAGGGCTAATCTCTCCTTACGATGCTTATGATTTGGTCAAGGCTCTCAAGGAAGTGCTGCGGATCCCTGTACAACTACACACACACTATTCCAGTGGCATGGCCTCCATGAGTTGTCTGAAGGCTATTGAAGCCGGGGTAGATGCCATCGACACTGCCCTTGCTCCCTTTGCGCTGAGGTCTTCACAGCCAGCTATTGAGCCAATCCTGGTTATGCTTCAGGGGACCCCACGAGATACCGGGCTGGATCTTGCTCAGCTTCTCAAGCTGGGGCAGTATCTCGAGTCCATAGCCGCTAGCTACCGCGACTTCCTAGACACTACCAAGATAGCAGTCATCGACACCAGTGTGCTTGAGCATCAAGTCCCAGGCGGCATGATCAGCAACCTCGTAGCACAGCTACGAGAAGCCGAGGCTTTGGACAGGCTCCATGAGGTTCTTGATGAGCTGCCTCGTACCAGAAAGGAATTAGGCTACCCGCCTCTGGTCACTCCCACCAGTCAGATTGTGGGTGTCCAGGCCGTTCAGAACGTCCTTTTTGGCAGATACAAGATGGTCTCCTCCCAGGCAAAGGACTACGTTTATGGCTTATATGGCAGGCCACCGGCCCCTATCGATCCCGAGGTACAGAAAGTGGTTCTCAAAGGCTATCCTCGGGGAGACAAACCCATCACTTGCCGCCCTGCTGATCTTATCAAGCCTGAGCTCGACAAAGCCAAAGAGGCAACCAAGGACATCGCCAAAGACATTGGGGACGTGCTTATCTATGCCCTTTTCCAGACATTGGGGATGGAATTCTTGAAGCAGAAGTATGGCCTACAGCCAGTGCCTGCCGGGAAGAATTGAAGTCAGATGGGTTAGTCACCACATGAAGAATAGAGCTCAGGTAGGCAAGACAAGTCAACAGATCAAAGTGGTGCAATCATGATAGATCAAACACAGTCGTAGGAAGGTTGCGAAATGAGTAAAGGAACAAAGGGATTAATTCCGCCTGGTTTGGCTTATATAGCAGATAACTTTACCTCCAAGGGCAACATACTGGGTGCCTCGAAGGGGTCAGGAGCAAAGTGGGCGAAAGACCTCAGCCTACCCAAACGATCAGAGACCATATTCTTTGCGGGCTGCGGGTATCAGTATAGTGCTGAGCTGGAAGCGCTCAGCTCGCTGATACGAGGGATGGACAAGAGCAGAATTGGCGCCGAGTCGTCCATGGGCATCGCCACTCTCGGGAAGAAGCTAGGGGTAGACCTTGGTGGGGTGTACCGCCGGGTGGCAGTCAGAGGAAGTAGTTCTGATGCTCAACCCCTAGTGGACGCGGTCAGGGTGTTGGGTAAGCTGGGGGTCCAGTTTGGCTACCTTGCCGAGGACGAGCCTTGCTGTGCGGGCTTACTACATTATGTCGGGTTGGAAAAGGAATTCAGCCAGAATGCGGAGAGTCTGTACAGTAGGCTGAAGTCCCTGGGTGTGAAGCGTATCATAGGCATCGTCCCTTCCTGTACTTACACCCTTCGTACTTTGGTACCACACAGTGCACCAGGGTATGACATAGAGGTGCGACACTTCTCGGAGGTTGTTCTAGGAAAGATCAACTCGGTAGAGCTACGGTTTCCCAAGGAGGCTAAAGTAGTATACCATGACCCTTGCCAGTTGGCGCGCTACCTTGGGTTAACAGAAGAGCCACGCCAGATACTAAGGGCCATCAAAGGCATTGCGCTGGTGGAAACGGAGTGGACCCACGGAGAGTGGGCAACGTGTTGCGGTGGAGGTGGAGGATTTGAAGCAGTCTTCCCGGAGCTAAGCCAGATTCTGGCAGTGAACCGCACCAGGGAATTGCTGGAAACAGGCGCCAAGATGATTGTCACCCATTGTCCAGGATGCATCCTGCAACTAAGGGCTGGGCTGAAGGAATTGAAAGCCGAGGACGTCGAGGTTCTTGATCTAGCCCAAGTAATTTCCATGTCAATGTGAGGCGAACAATGTCTGTTTTCAAAGATTATAAGAAAGAAATAATGGATGCGGCCCATAACGAGCGGATAAGTCTTGCCTTGTCGCGGGCTATCAAGAGCTACCGGGGTAATACCAACCAAGCCTTGAAGAAGTTTCCCCACACCATCCAGATGGCAGAAGAAGTGAGGCAGATAAAGGAAAAGGCCATCGGGGAAATGGAGAAATTGGCCCAACAGGCTTCTGCGGCCATTACGGAAAACAAGGGGAAAGCCTATATCGCCAAGACAGCGGATGACGCCCGAAATATTATCGACGGCCTAGTGGGGAAGGGAAAACTGATCGTTAAAGGCAAGAGCATGACCGCCGAGGAGATCGAGTTGCGGGAGCATCTGGAGGGACGGGGTAACGAAGTCTACGAGACCGACTTGGGGGAGTTCATCATTCAGAAGCTGGGGTCGAGGCCAATGCACATCCTCTCTCCGGCGATTCATGTACCCAAGGAGGATGTGGCCCAGCTTTTTTCTAAGATTACAGGAGAGAAGCTACCGGCTGATATCGCCACACTCGTAGCAACTGCCCGGAAATTGCTCCGGGAGAAGTACTTCAAGGCGGATATTGGCATGAGTGGCGCCAATGTGGTATCAGCAGACACCGGGACACTGTTCATTATCGAGAACGAGGGTAATATCCGTTTGGCCACGGGTGCTCCACCGGTTCACATTGCGCTGATAGGCATGGAGAAACTGGTGCCCACCTTGGGTGATGCCAACAAGGTGGCTGAGGTAACCTGGAGATACGCTAATTACACGGTCCCCTCTTATGTCAGCCTGATATCCGGGCCAAGCAAAACCGGTGACATCGAGAAGGTAACCACCTATGGAGCCCACGGGCCTGCGGAGTTTCATGTCATTTTCATGGATGCAGGGAGAACCAGTCTCGCCAAGAACCCGATATTGCGACAGGCGCTTTATTGCCTGAGGTGCGGCGGGTGTCTCTATGAATGCCCTGTCTTTGCCGTAACCGCAGGGCATTTCGGCGATAAGTATTTTGCTGGCATTGGGGCTGTCTGGGCAGCAATGCTCAGCGGGGATGTGGAAAAGGGAGCTGCAGTGGCTTATACCTGCCTGACTTGTGGCAGATGTAAGATAAGGTGCCCCATGAAGATTGACACGCCGGAAATGATAGTCGAGCTGAGAAAGCTAATCGTAGGTGACGGCGCTCAAGCCGCTCCATTATCCTAGGTGGGCTAGACCTTCCCTCCTTCGTATTTGGCCACCGCTTTTGTCCTAAGTCCACCCCTCTCCACATAATACGCTTCGACTACCATGGAAGCAGGCTTCAGCAACTGCACCAAATCTCGTAAAATGCGGTTGACCGCATGTTCCTGCAATATCCCCACGTTGCGGTAAGAAGTGAGGTAGTACTTGAGAGACTTCAGTTCCACCAGGTGGCGATTTGGCACATAGCGTATCACCAAGCGGGCAAAGTCGGGCAAGCCGCTCCAGGGACACACACAAGTGAACTCCTCTGTCTCATAGACTACCTCGGTAGCAGAGCCGGGGTAATCGAAGGGGATGCTCTCCAGGACATCCACGTCAATGGCATCCTCTTTATGGATGTCAAATCTTCTTGAGCTATACTTGTCGAGCAACGTTTGCTCCTCCGTCTCCAAAGCTATCAATCATATCTCTCCAAACCGACCTGACTGGTCTAGCGATCCAAATCCTGGCGGTTCCCCTTGGCATCACTCAGCAACGTATAATGACTTCAGCTTTCCCGCTTTAGTTCTTTCGCAGGGTCATCGGCAGCCACGGTCACGCTGTCCGCTGGAAAGACAACGCGCTTGCCACAGCCTCGCCAGCCACCCTTTTTGTCCGACATGATGCCTGTGTAAAGACTGACCTGACCACCCTTGATAATAGCGTATTTACCTGTCGTCTCCTTCTTTGTCTTCTTATCTACCACCTTAACGCCCATTATCGCCTCCTTTCATCTCCTGCTTTCGACTTCGCCAAATTAATTCCAGTGCACTACTTCTTAATGAAGCAGTTGCGTTGGCTTCATGCTTAATTGTAGGTATTGGTCGAAACAAGGTCAACAATTAACACCGCCAAGATAATTGACAAAGTGAGGCTCTTTGCTTGTCGCACCGATCCTGGTATAATCGTGAAAGAAGGGGGGCTGCGTGGCTAGAACGCAGATTGGCAGTAGCGGAGGTGACAACAATGGACAAGGTGCTGGCGATACTCATGGCTGGGGGAATGGGGGAGAGGCTGCAACCTTTAACCATGGAGCGGGGTAAAGCGGCCGTTCCTTTTGCAGGTAAGTTCCGGCTCATTGATTTCACGCTGAGCAACTGCGTCAACTCCGGCATCCGCCAGGTTTTCGTGCTAACGCAGTACAGGTCTGGTTCACTGAATAAGCACATCCAGGAGGGTTGGGGTATCTCGAGTTCCGGGTTAGGCGACTTCATATACTGTGTGCCTGCCCAGCAGAAGATGGGGGTAGACTGGTATCGTGGCACGGCAGATGCCGTACGCCAGAACCTCGACCTGGTCAGGAAAAGGGACGTTGAGCATGTCCTGATTCTCTCCGGCGACCACGTGTACAAAATGAATTACGGTCAGATGGTGGCCTTTCACAAGAGGAAGAAGGCCGGCGTGACGATCTCCGCTATCAGGGTAAGAAAGGAAGACTCCAGAAGATTCGGAGTGCTGGAAGTGGATCAAGACTATAGGATGTTAGGGTTTGAGGAAAAGCCGGCACAGCCAAAGGTAGCCAGGGATGATCCAGATCATGTATTCGCCTCGATGGGGATTTATCTCTTTGAGGTTAGCGCTTTGCGAGAGGCTTTGCAGACACGGGGAGACGACTTCGGTAAGGAGATCATCCCAGCATTGAGAGACAAGGGTTTCGAGATCTTCGTTTACGACTACGAAAAAGAGAACAAGATAGAGGACTTCATAGTGGAAGTGATAGACGGAAGACGGAGGAAGAGTCTGGTTGAGCGAACCCGTGACTCCGACTACTGGAGGGATGTCGGCATCATTGAGTCATATTATGAAGCGAGTATGGAACTATTGGGTGTAGACCCTCTCTTCAACCTCTACGGTGAGAAATGGCCCTTCAGGACATATCAAAGGCCGTTGCCTCCCAGCAAGTATGTCATTGGAGGAAGGACATCGGACTCTATCGTGTCTGATGGCTGTATTATCAGCGGCGGGATGGTGCGGGGTTGTGTATTGTCTCCGGGAGTGGTGGTGGAGAGAGACGCCGTAGTAGAAGAATCGATTATATTTGATGACGTCACCGTGGAACCTAATGCCAAAATAAGGCGAGCTATCATCGACAAGGAAGCTAGAATTCAGGCTGGTGCATCCCTCGGCTATGATCCTGAGGCAGACAAGAGAAGAGGCTGCGCGGTATCAGATACAGGCATTGTGGTCGTTCCCAAAGGGATGGATATAGCAGCAGTCTGATCCCCCCATTCATCAAATGGCAGCAAAGCCACGACTTTTCGGCGAGCAAGCTGAGCTAGGCACGTCGCCATTGGCGTCAAACCAGCGCACTAAGACTAATACCAAAACGGAAGCCACTTCCAAAGACCCAGGTCTGCATATCACCCTCGCCTCGCCTGAGGTTGCCCCCTTTGCCAAGACTGGCGGGCTTGGTGAGGTAATGGGCTCCCTTCCCAAGGCTCTGAAACGCCTTGGTCTTCGGGTCTCCCTGGTCATGCCCGCATACCGATGCGTCCTGCAAGGCGGTTTCCCGCTGGAGGACACAGGGATTCGCCTCACTGTTCCCATATCACATCGTAGGGAGGACGCAACGCTTTTGAAGACGGAGACGGGGGACGGCATCCCGGTTTACCTCGTCCGCGCTGACCGTTACTTTGACCGAGATCACCTGTACAGCACTCCAGAAGGTGATTATCCAGACAACGCCCAGCGGTTTACTTTCTTCAGCCGGGCCATCCTTGAGGTGTTGACAATCGATCCACCACATATCCTCCACGCCAACGACTGGCAATCATCCCTCGCCATCGCTTTTCTCAAAGCCCAGCCTTACTTGTACCCGGAGCTCTCTGGCACAAAGACCATCCTCACCATCCACAACCTGGGACATCAGGGCCTTTTGGGGGGACTGGACTGGCATCTCTTAAACCTCGAACGCAGCCTCTTCACCCCCCGCTATCTCGAGTTTTATGGCAGAATAAACTTCCTCAAAGCAGGCCTCGTCTTCTCCGATGTCATCACCACCGTTAGCCCCACGTATGCCGAGGAGATCAAGACCGCCGAGCAAGGTTTCGGGCTAGAGGGAGTTTTCCAGGAGCGGGCAGACAGCCTGGTCGGCATTCTCAACGGTGTAGACTACAGTGTCTGGAGCCCTGACACCGACAGGCTGATCAGCAAGACATATAGCGCCGAAGATCTTTCAGGTAAGAGCGCCTGTAAGGCCAACCTCCAGCGGAGTTTCCACCTCCCTGAAGATCCAGACGTCCCTCTCATCGGGATGGTCTCGCGTTTGGCGGCGCAGAAGGGCTTCGAGCTCTTGGAGGAGGCACTGGATGATTTGCTGTCCCGGGATCTCCAGCTCGTTCTCCTGGGAACAGGAGACAGGCGATATGAGGAGTTTTTCAGGAGGGTGCCAGCAAGATATCCCGGAAAGACAGGGGTAAAGATTGCCTTCGACGAGTCGCTGGCCCACAGGGTCGTAGCTGGGTCTGATTTGTTCCTCATGCCCTCCCGCTATGAGCCGGGTGGACTCGCCCAGCTTTATGGCCTCAAGTACGGAACAATTCCTATCGTCAGAGCCACCGGAGGCCTGAGGGATACCATCAAGGAATTCGACACAAAGACAAGAAAGGGAAACGGCGTGGTCTTTGGCCCGTATGAGGCTGACGACTTACTGGAAGCTGTGGATCGGGCCCTGGCCCTTTTTCGTCGCAAGAAGGCATGGGCAACCTTGATGAAGAACGCCATGGCAGCCGACTTCTCCTGGGATCGCTCCGCCCGCGCCTATCTTGACCTCTATCGGAAGACGGTGGAAGCGCCCCATCACACTTATTGATGTAGAGTGCCTGCTTATTCTTGCCCCGAACAGAGAGGGAAGGCAAGAGCCATCTTGGTATTACCGTACGCTTGTAGTGTCACGTTTGTATTTTATGTCAACTTCAAGAAACTACCCTGCATTGAAGAGCCAGCGAAGTGTCCCTGAAGAAGCCTAACAACATAGTCACCCATGCTATTACTTCGAAAATACCGGTACCAGGGGCTACCCTCCAGACTGTCATTGATCTGAAAATACTGGTCATTTTCATACTTCATGGTGAACAGTGCAACCATTCATGATCGATTCCTGCGAAAGCAGGAATCCAGACGGCGTGTACAGGTGGATTCCGTGTCAAGCACGGAATGGGCTGCTGTAAGACTATTACCAGAGACACTACACTAAAGGAGTGGGGTAATCTGAAGGTGTGGATCGTTGGCGGCAGCTACATCCGTGGTCACATCGACAAAGAATCTCAGAGATTCTTCTCCCGCCTCAGGCGGGCGGATCAGAATGACACAGACACGTTGATGGACGCTCTCCAGTGCGTGGTGTGGAAAAGAACATACCCTTTGCGTTAGACTAAAGACTATCCATGACCGCCAAAATTCGTCCTGCCAGCCAGGAAGACAAACCTGCCATCATGCGCATTCTGAACGCCACGCCCGAATTCAAATCGGCTGAAGTCATTGTGGCCGAAGAGGTTATCGACAGCTATTTTGATGACCCCGGCGGGTCAGGCTATCACGTCATGGTGGCAGAGATTAGCCTGAACGTCGTGGGTTATATCTGCTACGGCCCCACCCCACTCACTGAAGGGACCTGGGACATATACTGGATCGCCGTGGACAAGGAGCGGCAGGGCCAGGGCATAGGCGCTTCTCTGATGGCCTTCGCCGAAGACAATATCAAGAAAGCCGAAGGGAGGATGGTTCTTATTGAGACGTCCTCCTTGTCGGGATATGAGAAGACCAGGCGCTTCTATTTCATGTTGGGTTATGACATCGTCTGCCAGATTCCCGACTTCTATATGCCCGGAGATCACAAAATTGTATTCAGGAAGCTGCTAAGGTGATGCAGGAAGGCTACCGGGTGCCCCCACACGCTTCACATGCCTACGAGCGAACGGGGTCAGTGAGGTGATGAACACAGCCTGCTGCACCAAAATGTGAAAATTAATGTGATCCATGACAGACAAATATGCCTAACGAAGTCATTCCGTACATAGAGATGTGTCAACGGGAAGGCGTGAGCCTGCAGCGTGGCATGAATCATCAACTCCGAGGCGGCCACTCCGTCATTCTGATGTCTGTACGGCCTGGCGCTCCCTATGCCGATCGCTTTGAAGATGATGGCTCGACAATAATCTATGAAGGTCACGATGTACCTCGGTCTTCCCAATTTCGAGACCCCAAGAGTGTGGACCAACCAGAAATGACTCCGATCGGGCAACTCACGGAGAATGGCAAGTTTCACAAAGCTGCACAGGATTTCAAAGTGGGCAAGCGGCCGCCGGAGAGAGTACGCGTATATGAGAAGATTAAACAAGGTATCTGGTCATACAATGGTGTGTTTCACTTGGTCGACTCCTGGCGTGAGAAGTCAGAAGGTCGGCAGGTCTTCAAGTTCAAACTCACCGCCGTCGAGGGGGAGGAGGACTTCGGTGCTCCTGTGACGACCAACCCGAAAACACGCCGGATCATTCCAACCTGGGTCAAACTCGAGGTGTGGAAACGGGATGGTGGCCAGTGCGCTCAATGTGGGGCTGCTGAGGATCTGCACTTCGATCACATCATTCCGTGGTCAAAAGGTGGGTCGTCAAATACACCGGACAACATTCAGTTACTTTGCGGAAGGCATAACCTTGAAAAGCACGATCGGATTGAATGAAGGCCGCGTGCCACCCCCCACGCCTCCGCCGGCTTGCCGCTGAACGAGGTCAACGAACGAAATGGTATGCACAGCCCCCCACTGCTTTGCTGTCTACCCTGTCTACCAATTTCTGATAAGCCTACCTTGCTTGTCTTTGGCAACTCCTCCAATGGCATCTATGAGATCGAACAAAGCCCAAGCCGACACCGCCAGAATGAACGGTATGCCGACAACAATCCACACGGTTGCCGCTCCCACAATGAAGAGGGTGAGCATCGCAATGGCTGTCTTGATATGGCCCGCGTAGAATCGGTGCGCCCCAAACACCCCAAGAAAGAGAGCCAGGAGGGCAGCAGTGAGTCTCGACTTCGAGGAGACCTCCCCCTTCCTTGTTCTAATCGCCCGTAACCCGGCAAGAGCTGCCACCCCACCCACCAGGAGAAACATCCGCATGCCAGGCATGGCTCGCACAAAGCCTGACCATACCTCACTAAGAATATCCTGCGGCCGGATGCGCGGGAGACTCCACGATTTCTCCCCGGTCTCAGAGTCCTTCTGATAAATGGGATCCTTCTCCAGATTGGTTCCCTCTTTGCCAGGATAATCTACCCAAACATGCTGTATCGACCAGACAATGCGATTGGGGATGCCCTTTGCGTCCAGGACGGAGGCCAGGACTAAAGCCCGCGCTTTGCAGTCCCCTTTCCCTTTTCGCAGTACCTCTGGGACGCTGGGGCAGTACCACGGCATACCATGAGTCTCCCAATCGTAGCTATAAGGAATGAGACGGAGTACCTCCTTCTCAATGAGCGCAGGATCGTCGTAGTCCATGCTTTGGGCTAGAGAAGCAACAGCAGCAGGATCAGTATGCGGATTGAGGATTCTTTTCACACTTGTCACTAATTTCCCTGGATTGGGATACAAGACCAGCAGAATCCAGACCAACACGAAGACAACGAAGTATCTCAGGAAGACCCTTGTCCAAAAACGGCTTGGCAACATACTCAACCATCCCCACTTACCACGCTAACCAGCGAATGAATTCGCCAGGCACAGCTAACGGTATGACTACTTTCGGGGCAAGGCCTGGGCAAGTTTCTCCTTGAGGTCCCCCAGGCTTAAGCCCTGAATAGCCACGACCTTTTGCCGGCTGGCACGACCCCGGGCGATCACCACGTCACCCTTGGACACCCCCAGTAGCTGGGCCACGAAAGCGACCAGCGCGCTGTTGGCCTGACCTTTGATAGCTGGTGCTTTCACTCTTATCCAGAGGACGCCGTCCCTCAGGCCCACTACTTCATCCTTTCTGGCCCCCGGCTGAACATGAACCTCCAGCGTTGCCTTCTTCTCTGCCATATCAGCAGCTCTCTGGCTTGCATTATGTCATTGTCCCTGGCCCCCACGGCTGTACTAATTCCTGTGTCCCTCAGCCCCTGATTCATAATGTTACGACCAGGGCAACATTGCTCGCCGCTGGTCATTCCATCAGGTAAAAGTGTCTCTGAAAAGATTCAACACAGAGCTACACGTGTCATTCCTGCGACGGCAAAAATCTGGAGTGTCATCTCTTGCGTGGTGTCGCCGTGGTAGTAGTGGAAGCAGACGATGATGCGCTAGCTTCAATGACACGCCCGCCTTTCCTGAAAAGGCGCACACCTCCCCGCATAAACATGTTGAATCCCAGTACGCCCGCAAGGGCAATTACGGCAGCGCACCAGAATACCCAGCTCACTCCTGCAGATCTCTCAATTCCTGCTCCAGCTATCGAGCCGAGGACGATGGCCGACGAGTTGGCCATGTTGAATACCCCCATGACCGAGCCCATTCCCAAAGTGCGACCCCTGTCTACCGTAATCGCATTGGCTGCTGGTACTGCAATGCTTTCGAACGCTCCCATTAGTATGAAAAGGCACAAGAGAGCAGCGAATCCTCCAACCCACGGGACAGAGAAAATGCCTATGGCTACCGCTATCATTCCCAAGGTCACCAGGTGTACCCGGTCTACCCGGTCGGCCAACCAGCCAAAGGGATAGACAAGCGTTCCACTCACGATAGATCGTGCCGACAGCACTATGCCGACCTGGGCAATGCTGGTACTCCTCACCGTAGTCATAAACATCGGCAAGAACGTGAAGACAGCACCGTAGTTCAAGCCCCACACCAGTTGAAAAATGATGAGCCCACGCATAGTCTTGTCCTTGAGCAGGAAAACAAAGGAGCTGACAGGCCTGTCAACTTGTGTGACTTGAGTGGACGGCACTCTATTGGGTAGAAGCAGTAGGACCATGATAAACCCCGCCGCGCCTAAAATACCCATACTAGCGAAGGTGGCATCCATCCCGAGCCTCTCCTGGACAATGCCACCGATCATGGGGCCTAGTCCAAAGCCTGCTATTATGCCGACATTGAACAACCCCATATATCTCCCCTCGTGGCCGCGCGGCGCTAGGTCACCGACATAGGCATAGGCCGTAGGAATGACCATCGCCGTACCAACCCCGCTGAGAACACGGAACACAACCAACTCCCGATAGGTGGGGGACCAAACGTAGCCTGCGGCAGCTATCACGTAGATGAGGAGTCCAAGCCAGAGAAAGAGCTTCTTGCCAAACCTATCAGAAAGTCTGCCTACTACCGGCATGAGCGGGACCTGGGAAAGAGCGAAACCAGAGAAGGCAAGCGCAATCCAGATACCACTGGCTCCCATGTTCTCAGCGAATTTGGGCAGTAGAGGGCTTACCATGCCGATGCCTGCAATGCTGATGAGTAGGGCCACCCAGACGATTACAAAGGATCTGTTGTTTGAAAGAAATCGAACAAACCTCCACCTTGAACTCGTGGCTTTGTCATGTGGTACAGGTTGCTGCATGCGTTGGCCCGTCTCCTGCATCTATTTCAAGAAGTCTACCGCCTCGGCATAGTTTCAGCAACAAACGGCGACGCAGGACGAATTGCCCAGATAGGCCTAATCATCCGACAGCCGTTGCCAGGATTTGTTCCGCCGTCTTCGTCCACAGGAAAGGCCTTTCTCCTTCAGCCCATCGAAGGAGAAAGGCTTTCATAGCTCCTGCCAGACGAGCCACGCTACCAAAGCCGCCTTTTCGAATTGCCTGGTTGGTCAGTATGCTAAACCAAATTCCCACCATCTTCATTCAGGAGGCTCCAATAGGAGTCGCATGACTGTGAAACCGCTCATGTCTCTTGAGCTACCTCTGCACCCTATCCTGCTTATGGGTACCGTAGTTATCAAGAATCAGGTATAGCTCTTTGCCTGCTATCTCTTTGCCGAGTTGCCTAAGGAATAAGGAAGTTCAGAAATTACTGACGCTCATCTGTGGAGTGGCAAGCTGAGGGTGACCATGCTATAGTAGGAAGGACACCGAATAACCTCTCTACCTCTCTGCGGACAAAGCTGAATGGAAATCGGCATTATTGGTCTCCCAAAGAGCGGCAAGACCACGCTGTTCAACAGCCTGACCAAGGGGAAAGCTGACACCCAGGCTTTTGCACCCACCACGGCGCAGCCAAACATCGGCGTAGCCAAGGTCCCCGACCACCGCCTCGACGGCCTGAAGGCCATCTTCGATCCCAAACGGACTGTCCCTGCTGAAGTGCAGTATGTGGACATAGCCATCGCCAGGGGGAAAGGGAAAGAGTTGGGTGGTGAACTCCTGGTTTACCTCAGCAGGGCAGATGGCTTTATTCATGTAGTGCGGGCCTTTTCAGACGAAGCGATTCCGCATCCCGACGGCGAGATCAATCCACCGCGAGACATTGACACCATGAATATGGAGCTTGCCTTCTCCGATCTAGGCATCATTGAGCGAAGATTGCTCAGAATAAAGGACTCCCTCAAAGGTGCCAAGTCTAACGAGCGAGAAACCCTCCTTCGGGAGCAATCGTTACTGTCCCGCATCGGCTCCGACCTGGAAAAGGAAATACCCGTCAAGGAACAGTCTCTAAGCGGGGAAGAAACGAAAATGCTAGAAAACTACCAGTTCCTCACTGCCAAACCTATGCTGATAGTGCTCAACATCGGAGAGGATCAATTGTCGCAAAGAGCCTCGCTGGAGGAGGACCTGAAGACACGCTATCCCCAGTGGCCGGTAGCCGCGGTTTGCGCCAAGCTGGAGATGGAACTGGGGCAACTCAGCGAAGCGGAGGCCATCGAGTTCCGCTCGGCTATGGGCGCTGGAGAGGCGGTCACCGATTGTATCATCAGTCTTTCCTATCAACTACTGGGACTCATCACCTTCTTCACTGTTGTCTCTGGAGAGGTGAAGGCGTGGACTATACACCAGGGCACCCCGGCTGTCAAAGCGGCTGGCAAAATCCATTCTGACATGGAGAGGGGCTTCATCCGGGCAGAGGTGATCCCTTATGTCGAGTTGACCCGGTGCGGCAGCCTACCCGAGGCTCGCAAACAGGGCGTGCTCCGCCTGGAGGGCAAGAACTACGTCGTTCAGGATGGCGACGTCATCACCTTCCTGTTTAGCGTTTAGCCAACATGAAAGCGACAGCAAACAATCAGACAGGGGAACAGACATGGCAGTGAAGCTGGTTACCGACAGTACGGCTGACATCCCACCTCAGGTGGCCAGCGCTCTCGGAATTCATGTAGTACCGCTATATGTCCATTTTGGTGATGAGGTTTACCGCGACGGGGCTGACCTGAGTCCATCAGAGTTCTATCGTAAACTGGCCACCAGCCAATCCCTGCCCACCACCGCCACCGTATCGCCCGCCGAATTCGCCCAGATATATGACAAGCTGAGCGAACAAAGTGATGAAATCCTGGTTATCGTGCTCTCTTCCGAACTGAGCGCCACCTACCAGGTTGCCCTGCAGGGCAAGGAGCTAAGCCAGAAAAAGGGCAGCCGGATAGAGGTAATGGACTCGCGCTTGGTGCTGATGCCGCTGGGCCTGGTGGTTATCGCCACCGCCAAGAAAGCCCAGGCAGGTGCAAGCATGGATCAGGTGATAGATACAGCAAAGAAAGCCATCCCTAAAGTGCATGTCCGTATGGCTTTCGACACGCTGGAATACGTCAGAAAAGGGGGAAGGATAGGGCCAGCACGAGCCTTCCTGGGTACGCTGCTGAATCTCAAGCCGATCCTCACTATCAGGGACGGCGTCAGCACGCCGGTAGCCAGGGAACGTACCAGGGCTAAGGCTGTCGAGCATCTACGTCGCTTTGCTGCCGGCTTCACCAACATTAGAGAGATGGCCGTGGAATATACCACTACTCCGGAGGAGGCGATGGCTTTGGCCCAATCCCTCAACTCCGCATTCCCGACGGAGCGGATTTACATTTCCACCGTTGGCGCAGTGATGGGCACCCACCTGGGGCCTGGTGCCCTGGGCGTGGCTATACTAGAGGGTGAATAGGCTACCTTCCGGTATCAGGCCAGACCTTACTATGGGGATCGAGTTGGCTCCCTTCTTCCACCACCACATGGTCACCGATGACACAGCCATGACTAACACAACTGCCATCCCCGATAAGGCTGCCGTTACCTACGATACAGCATTCTACAGTAGCATGCCTTCCCACGCGAACACCACCCCACAGAATAGCCTCCTGGATCACCGCCCCGTCCAGAATGTGGCAACCCGCTCCGATGACAGCCGGTCCCGTTATGCGGACGCCCGGGCCCATGCTACAGCCGTTGCCAACTACCACCGGCCCTACGATTCTGGCTGTAGGATGGATGGAGGCACCAACAGTCTGGTCACACCCCCCAATCTCCGCAATCTCGATGGGCAAAGCCGCTTTACACCGGCCAGCCAGAAGGTCATGCTGCACCTGTAAGTACTTCTCAGGAGTACCGATATCTATCCAGTAAGCATCGGAACGGTAGGCATAGATGGGCACCCCCTGGGAAAGGAGCGTTGGATACAAATGGTGCTCGAACATATAGCGAGTATTGGGCGGTATGTTGCGGATGACCTCACGATCCAGGATGTAAATGCCGGCATTGATCAGGTTCGTGGTTGCTTCGCCTGGGGGTGGCTTTTCCACGAATCGCCTCACCCTTCCATCCGGCTCGGTTTCTATTACCCCATAGGCGCTGGGGTTCTCGACGGCAGTGAGGGCGATGGTGGCCTTCGCCTTCCGGTGAAGGTGAAAGGCCACCATCGCACCAAGGTCAATATCGGTGAAGATATCACCATTGAACACCAGGAAGACTTCGTCCAGATGGCTCTCGGCATTCTTTACTGCCCCCGCTGTGCCCAGGGGTGACTTCTCCATCACATAGGTCAATCTAACTCCACACTGGTTGCCATTGCCAAAGTACTTTTCAATCTGCCCTGGTAGGTGGCATAGAGCCAGGACAACGCTATCAACACCGTGACTCTTAAGATACCAAATCATGTGCTCCAGGAAAGGCCGGTTGAGAATAGGAACCATGGCCTTCACCGTATTGCAGGTAAGGGGATGTAACCTGGTCCCTTCGCCGCCGACCAAGAGAACGGCCTGCATTACTCAACGACCTCCCCAGTGCCCAAATTCACCCTCTTTCCTCTAGCTGCATTATACACGCCGCTTCTGCACGATCTCAAACTGCTATGTCTTCTTGAACACGCCCAGGACTTCGTATCCATCAGGAATACCATGCTCTGTGGCCACTTCTGTGGGGTCAAACCCAGTTACATGCCATCTGCCATTCCCTCCCATTTCCCTGGCTGAGAGGAAGAAGTGCGCCATGGCTATTCCTACATCAAGGCGGTAGTAGTGCTTGCCCTCGCGAATGTTACCATACCTGCGCTTTGCCTGGGCTACCGCTACCACCTCATTCTGGCAGACCAAGAAGCGCCACGGCTGCGTATTAGCCCAGGAGGATGCTAGGCGGGCACACTCCAAAGCTTCTATCAATTCGCTGCCCACTGACTGAAGTGGCTTCCCCCAGGTAGTGCCAAAGGCTATTTCTCGCAATGTCTTCCTTCTCCCAAATTTCGCCGCTCCTAACTCGATAGCGTCATGCGCCAGCTTACCAGTTATTTTGGTGTCGGGATAACCAATAGGAGTCAGCGCCACGATGCGCTCGCTCTTTTCCAGTCTCAGGAAACCGCTGATTCGCTCCTCCTTGAACATGCCACCAATCCAGCAGGTACCAAGACCACTCTGGGTAGCACGGAGTATCATCTGTTCCATGCGAAACCCCATATTCAGCATGAACAGAGGCTTCTCCTCCGATGTGGCGACGATGAAGTGCGGCGCCGACCCAAAGAGTATTCGTGTCCCGGCCAATGGCGCCAATAGGCTGGCAATCAGACCACCCTCATTTATGAGATGGAAACGAACCTGGATAGTGTCGTCGAGGGCTACCGACTCCCTTCCAGATGCCATTACACGCTCCAACATATCGTCTCGGACGGCTTTCCTCTGGTAGTGCCGAACGCTTGTCCTTCTACGTATGGCAGTTCGAAGGTCTACGGTTTGGCTCACTTTCTACCCCCGCGTTCACATTATACCAGGGCTTTTCCTCGTGGATCACCGGCGGCGAGAAGCGTGCAAAATCATTCAGCCACAGTCAGCGGAAATCTTGGACCTAGGCCACCAATAATAGGGCTCAAATCGCCCCTGGCGCAACCATTCCGCCTCAACCTGCATCTCGTGGCACGGAGCACGCTAGCGTTGAGCCTAATAGATGGCTCCCATGTATCTCTTGGTCGTGGCCACCACGTCTTCTGGCGTCTCTTTGGCACATCTCATCAGGGCTTCTTCTATTCGCTTGGTCCGATAGACTCCAGGGTCGAAATGCAGGGCCAGCGATGAAGGCTCGGCTACTATCTCCTTGAGAGCCTTGAGGCTTTCAGCCGGAGTTCTACCATCTGTATTCAAATAATAAGCACCTCCGGTGATAGCGAACAGGGTGGCAAAGTAATAGTTCTGAAAATCAATATTCAATAGGGCCCTTTCGCCCTTATGTTCGATGAGGTTTTCCTTATTAACCAAAACATAGGGGTTGAGCCAGCGCTCGACGCCAGCTCCTCTCTTGCCGCTACCTGACAGGTAGCGCATTTTCCCTTCGTAAAGTATCTGGACAGCTTTCTCCGGAGTCAGCCTTTCCACTTCTGGCAAGCCCTCCTCTCGGCGTAGGAAAATAACCTTTTCTATCGAGGTAAACCTGGCCAGTTTGTTCTGTTTCTCTATGGCTGTGCCGCCACTAACTATGTCCAGAGGATTCACCATGGCCCGCGAGTTCTCAAAAGCATCCCAGAGATAATTACCGCTGTCATCCACGGGTACATTTTCTATCGGGCCTCTGGGGAAAATCTCTTTCAACGCTGGCTGAGCTAGAACTGTGTCTGTCCTCATGTAATACCACAGCTCAGAATAACGACCGATAGCCAGCCTGGGTCTAGCCTCCTCATCATAGCTGAACATGACGTAGATCCAGTCATCTGAATGGATGCGGGCCCCCGGCTCATCCTTGAGCATGGCACAAAGCGTTGATTTGCCCGTGCCGGTGGGGGCAATGATAACCACACCTCTGCCAGCGATATCTAGACAGGAACCATGGATAGAATGAATACCCATAGGTTGGAGTATATCCATCCCAATGCCCAAGCCACGGCTTTTCTTCTCACCATAGTAGGATGAGTTTATACTCAAAGCAGTTTCCGTCTCCGGGCAGTACCAGAAGTGGGGCATCTCCTCCGGCACGTCGATTATGAGGTAGAACATTGCTTGAGGCTCCACTCGCGCGGGTGCTGGCGGCCAGTTATAATACTCCATTCTCTGCACGTTGGGTGAGTTGGTGAGGCCGCCAATAACGGCGCCTCCAGCCAATATATCCCACCGCTTCTTTCTGCGGTCCTTCTCCAAGAAAGGCAGATACCGTCTAAGCAAATCCGCCATCTCATCTTTAGGGGTCTCATAGTTGCTGGTTCCTCTGGCGGTCACCTTGGTCAGCATATCATTAGCGTGTTTAGGACTCCCGGTTACTTCTCGCATTGATATCTCATGTTTTGCCTGCAATGCCGGTGGCACCTTGAATATTGGATCGTACTCTAGTCCCTTCTTCTCCATCGTGACATCCCACTCCAAAGTCAGCGGCTAGATAGTAGCACAGGCCAGCGATACAGGCAACTGTCCGGGCAGGCCATTAAGCGATTTCTGTGTTAATGCTGCATGAAGCACCATCACAGTTACTTACACAGAGCCTCGCTTTACAAGGCATTGACAAAGCATATACCGTATGATAATTTCAGACTCAACCACTGCACCTTAACAACGCGATGCCAGTTCCCCAATGTGGGAAAGGGATAAAGTTCAGAGCCTTGCAAATCTTCCTACGCGTGATTTGTGAATTGCCCAACATCGCAACCTATGCTCATTGTACCCCCAAGTTTCGTCAACCGTCACAACATGCCTCTGTCCTTGGATTCTTATATACTATCAAAACTCAAGAGGAAGAATGTCCCATGATCAACATGAGCGTGTTTTATATAACCAGTTTAGAAATGTGCCCCAGCAATCCAGAAGCTAGGAAGTGTGTGGATTTTAGCATCGACTACATTACGGAGACCAAGTCTGCTCCTCTGGATGCTCTCCTCCCACTAGTGTTACACTGTTTTACCAGCCGTTCGATTGACCAGGAGATATCACATTGTCATCAACTACATCATTGCGCTGGCTGCTGAAGCGTTACATGGAGAAGCCCAGAGACAAGCCCTGTTCACTGACACTTAAGAGGATAAGGACGCACGGACTAACTATTGACGGTGCCTGTCATCGTGGTACATACTTGAAGGGAAGATACCATCCGTACCTGGCTAGAAAAGGGAGCAACGCTGTGAGAGGCATCTTCAAGAATAGGCCTCTTTCTGGCTGTGATTTATTCGGTTAATCAAGGAGGTAGCCATGGCAAAGGAAGAAAGATATGATTTCGTTATCGTGGGCGGTGGGCCTAATGGCGTGACGCTAGCGGCTTATCTGGCTAAATGCGGAGCCAGCGTCTGCGTACTGGAGGAGAGGCCTGAGGCTGGAGGAGCGGTGGAAAATACTGAGCCCATCAGCGGAGTGCGCATCACCCCCCATGCTATGATCATGTATGGCGGGGCAGCACCTGGCTTCGACCAGTTAGAGTTGTGGAAGTACGGTTTCCGCATAGGCCAAAGCCAGATGGGTGAACTGACGGCAGACGCAGAGAGGGGTGTCCTCACTACCTACGGCGTGGCACCAATCTCCGAAAAGGACCAGATGGGCTATGCCAAGCTAAGTGGCTTGCTCGGACAGCCCCCCTTCATCAGAGAACTGCTACAGGCGACCTTCTGGTGCCCGCCACATCCGCCAGAGGTGGAAGTAACGGCAGAGAATATCCCATACATGCAGGTCTACCAGAAGCATCAGCCGGACGTATGGACTGAGGAACTGCTGGACATGGACCTTTTCGATCTGCTGGATGAACACTTAGAAACCGAGCCTTTCAAGGTGCTCCAGGCGATCATTGCATGGTACTCAGGAGCGGCAGGCCATTGGCGTGGCGTAGCCATTCCGGCCTGGTGCTGCAACATAGCCTGCGTTATATACAACCGACAACAGGTTCCACGCGGCGGCATGCACGACTATTTTCATGCCGTGATGCGTTGTGCCTTGGCTCATGGAGCAGTGATACGTACCTGCTGTCCCGTGGACGAGATCATCGTCAGCGATGGTGCGGCAGTCGGCGTGCGGCTGAGAGACACCGCCACCCGCCCTGAGAAGAAGATTTGGGCAAAGAAGGCTGTGATCAGCGGCGTTGACGTTAAACAGACGTTTAACAAACTCATCGGGCCGCAGCACGTAGATGCGGGATTCTTGCACAAGGTGAACGACATCAGTATCAAGGGCGGCAGCATCTATGTCTCTCACTTCCTCACTCGCGAGCCTCTTCGCGCCAAGGCAAAATTTGGAAAAGGGATGATGGGTGGACCATACCCTATGGACTCGCGTGAGATCTACTATGAACACGTAGCCGATGTAGATGGCAAGAGAGGTTTCCCTACCATGCCACCGGAGAGGACCATCTGGATCATCACCCCAGCCGAGAGATTTGATCCCACGGATCCACAGTGCACTGTGTCCGGCCGCTATCTTATCTCGCCAGTCTACCATTATGTCCCTCCGCCAGAATACTACATCGGAGGGCTTGAGGCAGCCAGTAAGATGAAAAACAAGATGGATGCCTTCGTCCGCCAGTCGATGAGTGAAGTAATAGAAAACGTGAACTCTGATAACATCGTCTATCAATGGGCCAACAGCCCTTGTGACTCGGAATTCCGCAATACAGGCTTGATTGGCGGCACATGGTGCGGTACCCGGCACTGCCATGACCAGTGGGCAGAGAACCGCCCTATCCCCGAGCTGGCTCGCTATCGCACCCCTATTGATGGCCTCTATCTTTGCAACCAAACGGCTTGCCATCCCGGAGGCCTGTTCTTGATGGCTATTCCCTATAACTTGATGCACATCATGATCGAGGATAGTTTGGTTGAGCCTGGCGACTGGTGGTACCCATCACCGTGGTATATCCCCCAGCAGGGGAAGAAATCGGCTAGACGCCCCTAGATAACGAAGGAGGATACAATGGAAGGGATTGTCGGAAAAGTATTTGACGAGTTCCCTACCGAGAGCAACTGGGATGTGGTTGTCATTGGAGCCGGCCCCAATGGCCTGATGACCGCGGCCTACCTGGCCAAGGCCGGAGCCAAGGTGGCCATCATCGAGCGCCGCTACGAGGTGGGCGGCGGACTGGCTACAGAGGAGATCCTCTTCCCTGGCTACTACTCCAACATGCACGCCATCTACCACATGATGGTAGATTATATGCCTGCCATAAAGGACTTCAACCTGGACCGCCATGCCCTGGTCTGGGTCAAGCCTAACCTCCAGATGGCCATGGTGTTCGGGGACGGGAGCACCCTGCTCCTGACTCGCATGGTGGAGGACACCGTCGACTCCATTATGAAGTTCTCCCAGAAGGACGCCAAGGCCTTCGGGAAGCAGATGCAGGTCTGGCAGCGGATGATGGACGACATAGTAGGGCCAGCCACCTATTTGCCACCCCAACCTTCTCTGGACATGATCGTCAGCATGCAGCGTACCGAAATCGGCCGGGAACTACTGGAGCTCAACGAGAAAAGCCCCCTCCAGATCATGAACGAATCCTTTGAGAACGACCGTGTCAGGGCTTTGATGCTCTACGCTGCTTGCATGTGGGGCCTGGACCCCAATGAGACCGGCGTGGGCCTTTTTGTGCCCCTCTTGCTCACCCGGGCCAGGGACAAGGCCTACTGCCTGGGAGGATCGCACAAACTGGCTGGCGCCTTCTCGCGGGAGATCGTCCAGAACGGTGGGCTGATACTGGAAGCGTCCCAGGTGAACAAGATCAATATACAGAATGGTAGGGTTACCGGGGTAGACCTCTGGGAGGGACGCACCTTGAACGCCAAGGTGGTCATCTCCAGCCTCGACCCTCACTCCACTTTCTTCGACCTTATAGGCAAGGATAAGCTGCCCGGGACGCTCAAAGAAAATGTCGAGAACTGGAAGTACGACAAGTGGAGCTATTATACCCTGCACGTTGTCTCTACAGAGATACCCCAATACAAGTGCGATGATCCCTGGGCCAATGAGAGCTTCATGACCGTCATCGGCTTCGAGAGCACTGACCAGGTGGTGGCCCACTGGAAGAACGTGATGAAGGGTAAGCTGGACAAGAACTTTGGAGGACACGTCACCTGCGAGAGCTTCTGGGACCCGCACCTGGTACGGATGCCCACGGGCAAAGTCTCCTTCTTCCAGATGCACGCCCCCTATGAGATCGAAGGCGGCTGGGAGAAGCGGGGTAAGGAGCTGCAGGAGGCCACACTGGACAAATGGCATAAAGCCGCTCCCAACATGAAGCGGGAGAACATCATGATGCTCAGCGGTGAGAGCCCGGTGGATATCGAGATACGCTTCCCCAACATGCGCCGCGGCGGTATAAAGCATGGCGACTACACGCCGATGCAGTTGGGCTTCAACCGCCCCAATATAGAATGCTCCACCTCCAAGACACCGATCGAAGGCCTCTACCTGTGTGGCGCCTCGACCTATCCTGGAGGCATGGTGACCGGTGGGCCTGGCTATATCGCGGCCAACAAAGTGGCCGAGGACATCGGCCTGAAGAAGTGGTGGAAACCAACACGCCTGATGGAGAAGTTCGCCAAGACCTACATGCAGTAGCTCTCGAGGCCAAACCTCTAGCCTGGCATATCTAGGCCCATTTCTCATGCCCAACAGACAAGAATTGGAATTGTAGGCGGGAAAAGTATAAACTTATAGACTAGAAAAGCAGGAGGATCGATGAAAGCAGCAGTACTATACGAAGTTGGCCAACCCCTGCGCGTGGAGAACGTGACCCTGGGCGAGCCAGAGGCGAACGAGGTTCTGGTGAAACTGGTGGCTACCGGCGTGTGCCACACCGACCTCGCCAACATCAAAGGTGACGCGCCTGCTCCTCTCCCCATAGTCCTGGGACACGAAGGAGCTGGGATTGTGGAGAAGGTAGGACCTGGAGTTACTTCTCTACAGTCTGGCGACCATGTGATCATGATGGTAGCCTATGCCTGCGGCAAGTGCAGCTACTGCGTTAGAGGTCAGCTCACCAGGTGTTCTGAGATGCTGAGTTACAATATGATGGGGACACTACCCAGCGGTGCAAAGCGCTTACGCAAGGGTGATCAAGAACTGAGCCACTTCTTCTGCCAGTCCTCATTTGCTGAGTATGCCGTAGTCCACGAGCGAACGGCAGTCAAGATCCGGGATGATGCTCCGCTGGACGTCGTTTGTTTACTGGGTTGCGGGACGAGCACCGGGATAGGTGCTGTGCTCAACACTGCTGGGTTAAGGGCAGGAGAGAGCATCGCCATCTTCGGCTGTGGCGGGGTTGGGTTGAGTGCGGTCATGGCTGCGAAGCTGGCGGGGGCCGGCAAGCTGATAGCTATCGACACTATAGACAGCAAACTGGAAAAAGCTAAGGAGCTTGGGGCTGACTATCTAATCAATGCTACTAGGGAAGACCCGCAGCAGCGAATCACGGAGATAGTGGGAGGCGGAGCCGACTATGCCCTTGAGTGCATCGGAAATGTGAATGTCATGGCCCAGGCTTTCAGCTCCATCCACATCGGAGGGAAGTGTGTTATTGTTGGCATGGCCCCTGTGGCAGACATGCTCACGGTGGCACCTTACGAATTTCTCATGGGCAAGACGATGGTGGGATGCGTCCAGGGTGATATCAGAGCGCCGATTGACATACCGAGGTACGTAGACCTCTACATGGCTGGCAAGCTTCCCATCGATAAGCTGATCAGCCGTCACTATAGCCTGAGTGATATTAACAAGGCATTTCAGGCTATGGAAAAAGGGGAGGTAATCCGGAGCGTGATTCGTTTCTAGCCGCAGAGGACAGGGGGAACAGGATGCTAGAACCTCACAAAAGGAGGTAAATGGCACAGAACTATGATTTTATAATTATCGGGGGTGGCCCCAACGGGCTAGAGGCTGCTGCTTACCTGAGCAAGGCAGGGCAGAAGGTTTTGCTCCTGGAGAAGAGGTTTGAGGTAGGTGGTGGGCTGGCTACCGAGGAAGTCACTTTACCTGATTTCTTTCACAATACCCACGCTATCTACCACATGATGGTGGACTATGCGCCCGTCTACCAGGACTTCAAATTCGAAGAGTACGGTGTCAAGCATATCCATCCTGAGCTACAGTGGGCCATGCCGCTAAAGGATGGCAAATGCCTCTGTATCTACACCGACGTGGAGAGGACCTGTGCCTCCATGGCTAAGTTCTCCAAGAAAGACGCCGATAGCTATCGCCAGATGCATCGCGAGTTTAGAGAGCTGGTGGATGCCTTTATCGCTCCGGCTACCTTTACCCTGGCAGTGCCAGCACCGCTTCAAGCCGCCAAATTGGAGCTGACTGAGGTGGGCAGAAAGGTCACTGCCTTCTCCGAGAAGACGCCTGAGGAAGCAGTGAAGGAGCGGTTTGAAAACGACCACGTCAGGACCCTCATGCTCTACATCTGCTGCCACTGGGGCCTGGACTATAACCAGTCCGGCGTTGGCTATCTCATCCCCCTCTACCTGGATCGGGCGACGGCCTACCGCCTGGTGGCCGGAGGCTCTCACAGGATTTCCAATGCCCTTCTCAAGAGGTATTTCGAGAACAAGGGACAGGTGCGTACCAGCGCCCAGATCAAGCGCATCATAGTGGAGAACGGGGCCGCCAGGGGCGTCGAACTGGAAGACGGCA
>Ga0194111_10001918_pt1 | contig 25439 bp, 22 predicted proteins | sample TA2KigC300mmetaG_FD_146194 | JGI IMG/M metagenome (GOLD analysis project Ga0194111, IMG submission 146194) | Freshwater microbial communities from Lake Tanganyika, Tanzania - TA2015033 Kigoma Deep Cast 300m | ecosystem: Environmental > Aquatic > Freshwater > Lake | place: Tanzania: Lake... | reverse complement strand
TACCACCAGCACAGCGGCGACCCCCGGGCCCCGGGTTCCGTCATGCGGTTTGCCGACGCTGTCATCAACGTGGCCCTGGCAGTCCGGGATGAAAATCCCGACGAGGAGGACCCGGCCCTGGGCTACCCCGAACCCTGGTACCTGGCCAGTTCCCAGGGAAATTACCGGTATTATGACCCGGTGGCCCAACAAATCATGAACTACAATGACAAAGACGACGAGGAGCATTGCCTGGACGTGGCCAAGATCACCGCCCTGGCCTACCATTTTTCCGTGCTGGCGGGCAAGCCCCAGGCGAAATATCTCAACGCCACGCTGGGGCTGCTCAACGGCGCCAGGCGGGTGATGGATTTTTGGATTCGGCCGGGAGCCCCATGATCCCCCTCCCCCCCCAAGAGCATTTATCGCCTGGCCCCGCCCCGCAAATTCGGCTGGTGGTTCCGGACCACCTCGGACCTGGATTATTTGCTCACCCCGCGAATCTCCTCGGGGGCGGCAATCCTGCTCCTGCTGGATTGAGGCAGGCCAAGGGAAAAGGCGGCAATTGCCAGCTAGGTCAGCCACCAACTCCCCTGATGGTTTAGCCGATAGTGGTGCAAGGGAAAACCGGTGGGTCCCGCGGTTGCAACAAATCGAAGCGTCCTATCGGGAACTTATTGAGATAATTTCCGGAAAGGCTCCATTTTTATTGGCGGGCCCCCAATAACAGGGCCGGCATCCTCCACCCCCGGGCGGCAGAGGATCTCAACGCCATTCCTTCAAGCTGATGGAGCCCTTCAGAATCTCCAGAAAGTGGCTGCGCCGCGAGGTCCAGGCCCCGGCATTGGCGTAAATCTTGCCATCTTCCATGACCTGCAGGCCGTGGCGGTGGCTATGGCCGAAAATCACGATATCAAAGCCCCGGGCAAAGAACTCCCCCGCGGCTTGCAGATATTGGGGACTGTCCACTGCGGCGGGAGCAAGTTGCGGTAATCTTCTATTTCTTAACCCGGCCAGCAACTCCATTAACCTTTCAATCTTAAAATAGAGATGAAATAGTTCCGGACGGAACCTCAGTAATTTCCCCAGGAACCTGGCTATTTGAATGTATTTTCCCTGATGATTTTGGAACAGGTAATCATAATAATGCCCATGCTCAATATGTATCCGCTTTCCGCCGGAAACCACCTCCAGGCAGGAAACCACCGGAAAAATGCCGGATTCTTCCAGGAAATTTTTAATGAAGATGTCGTGGTTGCCTAAAACGTAGTAGATTTTATTTTTGCCGCTATTAAAGAAATCCTTCAAGCTTTTTAACGCCGAATCCAGGTCCTTTAAGAATTTAGGAATGGAAAATTGTAACAGGTCCATCCCATCGCCATTGATGCAAAGACTGATATTATTTCTAGAGAGATGTTTCAAAAAATTTCGGAGACTGCGGCTCTTGAGAAAAGAGGGGTTTCCCAGGTGCAGATCGGAAATTACACAGAGATGGTCTTCCTCAACCCGGATGCCAAGTTTCGCCATTTTATCCGCCCCGTCGCCTGATAAGATCTAACCCACTTCATTCATGAACTTTTCAAAATATGCGACAACTTATTGAAATGCATGATATATTTTGAAAGCCCTAATAAGCAGAGTGTTTTTTGCACAGGCTGGAAAGCCTGTGCCACCAGGTTCTTTGCCTCCTGGTGAATTATACCGTGTCCGCTTTCAGGTGCAACAAACTCAACCTGTAACTTATTGATAAATCTTATTTATTTTAACAGAAAACCGAAGACCGAAAACCGAAAACGGTATTATTCGGGCTAAGCGCCGGAATCGCCTCAACGTGGATAAAGAATGCCGGCGCGCTTCCGGATCGAGGATATTATCTGGGGCATGGTCATCGCGGTTCCCTTTTGGGTCAGAAAATTGGGGAGATGACCTCCCGGATCGGTCAACAGCCGATAAGTGACTTTAGTTTTGTTATTCCCGAAAGGTTCCAGAAGCCACTCGCCGCAATTTTCCCGCAGGTTGCCGATTTCCAGAGACCAGTTGCTTTTATAGATATGCCGGGCGCAAAGGGTCTCGTCCTGCAAAATTTTTATGATGTACCACCGGTTGCTGATGGGCCAGGGGAAATCCAACAAACTATAAAGATAAATCAAGTATTTCCGGGCAGGGACCCGATAGCTGGCAGGATCCGGCGGCGCCGGATCGAGCAGCGCCTCCACCTCTTTGGGGGTAACGGGCTTCTTTTCCAGGATCCCTTTGAGCCTCTCCGGCCTCACCGCCATGCTTTTCAGGGTCCGGGGCATAAAATCCTTATAATTGTTTACGTCGGTGATCACCTGCCAGACAATTTCCGGAGGGGCGTCGATCACCCCTTTTACCTCGCCTCGTTTCTGCGAGGTTCCGGGCACATCCTCGCAGAAGGAAACGATCTCTCCTGATGCCAATCGGTCAGGGGAGTCGGCAGAAAAAGTGGGGGAGGGAAAAAAAAACGCCGCGGCCCCAAGAACTGCCCAGGCCCAGGAGAGCCGCCTTCTCGTCAGGGTAACCGGAGACACCATGGGCATGGCCTTCTTGTAAGTAACGGTTGGCAAGGAATTATGCGGCAGCTTATCGCCGCCGGTCCCATGGGGGAATCCCCCGGCGGTTACTGCGTAAACCTGGCAGGTTACCGCGAGATGCTCCCCTGCATTTTATTAAACGGAATCCGGTGAATTTCTGATAAAATAAGTTATTGATAAAAAGATTTCAAGGAGTCCCACATGGTTGACCTGAATATGGGGGTGGTCCAGCCCATCAAACTCACCTTAAAAAGCCGGTTTAAATTCCGCTGCCACCCCGGAGTGTCCTGTTTCACGGAGTGCTGCGGCCGGACCACCATCATTCTCACCCCTTATGACATTTTGCGCCTGCGTCAAAGGCTGGGCATCACTTCCGGAGGATTTCTGGACCTATATGCCCGCCGGGAGCAACACGACAAATCCGGCCTCCCCATGGTGGTCATGGATATGGAGAGATATGGAGGGCACTGCCCCTTCGTCCGTCCCGTAACCGGGTGCCAGGTGTACGGCGACCGGCCCGCCTCCTGCCGCTATTATCCCATCGGCCAGGGAAGCCTCATCACCGAAGAGGGCCTGGATGAGTTCTTTTTTTGCGTTAAGGAAGAACACTGCAAAGGTTGGGAGGAAGACGCGGAGTGGACCATTGAGACCTGGCGGGCCGACCAGGGTTTCGACCTTTACGATGAGATGAACCGGGAATGGAAGACCATGATGCTCCGGCGGGCGCCCGATGGCGGCCCGGTCACCGACGAGCGGGGTAATAACCTGTTTTACATGGTGGCCTATGACCTGGACCAGTTCCGCCGCTTCGTCTTCAAAAGCCGGTTTTTGCAGATCTTCCAGGTGGAAGACGAGGTGCAGGAAAGAATCTGGGATTCCGATGAGGATCTCCTGGAATTCGGCATTAATTACCTCAAGATGGCCTTGAAACTGGAAGACGCCAAGATCATCGGACTGGCCCCCCAAACCCGGGAGGCCGGCGTCTAATCGAACCATGCGGCGCCCCGGGCGGGTTTCCCCCCACTGGATGACAATGTTATTTATTACGGATCATCTTCACTAAAGGAGGCCGCCATGGCGCCGGTGCAGACGGAAGAGCTCAACGCCACCCCGGAAGAAATTGCCGGCATCTTGAAGAACTACCGGGTCATCGCCATAGTGGGCCTCTCTCCGAATTCCAGCCGCCCCAGCCACCAGGTGGCCCAGTACCTTCAGCAGCACGGCTACCGCATCATCCCCGTCCATCCTCGCTGCACCGAGGTTCTAGGGGAAAAATGCTACCCCAGCCTCCAGGACATTCCTTTCCCCGTGGAGGTGGTGGACATCTTCCGCCAAGTGGATGCCATTCCTGCCATCGTGGCGGAAGCTATAAACATCAAGGCTAAAGCGGTATGGATGCAGTTGGGCCTGGTGGAGCCGGATTCCGCCCGCCGGGCCCGGCAAGCCGGGATCCAGGTGGTTATGGACCGCTGCATGAAAGTGGAGCACGCCCATTTACAGTAGTAGTCAGGACCTGATTAGGGCATGGCCGATGGAAAACATCCTGGAAAAACGGTATGAAAAGCGAGGCGCCCTCCCCCCTTCCCGGTTGAACCAAGATGATATCCTCCAATTGGCCGCGTTAATCCAGGAAACGTTCTCCAAAACCGAAATAGAGCGTTTTTTTCGGATATCCACCAACATTGATGACACCCGGGTTTTTTCCAACTCCCTGGAAAATTTTTTGAGCCAACCCGAACTGCCGCAAAAATTTTCCGACCTGTCCTTTATGATGCAAGGCTGGCAGGGAAAGACCAGGTTCGACAAGGCGGTCTTGCTGGATTTCAGCAAGTATTCGGTGCAGTTGAGCGTGGGGGGCCTCGATCCGGTCTGGGTATATGACCAATGTCGCAAGATCGACAATTTCCTGAAAAATAAGACAGCCGGGTACTGGCCCCTTATCAGCCTGGAGCGCTTCCTGATCCTGGGCATCACCACGATCCTGGTCTGCAACATCATCATCTCCCGCCAACTCTTCCTGGATAAACTACTTTTGTTGGGCCTGTGGGTTTTTCTGGTATTCTTTGACACCCGGAAAGTCTGGCCTTACTCCTGCATCAGCCTGAAAAACAGATGGTCTGTCTTGGAAAAAGAAAATATCGCCTTGTTTTTAGTCTTCGGCGTTATAATGGGCGCCATTATCGGCGGCGCCATCATGCCCCTGTTGACGCGGTGACTTTTGCTTGCCCCTGGGCCCGGATTACCGCTTAACCCCGATGGAAGGAGCCTGTAAATCATGGAAACCACCCTCTTTAACCAACACGGCAAGGCGGTGGCTTATATTGGCGAGGATGGCCAGACCATTTACGCCTGGGACGGGCGCCCCGCGGCCTATCTGCTGGAAGACAAGGTTTACGCCTTCAACGGCAAGCAGTTGGGGTGGTTCGACAACGGCACCGTCTTTGACATCTTCGGCCTGCGCTGCGGGTTTATCCACCGCAAATCCCCCCTGGCCACCCAGATGGAGCCTGGCAAACCGGTGAAGGGCGCCAAACCCATGAAAAGCCCCCGGCAGATGCCGGTGGCCAAACCCGCCCTGTTGTACGGCTTCTCCGCCAAAAAACTGGAAGAAATATTGGAGGAAGGGGAGAACCAGTAACCAGTAATCAGTAATCAGTAACCAGTGGCCAGTGGTCAGTGGCCGGTTTTAAAAAATCTTTGTACTTTTACTGATTACTGATCACTGATTTAGTGGGAAAGGACGCCCATGCTGGCCCGGGTCAAAAGCGGCGCGCTCCAGGGAGTGGACGCCTTCATCGTGGAGGTGGAGGTGGACCTGGCCTTCGGGGCGACGGCCTTCATCACCGTGGGTCTGCCCGAGATCGCGGTCAAGGAAAGCATCTTCCGGGTCAAGGCCGCGGTGAAAAACTCCGGCTATCCCTTCCCCAGCGGCCGGGTCACCATCAATCTCGCCCCCGCCGACGTGCGCAAGGACGGCACCGGCTTCGATCTCCCCGCGGCCTTGGGGATTTTATGCGCCCAGGGCATCGTCCCCCAGGATGGCCTGGAGAAGCACCTGCTCTTCGGGGAGCTTTCCCTGGACGGCCGCCTTAAACCCACCCGGGGAGTGCTGTCCATGGCCCTGGCGGCCCGGGACGCCGGCCTGGCCCTGGTCATCCCTCCGGCCAACGTCCGGGAGGCGGGCGTGGTGGCCGGCCTGGACCTCTACCCGGTGGAGACCTTATCCCAGGTGGTGGAGTTTCTCTCGGGACGCCTGAACCTTCTTCCCGCGCCGCCGCCCCCGCCGGAGGTGCAAAACCCGGAGCCGCGTTTCGAGGTGGACTTCCGGGAGGTCCGGGGCCAGGAGCCGGTGAAACGGGCGCTGCTGGTGGCCGCCGCGGGGGGCCACAACGTCCTCATGGTAGGCCCCCCGGGCGCGGGGAAAACCATGCTGGCCCAGCGCCTCCCCTCCATCCTCCCGCCCCTGAGCTTCGAGGAAGCCCTGGAGACTTCCAAAATTTACAGCATCATAGGGCGTCTGCCTGCGGGTCAAGCCCTCATCACCGCCCGGCCCTTCCGGTCGCCCCATCATACCATCTCCGACGCGGGGCTCATCGGCGGCGGCACCACCCCCCGGCCCGGCGAGGTGAGCCTGGCCCACCACGGGGTGCTCTTCCTGGACGAGCTCCCCGAGTTCCGGCGCTCCACCCTGGAGGTCCTGCGCCAACCCCTGGAGGAGGGCCGGGTCACCATTTCCCGGGCTTTAACCTCCCTCACCTACCCGGGGCGCTTCATGCTGGTGGCCGCCATGAACCCCTGTCCCTGCGGCTTTTTCGGCGACCCCCGCCAGCCCTGCTCCTGCACCCCCAAGCAGATTCACCAGTACCGGGCCAAGATTTCCGGGCCGCTACTGGACCGCATCGACATCCAGATCCAGGTGCCCGCGGTGAAGTTCCAGGACCTGGCGGACCAGGAGTCCGGGGACAGCTCCCCGGCCCTCCGGGACCGGGTGGTCCGGACCCGGGAAATTCAGGGGCGGCGCTTCGCCAAGAGCAGCGGCGTCTTTGCCAACGCCCACATGACCCCCCGGATGCTCCGGCAGCACTGCCCCCTGGACCAGGCCTCCCAGCGGCTTCTGGAGGCGGCCATGGAGCGCCTGGGCTTTTCCGCCCGGGCCTTTCACCGCATCCTCAAAATCGCCCGCACCATCGCCGACCTGGAGGCCGCCCCGGCCCTGGCTCCGGCCTACGTGGCCGAGGCCATCCAGTACCGGACCCTGGACCGGAATCTATCCCTGACTTATGCCTACGCCGCCAAGGAAACATCGGTGAAATATCTGAGGGAGCTTATTGAGCCGTATCGCAAATGATCTCTGGTAAGGAGCGGCTTACGCGCCATGAAATGGGGCGGTGGGCGCCCCCTAATACCGAGTTGCGATCAAACGAGTAGAATTGTCATTCTGAGCGCAGCGAAGAATCTAGATTCTTCACTCCGCTTCGCTCCGTTCAGAATGACAAACTCAAAATTACCTCTTTGAGCGCAACTTGGTATTAGCCGGCGCTCGCAGGGGCGGGCGGCTCGCTTTAATGACCACCCCTAAATGGAGACCGTATATGGGAAAAGCCAGGAGGTTTTTTCTCTCCGTCCTGTTGCTGGCCGTTGTGGCCCTGGCGCCCACCTCCCTGGCGGAATGGAGCCTCGCCCTGGCCCAGGACCACCAACCCCAGCCAGTCGTTTCCCCGGCGCCGGCCCCGGATACCCTTACCATCGCCACGTTCAATATTCAAGTTTTTGGAAAAAAGAAGGCCCAAAAACCCGAAGTGATGCAGGTCCTGGCCCAGACTGTGGCCCGCTTCGACCTGGTGGCCATCCAGGAGATCCGGGATAAGTCCGGCGCCGCCATCATAAAATTGGAGCGCATGGTGGATGACTTGGGGAACCTCTACGCGGTGATCCTCAGTCCCCGGCTGGGCCTAAAGGAGCCTCGGGAATCCTATGCCTTTATCTACCGCATTGACCGGGTGGCGCCGGTGGGGGAGCCCGTCCTTTACCAGGAACCCGCCGGGACCGATCCCTTCAACCGGGAGCCCTTTATGGTAAAGTTCAAATGTCTGAAGGGAAAATTCGACTTTGTGTTGATCAATATCCACACCGACCCGGACGTGGCCACCCAGGAAATCCGGGCCTTGAAGGACGTCCTGGCCTTTGCCCGGGAGAAGTTCCCCCAGGAAGGAGATTTCATCATCCTGGGGGACCTGAACGCCGACTGCGATTATTATGATCGCCAGCAGCCCAACCCCATTCCCGGCACCACCTGGCTCCCGGAGGGACACCTGGATACCACGATAGCCAACGACGAACCCTGCGCCTACGACCGCATCATCATCACCGACCCCTGCAAGGAGGATTTCACCGGCGAGGCCCGGGTCTTCCGCTTCGACGAGGAATACGGCCTCACCCACGAGCAGGCCGTTAAGGTCTCCGACCATTATCCGGTGTGGGCGAGGTTTTATACAGGGCTGGATACGGATTGATAGGGGTGCGCTTCGCCAGCTTGCGCGTTAAATGCGATTCACCGGATTACCCAAGCCTGGTGGGGCGGGCCTCCGCGCCCGCCATGGTCAATATCTCCCGCGGGTTTGTTTCGGCGGGCACGGAAGGCCTGCCGCACTCAAAAAGCTGAAAATGGCGCCCGAGGCGCACCTTACATTTAAACAGCCGGGGGGCTACTCCACAGTTTTATTGGATCGCGTTATCGGCTACACATCCTCCCCCGGGAAAAATTGGCCCTCTCCTTGCCGATAAAGCCCTCCCTCCCTATTTTAAGCTATAGCGATTGCCAAAAGTTTTTTCCGATGGTTTTTTGACGTAGGGGCACAGCGTGCTGTGCCCCTGCACCTTGGGCACGGCTCGCCGTGCCCCGCTACGGGGAAATTACTTTGGGCAACCCCTATAAACCCCCAGGGAGGGCCGCGGCTCGGCCAGGGGAAAATTTCTCAACGAGGAGACTAGGCCATGGGTTATACTATTGCAGGTCTGAAGGACAAGATCCTGGAGCTGCACCCGGAGATCGCCCAGCACGGCGTCGCGCCCAGCCTGAACTGGGACGCCGAGAAAAAGGCGTACGTCCTGACCTTAACCAAAGGGGCGCATAAGTTGTCTACTTATATTGACAAGCCGGATGCGTCCCGGTGCATGGACGGGAACGTGTGCGTGAGTCTGGCCCTCCAGGTGGCCCAATTTATTGCAAATTTCCAAGAAGGGGAGTAACATATAAACAGGGAATAGGGATTAGGGATTAGGTCTTCGCAGCCCTGTTCCACTCCTTCCCTTTTCCCCGGCTCTTTGGGCGCGGTCAATTTCCAAAAATTATTGGTGCGTAAGACGCACCCTAAGGAGCTGGGCGAGCCGCCGGCTCCTACCGGCACAGGCTGGAAAGCCTGTGCTACTGAAGTTGAGTTTCTTGTTTTTTCGCGAAGATTGTGCCTGTAACACCTTGATTTGATTAAAGTAATTAGGTCATTTTTTAGTTTGGTTGCGGCCAAAGGCCGCGATGTGCCACTATGGTAAAAACTATGCAACGCGGGAAACGGGCGAACGGGCGGGGGAACCCCGCCCCTGCTGGGGAAAAGGGCATTCATCCTTTAACCGAAAACCGGAAACCGAAAACCGAAAACCGAAAACCGTTTTTAAAGTGAAGATTTTCAAGAAAACCACCGATCCCCCGCGTTGGGATAAATACCGCCAGCGGCGGCGCTGGGCCAAGCGCTTGGGGTTCGTCCTGTACGGGCTGATTTTCACCGCGTTCCTGGCCGCGGCCGCGGGGGCCGGGTACATCTACTACCACTTCATCCGGGACCTCCCGGACTTCACGGAGATCAAGGAATACCGCCCCTCGGTGGTGACCCGGGTCTTTGCCCGGGACGGCCGGCTCATCGGAGAGTTTTACTCGGAGCGGCGCATCGAGGTGCCATACAGCCGCCTGCCCCGGCATCTAATCCTGGCCTTCGTGGCCGCGGAAGACGCCCGCTTCTTCGAGCACCCGGGGGTGGATTTGACCGGCATCGTCCGGGCCTTCGTCCGGAACCTGGAGGCCGGGGAAGTGGTCCAGGGCGGCAGCACCATTACCCAGCAGGTGGTGAAGCGCATCATGCTCACCTCGGAGAAGAGCTTCGCCCGCAAGATCCGGGAAGCGGTGCTGGCCTACCGCATTGACAACTACCTGACCAAAGAAGAAATTCTCAGCCTCTACCTGAACCACATATTTTTAGGCCACGGGGCTTACGGGGTGGAGGCTGCGGCCCAGGAGTTTTTCTCCAAGCACGTGGAAGACCTGACCCTGGCGGAATCCGCCCTGCTGGCGGGCATCCCCAAGGCCCCCAGCCGTTACTCCCCCTACCTCAACCCCCAGCGGTCCAAGGAGCGCCAGGCTTACGTGCTCAAGCGCATGGCGGAAGTGGGATTCATTACCCAGGCGGACATGGCCAAGGCCATGAGCCTGCCGTTGAAGCTCAGACCCCACCGGCCGGACTACATCAAGGAGTGCGGCTACTTCACCGAGCACGTGCGCACGCTTCTGGAGGACCGCTTTGGCCGGGACCAGGTCTTTAACCTGGGGCTCCGGGTTTATACCACCGCGGACGTGGGCCTCCACCGGGTGGCCCAGGAGGCCGTCAACCAGGGGGTGGACGGGGTGGTGAAACGCAATGGCTTCAAGGGGCCTCTGAAGCGCCTCCGGGGCAAGGAGCTGGCCGCCTTTCAGGAGAGCCAGGTGCGGTACTTCCGCAAATATCCGCCCCGCAAGGGCCTGCTGGTGCGGGGAGTGGTGGCCCCGGCGGATAAACGCGGGGATAAACGCCGCGCCAAAACCGCCTCCGCCTCCGCTTCCGCCTCCGGGGGATTGACTATCCGCCTGGGCGAGCATGGGGGGGTCCTGACGGCCGGGGAAGAACAGAAAGCCACGGGGCTAATGGCTTCGCTCCAGCCCGGGGACGTAATCCAGGTGCGGTTGGGCGCCCAGGACAAGCGCACCGGCCGGTGGAGCGCCACCCTGGTCGCTGCTCCCATGATCCAGGGGGGCCTGTTCTCCATGGAATTAAAAACCGGGCAGGTCCGGGTGGTCATGGGCGGCAAGGACTTCAACGACAGCTCCTTCAACCGGGCCATCCAGGCCCGCCGCCAGCCGGGGTCGGCCTTTAAGCCCATCATCTACGCGGCGGCCATCCAAAAAGGGTACCGGCCTGATTCCACGCTGCTGGACGCGCCCATCTCGCTCCCCGGCGGTAAACGGGGCCAGGCCTGGACGCCCCAGAACTATGACCACACCTTCGACGGCCCCATCAGCCTGGCCACAGCCCTGGCCCGCTCCCGGAACGTGCCCACGGTGCGCCTGATGATGGCCCTGGGCGTCCCCGCCACCGTCAATATGGCCAAGACCCTGGGGATCGCCAGCCCCATCTATCCCAACTACTCCTCGGCCCTGGGATCCTCGGAAGTGACCCTCATGGAGCTGACCCGGGCCTATTCCGTGTTCCCCAACCAGGGGTATCTGGTTGACCCCATTTTCATCGAACGCATCGAGGACCGGGACGGCCGCATCCTGGTGGAGGAGCGCCTACAAAAGCGCCAGGTCCTTGATCCCGCGGTGGCCCAAACCATGACCCACCTGATGCTCGGGGTGGTGGAGCGGGGCACCGGCGCCCGGGTGAAGGTCTTAGGCCGGCCCGTAGGCGGTAAGACCGGCACCACCAACAAGACCCGGGACGCCTGGTTCATCGGGTTCACGCCCTCCCTGATCACCGGCGCCTGGGTGGGCATGGACGATGAGCGCAGCCTGGGGCCCAAGGAGACCGGCTCCCAGGCCGCGGCCCCCATCTTCATCGCCTACACCAAAGAAGCCCTGAAGAACCAGCCGGTGGAGCAGTTCCCGGAATTTTCCGGCGCGGTCCTGGCCCGGAGAGGTATGGAGCCGCTCCCCGGAGACGACGAGGTGGCGGTGGAGGAAGGCGAGACCTTCTACCCCGAAGAAGAAGAACCCCAGGAAGTTACCCCCAAGGGCCGGGCCTCCAGCCAGCAGTTTTTTAAGAGCGATCTGGATGATTAGGGGGACAGACCGGGAATTAGACTCCGGATTGCGGAACAGCCTTTGACGCTTTTTTATAGTAATTTCCATGGTATGGTGGAGTAATAAGCTATAATTTTATGAGGCTCTTGCAAAATTACTTATTGCCGCCCCTTGTCATTCTGAGCGAAGCGAAGAATCTCGTATTTACAAGAGGTTGAGATCCTTCACTTCGTTCAGGATGACAACAAAACGAGTTTTGCAAGAGCCTCTTTATGTCAATCTTTTTTATATTTTCTTGAAAATTTCTCTAATTTTGGTATGTTAACCAAAAAAATGGGACTTGATACCCGACATAGCATTCTGATTCTCCATAACCAAAAAGGACTAAGGAGGGATATATGGAACGAAAAACAAAAGTCAGTTTCCAAGGGAGGGAGATTGAAGTAGTTGAAGTTGATTTTAAGGTTATAAAAGAAGAATGGAACGAATATGATTTAGCCGACGGTACGAGAATTAGGCTAAAAGTCGTTGCCACATCCTTCGCCAGGGCATTAGACGAATTTGATAATGATGGGAATCCCGTGTACATAGTGAAGACATCAAATGTGTTAGGTCTTTCAGCTCCAGAAAATTTAAAGAGAGGATCCTTAAAAGGGACCAAGGAGACCCATTAATTTTGGTTAAAAGACTTGAGATTGAAGGTACTACTTATGGCGGTGTCTTAAGTTCCAACTATGGAGATATCCCCAAGTATGTGGAAACTAGTGTGCAAGGCGAAGTACAAGGCACTATAGAGGCTCCATTATATGCTTCATATTTAAATGTATTGCCCGTAAACACAAGGGGGGGGCGAAATGAACAAAACTTATTGATAATCAACTTTTATTTTGCCCAGCAACTGCATGATTCAAATAGCAGAGACTATAGGTTAGAAAATTTTGTTGCTTATAAGATCGCTGAAGTTGCAGAAGTAGAATATATAATTGTTTCTAAAGAAGAAAATATCTTCGAGATATGGATTGTAATTAATGAAATGGATAGAATGGTTAGAGAAAGAATTTATGATATTGAATATGACATAATCGAACATTTTAGGGATATTTACTTTGATTTTCATATAGTTTTCAGAAATAATCGAGATATAAATGAACTTTTCTCAGCAAATGCCATAATAATTTACCAGAAATAAATTTAATAATTTATGCCCAGTGAGTCGGAACATTTAAATAAAGCAGAATATAATGAAAGATATTATTTATCATTTGATTTAGATAGCACACCATATTTAGATTGGGTAGTTAATGGTATTTTTTATTCAGCAGTTCATTATATCGAAACTTATCTCGCAATTAAGGGAAAGCATCCAACATCGCATGGAGAAAGAAATGCAGACATAAGAGATGACGAAAATTTAGGAAGAGATATATTTAAAAAATTTATTTCATTAAAGGACGATAGTGAAGCTGGGCGTTATTACATGCAAAACTTCACTCCCAGAGATATTCGACAATATATAATCCCTCAAGTAGATGATATTAAGCAGTATTTGAAGAAATATGTCCCACAAATTCGATTGGCTTAAAATTTAAAATAGATATCCGGGTTTCTTCATTTATCAAATCTGTATTAAGGCCGGTTGGTTGATAACCGGCCTAATTTTTTGTATGTTTTATGGGGGCTTTTAAGGGGCAATGACTCCTTTTCTTGTTCCCTGCCCTTGAAACCTGAAACCTGACACCTTATACCAAGTTGCGATCAAACGAGTAAAAATGTCATTCTGAGCGCAGCGAAGAATCTAGATTCTTCACTCCGCTTCGCTCCGTTCAGAATGACAAACAAAAATTACCTCTTTGACGGCAACTTGGTATTACACCTGCCAAGGAGAACATATGCGGGAAATTGAGGTGAGCCAAATCACCCGGGCGGTGAAGGACGCGGCCATTGCGGCCAATTATGAGGCCGGGGAGGATTTGCTGGCGGCCTTGCGCCGGGGAATGGAGGAGGAAGAGTCCCCCGCAGGGAAGGAAATTTTTCGCCAGCTTCTGGAAAACGCCCAAATCGCCGCGACTGAGCGCATCCCCATGTGCCAGGACTGCGGTCTGGCCGTGGTTTTCGTGGAGTTGGGCCAGGAAGTTCACCTGGCGGGCGGCTCCCTGGAAGAAGCCATCCAGGAGGGCGTGCGTCAAGGCTACGTGGAGGGGTTCTTAAGAAAATCCCTGTGCCATCCCCTGACCCGGGCCAACACCGGGGACAACACCCCGGCCATTATCCATACCGAGATCGTTCCCGGCGACCGCCTGAACATCATGGTGGTCCCCAAGGGCGGCGGCAGTGAAAACATGAGCCGCCTTTATATGCTCAAACCCGCGGAAGGCTGGGCCGGCATCAAGGAAAGAGTGGTGGAAACGGTCCGGGACGCGGGACCCAACCCCTGTCCTCCCATTATCGTAGGGGTGGGCATCGGCGGCAACTTCGAACGGGCCGCGTACCTGGCCAAGAAGTCCCTGGTGCGGGAAATCGGCCACCCCAACCCGGACCCGGAACTGGCCAAATTGGAACGGGAGCTGCTGGTTGCGGTGAATGACCTGGGTATCGGCCCCCAGGGTCTGGGAGGCCGCGTCACCGCCCTGGCGGTGCACCTGCTCATGGAGCCCTGCCACATCGCCTCGCTGCCGGTGGCGGTGAACATCCAGTGCCACTCCACCCGGCATAAAGAAGTGGCGGTTTAGCGGGCCGGCGGTTCGGCTGTTAGCTGTTAGTTTTCATTTTCAGTGTTTTGCCAAACTGCCAACTGCCAACTGCCAACTGCTGAACCGTCACCCCGTCAAAATGCCGCACAGATTCGAAATAAATATTTCCTGGATTCATAAATTGTTTGCTAACATGGAAGCCTGACCGCGACCGCGTTGGCCGAAGTCACAGATAATACCGAGTTGCGATCAAACGAGTAGAATTGTCATTCTGAGCGCAGCGAAGAATCTAGATTCTTCACTCCGCTTCGCTCCGTTCAGAATGACAAACTCAAAATTACCTCTTTGAGCGCAACTTGGTATAAAACCGTCATCCGGGAGAGCGACCGCGATGCAGTGTCCAGCCTGTGAAGAAGTGGATCTGAGGCCCGTGCTCACCAGGCAAGGGGTGGAGGTGGATTATTGCGACCGGTGCCAGGGCGTCTGGCTTGATCGGGGAGAGCTGTTTCATTTTGCCAAAGACCCCAAGAAAGTAGCCCAAAAACTGGAAGAGGCCCTGAAGACCCAAAAGCCCCTGGGCAAGATCTGCCCCGTCACCCAGGAGCCTATGGTGGAAATTACCTACCCGGGAGGGCTGCGGCTGGATTATTGCCCCAAGTCCGGGGGGTTGTGGTTAGACACAGATGAACTAAAGGCCTTGCTGGCCGACGAACCCAATCTCAAGTTAACCCTGGACCCGGCGACGCTGGCCCCCCCTGCCCCCGAGACCTCCCAGGCGCCGGCGTTGGGATTATTGCGCCTTCCCAACCGTTTCCTGAGTTCCATGGGCGTGCTTCTCAGTCTTTACGGGCTGTTAACCCTCCTCCTCATCGTGTTGGTGCATTTGGACGCCCTGGGGCTGAGCGCCGCCTTTATCATATTCGGCGTTATGGCGTTTATTCAATTTCTGCTGGGGCCTTTTGTTATGGATATTACCCTCAAATGGCTCTTTAGGTTCCAGTGGGTCACTCCTGACGACCTGCCGGCGCATCTCCGGCAGTTCGTGGAACAATTCTGCCAGAAACAGGGAATCAGTTTTCCATCATTCGGCATAATCAACGACGGCGCGCCGCAAGCCTTCACCTATGGCCACACTCCCAATAACGCCCGGATTGTCGTATCACGGGGGCTGCTGGAACTCCTGGACGACCAGGAAGTGGAGGCGGTGGTGGCCCATGAGTTGGGCCATGCGGTCCATTGGGATATGCTGCTGATAACCGTGGCCCAAATCGTCCCCTTAATTTTTTACACCCTCTACCGATGGCTGCTGGATGTCGCGACCTCTACCAAGGGCAATGGAGACGACTCTGTTAAAGCCAGGATCACCGTGGTGCTGGCGGCCTTGGGGGCCTTTGCCGTCTATATCCTCAGCGAATACCTGGTGCTGTGGTTTTCCCGGCAGCGGGAGTATTATGCCGACCGCTTCGCGGGGGACGCCACCGGCGACCCGGGGCTGGTGGCCGGCGCCCTGGTGAAGATTGCTTACGGCCTGTCAGGGATGGAGAAAAAAGGCACGGAGGAGGAATCCCCTCGCCGGAGTTATGCCCTGTCATCGGTGAAGGCGTTAGGGATTTTTGACGAGAGCATGGCCCAGGCCCTGGCCATTTCCGGTTATGATCCGGCCGCGGCGGCAGCCGGCGAGGTGAGCCGGACCAACATCCGGGGGGCCATGTGTTGGGACCTTTGGAATCCCTGGGCCCGCTGGTACGAGCTCAATTCCACCCACCCCCTGGTGGCGAACCGGCTGCGGTATCTCTCGGACCACTCGCGGTTTCTCCGGAAAGAGCCTTATGTTACTTTCGATGAAACCCAGCCGGAATCTTATTGGGACGAATTTTTCGTGGATCTGGCGATCTATTTATTCCCGATAGTAACCTTTCTGGTTTTTGTGCCCCTTACCCTGGTTTGGTACGCCAAGCTGGCGCCGGTGCCGGCGGCGGTGTTTCCCGCGCTCCTGGGGATACTGGGCGGGGCTTTGCTCCTGCGGTATCACTTCTCCTATAAGGGGGATTATTTCCCCGGCATGAGCGTGGCCGCCCTCTTGAAGCGGGTCAAGGTCTCCGACGTCCGGCCCGTGGCCTGCACCTTGCAGGGCGCCGTCATCGGCCGCGGGGTTCCCGGTTTGATTTTTTCCAGCGATTTCATCATGCAGGATGAGACGGGAATCATCTTTTTGGATTACCGCCAGCCTTTTGCCCTCTGGGAGTTGCTCTTCGGGGTGCTCCAGGCGGGAAAATATAACGGCCGCCAGGTAGTGGTCCAGGGATGGTATCGCCGGTCCCCCATCCCGTACGTGCAAATCAAAACCCTCGAGTGCGACGGCGACACCATCAAGAGTTACATCCCCCATGTTCGGAGTCTCAGCCCTTATTTTTTCATCGTGGCCGCCCTGGTCTGGGGGATTAATTTACTGGTGCGCTAGCTGGCGTCGCCGAGAATGCGCCTGCGAATTGCGGGTTAGCGGTTCAGCCGTTGGATGATAGCTGTCTGCTGGTTAATAACTGCTAAACCGCCAAACCGCTATATTGATTCGAGGTAATCATGTCCAAAACCATAAGACTTACTCCCCCGCTGGGGGATGAAGATGTGCGGCAATTGGAGATTGGAGACCGGGTGCTGGTAAGCGGGGTAATTTACACCGCCCGGGACGCAGCCCACCAGAGGCTCATTGACCTTATCAATGCCGGGAAACCCTTACCGATGGAGATCAAGGGCCAGATTCTTTATTACGTGGGGCCGTCCCCGGCCCGTCCGGGGCGGGTCATCGGCGCCGCGGGACCCACCACCGCCTACCGCATGGACTCTTATGCCCCCACGCTTATCAAGCTGGGGCTGAAGGCCATGATCGGCAAAGGCAAACGCTCCCCGGAGGTTATCGCCGCCATGAGGGAGCACCAGGCCGTGTACCTGGGGGCCACCGGCGGCGCCGGAGCTTTGATCTCCCAGTGCATCAAGGCCGCGGAAGTGGTGGCTTTCCCGGAATTGGGGCCGGAAGCGGTCCACCGTCTGGTGGTGGAGGATCTTCCCACCATCGTCATCAACGACTGCCAGGGCCGGGATCTTTACGACGTGGGGGTGGCTAAATACCGGCGAGAAGGAAACGGTTAAGCTGATTTCCTTACCATTGCCGGGGAGAGATTCACGCATTATAGTATTCGTTGAATAATTTTTCGCCTTTGCTGGCATTTCAAATAAAAAATCCTTACCTCACGGCTTAAAATTCCGATAGTATTTAATCGGTTGCCGTATCAAGCAATCTCCCTCCATAACGGAGGTTTTGTGACTCCCGGTTTGGTTGCCCGATCATCCTGGGAGACTTATATTTTTAATTACTTAAGAAGAGTAATTCCGAGAACCCAAAATGACCGCGCCCCTGGACCTGATAAAAATCACCAACCGGGTCATAGAAAAGCGCCGCATCTTCAAGGAGTACAACTTCGGCCCCTTGAAGGACGACGCCTTGAAGACTTTCTTTGACCTGGCCCAGGAATATGAAACCCTGGAAAACTTCTACCGGGTGGCGGTGAGCGTCATCAAAGTGTTCTTTGACCTGGACTCCCGGCTTTATCTGCTGTGTTCCGGGGGGGCCCTGGAACTGGTGTGCGACAGCCTCCAAGGACTGTACCCACCCAAGACGCCGCCTTTGCCCCATATCCGCCTGGACAGCCAGGCTTATGGCGCCCATGGAGCCTGGGTGATACCCATTCGGGGCAACCTGCTGTTGGCGGACCAACTCCCCTTTTACGCCAAGGACCAAGTCATTGGCATGATGGAATTCTTTCCCGATGAGACCCTGAGCGAAGCTGACCGGTTTTTCTTTGAGAAGTACGCCAACCGCCTGGGTTACAACCTCCACATCAAAATCATCTCCTGGCAGAATATTCACCGCATCCGCTTTATCAACAGCCTGGTGGCGGATATCGAACACAACGTCATCATTCCCAACATCAGCCTCAGCCTTTATCTTCGACACCTGCGGGACAAGATCAGGGCCTTGAAGGAGCTGGAATGCGTATGCGAAATCAAGGCTAAAGGGGATTGTCCCCATCTGCCCCAAGCCCGGGAAGCTTTCGCAAAGCTGGTGCAGGAGATGGAGGCGAATTACCAGACCCTGGACCAGCATTACCGGGGAGTGAGCCTCTTCATCGAGTCCCTGTTCCGGCCCTCCCATTTTCAAAAAGGCCAATTTGTCCTGCGGCGGCGCTCCTGCCGGGTCCATAGCGAAATCATCAAGCCCCAACTGGGCCTGTTTCTGGACAAGCTCAAGGAGCGGGGCATCGAGATTGACGTGGCCATGGGGGTGATGCCCGACGAAGACCTGCCCCTGTCGGTGGACAAGGGATTGATGGCCCAGGTTTACGCCAATCTCTTTTCCAACGCAATGAAATACACCCGGATAAACTACGAGGGCCGCAAGTATATGGCTTACGGGCGGGATTTGCTGCAGGATTACTTCGGCCCGGGCAAAGACGGGGTGAAATTCAATGTCTTCACCACCGGCCCCCATATTCCGACGGAAGATGTGCCTCACATCTTTGAGGAAGGCTATCGGGGGAGCAACGTGGATGGCGAGGTGGGCACCGGCCGGGGGCTCTATTTTGTGCGCAACGTCATCGAAACCCACGGCGGGGAAGTGGGGTACCAGGCCACTCCGGGGGGTAACAACTTTTATTTCGTCCTGCCCCTGGTGGCCACCTCGGAAGGGCCTCTGGCCGCCACCATGGAAGCCCTCTAGGAATCTCGTTCATGACCATCCGTTATCTGGCCCAGGAACTCTACCGCCTGACCAAGCAAGTGGAAGAACTGGAGAAGTCCCTGGCCGCGCTAGACCTGGTAACCTCAGTAGCTGTCCGGGCCCGCCTGGAAGGAGAGCTGGTCCAGGTCCGGAAAGAGCTGGAGCGGGTGCGGGAGGTGTTGGAGGCCAAGAAGGAGAAGCCGTTGATTTAATAGTGAGCAGTAAGCAGTGAGCAGCGAGCAGTTTTAGTTGCCAATTACCCGAAAATAAATCAAAATCTCTATTACTGCTTAATAACTAACTGCTAACTGCTAACCGCCAACTGCTAACTGCTAATTATGGCCGACGATATCGAAACCCTGCGCATCGCCATCATCGTGGACCGGGAAGCCGTGGGGTGCCTTCCCCTCTTATTGCCCTTTTCCGTAGCCGGTTATCCCCAGGTGCAAATCGAATTTTTTCAAGCCGCCTCAGGCCCTAAACCCGGACTGTCCCTTCCCGCCTTCCCCCAATCCCAGCCGGAGGCCGTCACCCTGGGCCTCCATAAGGGTCGCCGGGAGAAGCTGGTCAGGCCGGTGGCTGAACTTCAGCCCGAGGATTTCAACCTGATCCTGGATTGGCAGAACCGGGTCGCGGAATTGCCGGGGATCCCCCCCGAGGCCCTGTCCAGCCTGGTCACCGGGCCGGGAACCCCCCTGCTGGAGCGGGTTCTTTGTCAACTACAGGAACTGCGCCAGAAGTTCGAAGTCGCCTCCAATATCCTTCTCAGCGCCACGGACGGCATTGTCACCATCAATGAGGATCACCAAATTATCGGCTACAATTACGGGGCCGAGAAGATATTCGGCTATCCCCGGGAAGAAGCCCTGGGTAAGGACCTGAGCATCCTCATCCCGCCGCCCCATAAAGACGTTCACAAAGAATACGTCCGGCGATTCATCGCCACCCGGGAGGCCCGGATCATCGGCAAGCACTTGCGCCTCACCGCCCAGCGCCGGGACGGCTCGGAATTTCCCATGAGCATTTCTTTTTCCGTGGCGGAAATTCAGGGCAACCTTTATTTCACCGGCATCGTCCGGGACATCACGGAATACCAGGAGATGGAGGACCGGCTGCTGGCCTCCGAGCGCCTGGCCGCCATCGGCAACACCGTGGCCCACATCGCCCATGAAATCAAAAACCCCCTCCTTATCATCGGGGGCTTTGCCCACCAGTTGGAGAAAGTCCCTGGCCTGGATGACAAGTCTCGCCAAAAGCTGGCCATCATCGGGGAGGAAGTGGAGCGCCTGGAGGCCATGGTGGCGGAAATGCGGGACTTCGTCCGCCCGCCGGAGCTCAAAAAGACCTGGGGGAACCTGGAGGCCGCGGTGGACGACACCTTGGAATTTTTCCAGGAAACTTTTAAGGAACGCCAAATTGAGGTGCGGCGGGTCAAAGAGGGGCCTATGCCTCAGGCCAGTTTCGACCCCCGGCAGATTCGCCAGGTGCTCATCAATCTGTTCAAAAACGCCCTGGAAGCCATGCCCCGGGGGGGAGTCCTCACCGTCGCCAGCCGGGTCAAGGACGGCAACATCGAGGTCAGCGTCGGAGACACGGGCGAAGGCATGAGCGCCGAGGTGGCGGCCCACATCTTCCAGCCCTACTACACCACCAAGGAAAAAGGCACCGGCCTGGGCCTGGCCATCTGCCAGTTCATCGTGGAACATCAGCACGGCGGCTGCATCCTGGTGGACAGCGCCCCGGGCCAGGGTTCCACTTTCACCATCCAGATCCCCCGGGAAGAGGCAGGGAGGACGTGACCTCCCCTCCCCTGTTGGAGGTGCGCGACCTCCGGGTCAGTTTCGCCACTCCGGCGGGCGCGGTGCGGGCCGTGGCCGGGGTGAACTTTGACCTGCGGGCCGGAGAGACGCTGGGGCTGGTGGGGGAGTCGGGCTGCGGCAAGACCGTCACCGCGCTGTCCATCCTGCGTCTCCTGCCCCATACCGCCAGCCTGGCGGGAGAAGTGCGCTTTTCCGGCGAAAACCTCATGACCTCCCCGGAAAGCCGCCTCCGGGAAATCCGGGGCGACCGCATCGCCATGGTCTTCCAGGAGCCCATGACCGCGCTCAACCCGGTGTTCACCATCGGCGAGCAGGTGGCGGAGGCGCTCCGGCTCCACCGGGGTCTGAGCCACGGGGCGGCCTGGCGGGAGGCGGCCGGGGCCTTGAGCCGGGTGGGCCTTCCCGACGCCCCCCGGCGCCTCCAGCAGTATCCCCACCAGCTTTCCGGGGGCCTGCGGCAGCGGGCCATGATGGCCATGGCCCTGGCCTGCGAGCCCCAGCTGCTCATCGCCGACGAGCCCACCACGGCCCTGGACGTCACCATCCAGGCCCAGATTCTGGCCCTCCTGGCCGGGCTCAAAGAGCAGTTGGGCCTGGCGGTCTTGTTCATCACCCACAACCTGGGGATCGTGGCCCAGACCGCGGACCGGGTGGCGGTGATGTACGCCGGGGTCATTACGGAGGAGGCCCCCAGAAGGGAGCTGTTCAAAAACCCCGGCCATCCCTATACCATCGGGCTGTTAAAATCCGTCCCCCGCCTGGATTTTCACCACCCGCCGGGGCGGGAGCTGGCCGCCATCCCCGGCCAGGTGCCCACGGAGCCGCCCCCGGGGTGCCTGTTCCGGGACCGCTGTCCCGACGCCCGGGAAGTCTGCCGGGAGGAGCCGCCCTGGGTGGCAATCAACCCGGAGCACTGGGTGCGGTGCTGGAATTTTGGGGAGTAAGCTGTCAGCAGTCAGCTATCAGCAGTCAGCTTTAAAGAATCCATTTTCGACGTTCTAACCGGACAAGCCGTAACCAAAAAGAAACGAATTTTCCACCTGAAAAAACACGAATCTTATAACTAAGCGCCTTATTAATGAATTTGTTCTTTTTTAGCTGACTGCTGACTGCTGACTGCTGATAGCTGAGAGCCACTATGTCTGAAGACATCTTGTCCATATACCGCCACTGGCTCCAATGGTGCCCCATTAATGAAGATCTGGCGGCGCGGCAAAAAGAGGCGGTGGTGGAATCGGCCCGGGCGGGCAGAACCGGGAAGAGCGCCCTGGAGATGGCCTACAGCGCCCTGGTGCTGGCCGATCACCTGATATCGGCCTTTGAATGGGCCAATCCCTTGCCCCAACCCATTGTCTGTCAGGCCGGTTGTCATGTTTGCTGTTTCAACCAGGTGGAATTGACGCCCGCCGAGGCCCTGGTCCTGGGGGATTATGTGGACCGCTATTTTCCCCCCGGGGAAAAAACCCGGTTGCTGGCCCGGATCACCCGAAACCTGAAGCTAAAGGCGGGCAAGGATAAAAAGGAAATCGCGGCCATCCGGCATAAACTACCCTGCCCTTTTCTGAGGGCGAAGAAATGTTCGGTTTATCCGGTGCGGCCTCTCCTGTGCCGGGCCATGCACTCCCTGAATGCGGATCATTGCCGGCAGGAGATCATCTCCCCCATGTCCCATTTTGAATTTTACTCCCACCGCTACGAGATGGTACTCTCGTTGATCGCCGGCCTGGACGCGGGCTGTCGGGCTCTGGGCTGTCAATTCCGGGCCCTGGACCTGGCCCGGGCCGTTAGGGATTTTCTCCAGGCCGAAAGCCCGGTGGAAGACTGGATTCAAGGGAAAAATGTTTTTTCCCAAATGTAGGATGCGTACTGCGGACCATTTTGGCGGTTTTGTAGATGCCTGAAATTTTACTACAAGCCCAAAACCTCTCACGCCACTTCCGCCTGGCCGGACCCTGGGGCCGGGGGCCGGTGCTCCAGGCGGTGGACGGGGTGAACTTTGACCTGCCCGGGGGGGAAACCCTGGGTCTGGTGGGGGAGTCGGGCTGCGGCAAATCCACCCTGGGTCGCCTGGTCCTGGCGCTGCTGACCCCCACCCGGGGCGAGGTGCGGTTCCTGGGGGAGGACCTGCACCGGCTGCCCAAGGCCCGCCTCAAAGAGGCTCGCAAGCAGCTCCAGATCATCTTTCAGGACCCTTACTCCTCCCTTAACCCCCGCATGACCGTGGGCCAGATCCTGGAAGAGCCTTTCATCATTCACGGCCTGGGGACCCGGAAGGACCGCCGGGACTGGACCGCCCAGTTGCTGCAAGAGGTGGGTTTGAGTCCGGAACAACGGGACCGCTATCCCCATGAATTCAGCGGCGGCCAGCGCCAGCGCATCGGCATCGCCCGGGCCCTGGCCCTCAAACCCCGTCTCATCGTGGCCGACGAACCGGTTTCGGCCCTGGACGTCTCCATCCAGGCCCAGATTCTCAATCTGTTGGCTGAACTACAGGGCCGCCACGGACTCACCTATCTCTTCATTTCCCACGACCTGAGCGTCATTTCCCGCATCAGCACCCGCATCGCGGTGATGTACGCGGGGCGCCTCATGGAGCTGGCCTCCCGGGAGATCTTCGACACCGCCCGGCTGCACCCCTACACCGAGGCCCTGCTGGCCGCGGTGCCCCTGCCGGACCCGGACCGTCCCTTTAAGCCTCCGGCCCTGCGAGGGGAGCCCCCCAGCCCCCTGGCCATCCCCTCTGGCTGCCCTTTTCATCCCCGCTGCCCCGAGGCCCAATTGCCGGTGTGCCGGGACGTGGCGCCCGAATACCGGGAGACCGCCCTGGGCCACTGGGTGGCCTGCCATTTTCGATGAGAGTTTTGAGTTTCGAGTTTTATAGCAATAGCCTAAAGTTTTTTTCGATTGTTTTTTGACGTAGGGGCACGGCGAGCCGTGCCCAAGGTACAGGGGGACAGCACGCTGTGCCCCTACGGGGAAATTACTTTGGGCAACCCCTATAAATTTTTTCTCTCTCGCCTTGACAGCGGCTTATTTATTCTCTACCATATCCGTATAGATAGCTTAGCTATACTATCGCCCTTAAGCAGCAACGTCCGGGGCCTTTCCCCGCCTATTAAGGCGGGCCGCGGAAGACCCCGGAATTTAATTAAACCCAAGCGGAGTCATCCATGGCAAAGACTGTTGCAGAAATCAACGACAAGATCCGGCAGGGGAAGGCGGTGGTATTCACCGCGGAAGAGATTATCGAAGTGGTCAAGGCCAAGGGCGTAAAAAGGGCCGCGGCGGAGGTGGACGTGGTCACCACCGGCACCTTCGCGCCCATGTGCTCTTCCGGGGCCTACCTCAACACCGGCCACGCCAATCCCCGGATCAAGATGGGCGGCGGCAAGGTCACCCTGAACGACGTTCCCGTCTATGCCGGGTTCGCCGCGGTGGACCTGTTTATCGGCGCCACCGTGGTGGCCGACGACGACCCCCGGAACAAGGTCTTTCCCGGGAAATTCGCTTACGGCGGGGCCCACGTCGTCGAAGACCTGGTGGCCGGCCGGGACGTGCGCCTGGTGGCCTCGGCCTACGGCACCGACTGCTACCCGCGCAAAAACCTGGATACCCTCATCCGCCTGGAAGACCTGAATGAAGCGGTGCTCTTCAATATGCGCAACGCCTACCAGAATTACAACGTCGCGGTGAACCTGGGGGACCGGGTCATCTATACCTATATGGGAGTGCTCCAGCCCAAGATGCGCAACGCCAACTACTGCACCGCGGGCCAACTCAGCCCCCTGCTCAACGACCCGCTGTACCGCACCATCGGGGTGGGGACCCGCATCTTCCTGGGAGGCGACCAGGGGTACGTGGTGAGCCACGGCACCCAGCACAACCCCGGGGTCCGCCGCAGCGACCGGGGAGTTCCCCGGGTGCCCGCGGGCACTTTGGCGGTGACCGGCGACCTGAAACAGATGAGCCACCGCTGGCTCAAAGGCGCGTCCTTTACCGGCTACGGCGTCACCCTGACCCTGGGTCTGGGTATTCCCATCCCCATCCTGGACGAGGAAATCCTGGAGTTCACCGCGGTGACCGACGCGGAGCTCACCGCGCCGGTGGTGGATTACAGCCAGGATTACCCCAACTGCAAACCGGAGATCCTGGGGGAAGTGTCCATTGCCCAGCTTAAGTCGGGAGAAATCACCGTCAACGGCAAGAAGGTGGTCACCGCCGGCCTGTCTTCCTATGCCTTTGCCCGGGAGGTGGCCCAGGTCCTGAAGCGTTGGATCACGGAAGGCTCCTTTTTCCTCACCGAGCCGGTGGCGCCCATCCCGTCGGCGGATTCCGGCTACAAGTTCAAGCCGTTGAAGGAACGGCCCTGGGAACCGGCCCAGGCGGCCAATTAGGGCAGGTTTCAGGAGTCAGGTTTTAGGTTTCAGGGAATAGGGAATAGGGAATAGGGAATAGGGAATAGGGAATAAAAAAAATAGGGCGGACATTGGCCGCCACAATGTAGGGTGCGCACGCCACACCATTGCAGGGGCGGCCCGGTGGGCCGCCCTTGAGGCATATTGACCTTTGAAGCGCAGG
>Ga0194111_10001914_pt1 | contig 25465 bp, 21 predicted proteins | sample TA2KigC300mmetaG_FD_146194 | JGI IMG/M metagenome (GOLD analysis project Ga0194111, IMG submission 146194) | Freshwater microbial communities from Lake Tanganyika, Tanzania - TA2015033 Kigoma Deep Cast 300m | ecosystem: Environmental > Aquatic > Freshwater > Lake | place: Tanzania: Lake... | reverse complement strand
ATGGATCTCATAGTTCGCACACCCGCAGAAATCGCGCATCGTTTGGCAATCGGAGATTTCTTCATTGAGGAAATCGTCGGGATGGGCAAAGTGCTCTATGAACGACGAACCGCTTGAAGAATGGCTTGAGCGCGCCGAAGAGGATTATCGCCAAGCGCAAGTTGCATTGCGCCAAAGGAAATATCCTGCGTATAACACTGTCTGTTTTCATTCGCAACAATGCGCCGAGAAGTACGTCAAAGCGTTTCTGGTGCGGCATCGAATCCGCTTTCGTAGGATACACGACTTGGTCAGATTGAAAATCCTTTGCATGGAGGCGGATCCAACCTTCGACCTGATTTCGAATCCACTCGCGCTCTTGTTTCCCTATGCGGTTGACGCGCGTTATCCAGGATTCAGGGCGACTGAGCAAGACGCGCGCGCAGCCGTCGCCGCAATGAAACAAGTCCGCGTCTTCGTCCGCGCGCGGCTCGGTCTCAAATCGAACTAGTTTGTCATTTGCTCATTTGTCATTTGTCATTGAGGTTCAAAGATGGCTTTTCCCGATCTCGGCGCAATTCTCAAAGGAATGTCCGTGACGCTGCGTGAAATGCTCACGCCGCCCGTCACGATCGAATACCCCAAAGTCAAAAAGCCCGTCGCCGCGCGTTTTCGCGGACGCCACGAGTTGAAGCGGCACGATAACGGCTTGGAAAAATGTATCGGCTGTTCGCTCTGCGCCGCCGCGTGTCCCACCGACGCGATCTACGTCGAACCGGCGGAGCAGACGGACGCGGCGCGCTACTCGCCCGGCGAACGGTACGCCAAGCGGTACGAGATCAACTTGTTGCGCTGTATCTACTGCGGTTTTTGCGAAGAGGCGTGTCCTACCGGCGCGATCGTGCTGGAGCATCAGTACGAATTGTCGTACTATGATCGCCGCAGCGCGATCATCACGAAAGAGGGCTTGCTCGTCCAGCCGCCCGCGCCGGAACTGAATACACCGCGCGCGTTGCGCGACCCTGGCAACTTGTATTCGGCGATTCCGCCCATCAAAGGCGGCGTCGAAGAATAAAAATCAAACGTGCCAAATGAGCCAAACAAGCCAAACTTGCCAAATCCCTTTGGCACATTTGGCATCTTTGGCAGTTTTGGCATATTTGACCTACATTCAACAAAGGAGTTGAACTATGCACGAGTTTCCCTGTCCCCCTGGTCTGGTTTGTCGTCCCACGTTTTGGAACATTCCGTTCTGGCTCGAAATCGTCGTCTACGTCGGCGGCATCCTTGCCGTGATCATCTTCGCGTACGGGATGTGGCTGCGCGTCAAGCATTGGCGCACCGGCAAAGGCAAATTCGAATGGGGTCCGCTCGGACTGCGGATCAAAAACTGGCTCACGTTGGGCGTCGCCACGAAAAAAGTCGCGCTCGATCAACAACCGGCGGGCGTGATGCACCTGGCAATTATGTGGGGAATGGCGTTCCTGTTCCTCGGCACGGCAATTGCGACGATTGATTGGGATATTACAAAGCCGCTGATCAACCCGAATCAGTGGCGGCTTCTCCAGGGCGACGCGTACTACCTCTTCAAAGTCGTCCTCGACATTTTCGGTCTCCTCGCGCTGATCGGCATTGCGATCGCGTTCGTCATTCGGTACGGCGTCAAACCCGAACGACTCGACGGACGATCCGGCAAGCGATACTTTCGCGAAGACTTGTGGATCATTGGCTCGCTCGGCTTCATCGTCCTCACCGGTTTCATCATCGAAATCTTGCGGCTCGCCGCGCAGCCGACGGAAACGACGCTGCTGAAAGAGCGCGTGATGTACTGCACGACCTGCTCCGTCGTTGCATGGCCCCTTGCACAACTTTTCACCGGCGTTGACCTCAACGTGCTCAAAGGATTGCATGCGACAACCTGGATCGCGCATATGACCGTCGCGCTCGTCGCGGCAGGCGCGGTGTCGTACACCAAGATGATGCACCTCGCGGTGTCGTCACTCAACACGTTCTTCAAGAAACTGGAACCGGCGGGCGCGCTGACGAAAATCGCCGACATCGAAAATCAGGAAACGTTCGGTGTCAGCAAGCTCGAAGAGTTCACCTGGAAACAGTTGCTCGATTTTGATGCGTGCACGCGTTGCGGTCGTTGTCAGGACGCGTGCCCTGCCGCGCTGACGAACAAAGCGTTGTCGCCGAAAAACATCATCGTCAAGATGTTCGAGGTGGCGCACGCGAAAACCAAGGGCGCAATTCACGGCGAAGTAATCGACGCGCAAGAGTTGTGGGATTGCACGACGTGTATGGGTTGCGTCAACGCGTGCCCTGTCGCGATCGATCAACTTGGGACGATCGTCGAGTTTCGCCGCTATCTCACGTTGAGCGAAGGCGCGCCGCAGTCGCCGTCGAACAAGACGATGGACTCGATGGAGCGGCAGGGGAATCCGTACGGCTTGCCGAAAGCGGATCGCCACAAATGGATGCAGGGACTCGACGTGCCGTTTGCGGATGCGGACACGGAGTATGACGTACTGTTCTGGGTTGGCTGCGCGGGTGCGTACGACGTGCGCGCGCAAAAGATTTCCAAAGCGTTCGTCAAGATTTTGCAGGCGGCGGGTTTGAAATTCGCGGTGATGCAGGAAGAGCGCTGCAACTGCGAATCGGCGCGGCGGCTCGGCAACGAATATTTGTACCAAATGGCGACGGCGGAAATCGTCGAGAGTTTGAAGCAGTACAAATTCAAACGCATCGTCACGACTTGCCCGCACTGCTTCAACACGATCAAGAACGAGTATCTGCAATTCGACGGCAAGTTCGAGGTCGTGCATCACGCGCAACTCATCAACGAATTGATAACGGATAAACGGATAACGCTCAAACGATCCAACGCATCTCGCGTCACGTATCACGACTCGTGTTATCTCGGTCGCTACAACGACATCTACGATCCGCAACGCGCGATTTTGCGCGCGCTCGGCGCGAACGGCAACCTGGTCGAGATGGCGCGCACGCGCGCGAACGGCTTGTGCTGCGGCGGCGGCGGCGGGCGGATGTGGCTGGAAGAGAACACAGGCAAGCGCATCAACAACACGCGCGTCGAAGATGTCGTCGCGGTGAACGCGCAAACGGTCGCGTCCGCGTGTCCGTTCTGCCTCTCGATGCTCGACGATGGCGCGAAGGCGTTGGGCGTGGACGAGAAAATCGCGCGGAAGGATATTGCGGAGTTGGTGGCGGAAGCGTTGTAAGGATGACAGAGCCGCTACGCTATGCTTTTCTGGATGAATGTGGGAGTAGCGGTCTTTGCGCCAACCGAACCGTTTCTTGTGGTTGCGGCTTTGGTGGTCTCGACGCCGCGTAGTTTGGAATTGCCAATCAAACGCGCGTTCAAACGTTTTGGAGGTAGCCGCGCCACGGGAGAGATGAAGGCGACGCGTTCGTCGGACAAAACGATTCGCTGGGTCCTCGAGTCCATCGCCCAGGAAGAGGTGTCTATCGTCGTCGTTGCTCTGGACAAACGCGGCATCGTCAAGCCGCCGAAAGAGCCCGAGAGTTTGTATCGCCGTGCTGTTGCGCGTTGTGTGCGCGAGTGTGTGGAACGGTGGCGGCACCTCGAAGTGATACTCGACAAGCGGTATACGCATCAGTACCTGCGACAAAAGTTAGAATGGCACATCCGTGAGAGCATCACGGATGTGCCAAATCAAACCGTTGTGATTCGCCAAGAGGATTCAAGAGCGGTGAAACAGTTGCAGTCGGCGGATTTTGTCGCTTGGCAGCGGGGCAAAAGTACGTGTACGAAAATGATGCCTACTGCCAAATCGTTCAATCGAAAATCGTAACCGAGTGCATTGTTGCCGCCAAATAAAAAAGCGGAACATCCTGGGCTCCGATTTCATTCTGACGGGCGCGCATCGCAGTCGCCCTTCCCCGCTCACGCATTGCAGCGTGGCCTATCCCGTTCTCCGAACGGTCAGAGTCGCCAAGTTTGTGGTTCCGCTGACTACAATCATAACACGATTGGTAGGCATTGTCAAATTCGATTTTGGTTTTTCTGCCTCTCGATGCTCGACGATGGCGCGAAAGCGTTGGGCGTGGATGAAAAAATCGCGCGGAAGGATCTGGCGGAGTTGGTGGCGGAGGCGCTGTAACGCGAAAGGGTTGGATCGCGAAACCCGCGAAAGAACGCGAAAGCCGCGAAAAAAGATCGGAGGCGCGATTATGGACCAATCGAACAAACAACACATCGTCGCCAAATTGGATGAACTGAGCGAGATCAAAGCCGCCGTCGAAATCACGCGGCTGGATTATGAAGCGAAACGCGCCGAGATTCTCAAATCGGTTCAAGCCGAACTGGACGCGCTCGACACGGAGTACAATCCGCTGATCGAATCGTCCGCCGCGCAAATCGCGGAACTGGAAACCGAAATCAGAAACGCGGTTTTGCAACATGGCGACAGCGTCAAAGGCAATCGGTTGCACGCGGTCTACGCGCGCGGACGCGTGTCGTGGGACACCAAGGGGCTGGATAGTTACGCGGCAACACATCCCGAAGTTGTGGCGTTTCGCAAACAAGGCGAACCGTCGGTGAGTTTGCGCGTGGTAAAATGAAAATATCTGTGCCGATCATTTTGACTTGCATACTCATCGCGTCTTTGATCGCATGCGCGACGCCGTTGCCCACGCACACGCTCGCGCCGACTTTCACTCCATCGCCAAAACCGACTTTTACTTCCACGCCGCCGACGACGCTGACCGCGAGCCAGCAGTACACGTCCGCGTTCGGCATTGACTATGGCGCGCCGGAAAAATATCTCGCGCAAGGTGAGCAGACGCGTTTGTCGAATCCGAAAGTGATCGACGCGCTGCGCGGCAAGCCGCAGAGCATCGCGCACCTGGGCGAGATTCACGCTTGGATCAGGCACGGGTTCAGCGCGTACGCGGCAGGCGGCGCGTGGATCGGCAAAATCACAACCGATCAACTGATGACCGAACGGCGTTTGAGCGGCTGTCACGATTGGGGCTTGGTCTACGCGTCGATCGCGCGCGAACTGGGTTATCCAGCCGTGATGATCGACGCGTCGAGTATCGTTCTGGCAAGGGAATTGCAAGCGGGAAAAAGGATGGCGTGGTACGGTCACGTCTTTGTCGAAGTATTTGTCGAGGGCAAATGGGTGCTCGTGGATTCGACGAACAATTGGTATGTCGATCAAGGTTACGATCCTGCGAATTCGATCATTCCACTCAAGGCGGTTATTCCAGGATCAGATCAAAACACGTACGGGTATTACGTGATGCGCAAAGGGGTGGACACGTGGGGGTACAACATTCGCAGTGTGACCGAGTTGAACAATTTGCAATCGCAGACAGGACTGCAACTCGATCTCAAAAAGATCGCGTATCCGCCGTACAATTTGCAACGATTCAAGTAGACGACCGACGACGGACGACCGATGACCGCAGACAGCACTGTCATTGCGAGGACGGTTTTCGTCCGAAGCAATCTCCGATAAACAAACTGGGGATTGCTTCGCTCCGCTCGCAATGACACGGAGACACCGGTCTGCGGTCGGCGGTCGCAAAAGACAGGAGGTCTGAATGACAGAAACGAAACGACAAAAAGTAACGCTCGGTACGCTGTACGAAAAAATGCGAAAAGGCGATCCAATCACGATGATCACCTGCTACGATTATCCGATGGCAGACCTGGTCGAAAAAGCCGGAGTGGACATCGTGCTCGTCGGCGATTCGCTCGGGATGACGATCCTGGGTTACGATTCGACGCTGCCGGTGACCCAGGATGTGATGATGCCGCACGCGCAAGCCGTCCGGCGCGGCACGCCGAACGCGTGGCTCATCGGCGATATGCCGTATATGACATACCAGCCGTCAGTCGAGACCGCGATTCGCTGCGCGGGTCGCTTTATGGCGGAAGCCGCGTGCGATTCGGTGAAACTCGAAGGCGGGATCGAAATGGCGGATCGCGTCGCGGGGATCGTGCGCTCTGGAATTCCGTGTATGGGACACCTGGGTCTCACGCCGCAAAGCGTCGCCGCGCTCGGCGGGTACAAAGTGCAAGGCAAGGGCGCAGCGCAAGCAAAGAAAATCGTGGACGATGCGCGCGCGCTCGAAGACGCGGGCGCGTACGCGATTCTGCTTGAGATGGTACCCGATCGCGTCTGCGAACTGATCACGAAACGCGCGAGCGTTCCGATCATCTCGCTTGGCTCCGGTCCGAACGCGCACGGGCAACTGTTGATCTTCCACGATATGTTCGGCTTGTATCCGCGCTTCAAACCGAAAATGGCAAAAGTGTTCGGCGACGCGGGCAAGGTGATCGGCGATGGGCTGAAGCAGTACGTCGCCGAAGTGACGAGCAAACAATTCCCGCAATCTGAGAACTGGTTCGGCATCAAGGACGACGAGTACGCCGAATTGGTGAAAATGCTTTGATTTGTCATTGCGAGGAGCGGTTTTCGCGACGAAGCAATCTCCAATTTGTGAATTGGGGATTGCTTCGCTTCGCTCGCAATGACACTGGGAGAAAAAAATGAACGACAAATTACGCAAACGATTGAAAATTCCCGCAAGCAGTTTGAACGCGATCAACGAACTCTTGCTCGATCCGAAAAGCAAACTTGTCAACGACGTGCTGAAGGTGATCGCCAAGCACGGGACGATTGACGAGATCAATCGCAAATCGGCGGAGGCGCGCGCGCTGCCGAATCTGATGAAGCGATTGCGCGCGATGAAATCGCCGTACGTGCCCGATCTCGAATGGCTGATCGCGCAGCGCGACGCGGGCGCGTTCGTCAGCGTCGCCGATTATCGGCGCAAGGTGCTGGGCGATGCCGCGGCGACGATGAAGTTCAAGAAAGCGTACGCGGTCACGCTCGAAATCAGCGCGTTCCAATATTTCCCGTGGCTCATCGCGGAAGCGAAGCAAGCCATCGAAAAACGCGAACTGATGCCGGGACGATTTATCCGCGTGCGGTACATGAAAGAATCGGAAGCGGATCAGGGCGATTTGCTCGCGGGAATGGCGGCGATGCAGGCAATCGGCGCGTCGTACGTGGACACGCTCGACACGAAAGGCACCGACGGATCGAACGTGCATCTCGGCGGACCGGACACGATCACCGGCTATTTCGGCGGCATCGGTCAGCCGAACGAGTACGCGCTCAAATGGCTCGACGAGTTTCTGTACTATTACACCAACTATGGCATCTACCAGGTGCTCAACATCAACGCGGGGACGATTCTCATCGGCTATTTGATTCATCGGCTCGGTATCAACAACGAGTTCAAGATTTCGGTCTTCGTCGGGAACGACAATCCGTACTTTATCGCGTGGACGCTGATGATGGCGAAACTGTTCGCGCGTCCCGACGGCAAGACGCCGCTCATCGGTTTCAACCTGAGCAACTCGGTGAACAACGCGACAATTGAAGCGGCGGCGGACGTTCGCAAGAAATTCGGCTTTGAGGATGTCGTCCGGATCGAGCATCACATTACCGAGTGCTACAAGAGCATCGTGCGCCAGCCGTACGACCGCCGCGCGGAATTGATGGAACTCGCGGGGCATATCAAGAACATTTCGGCGAAGCACGAGGGCGGCGATCCAGAAGTGGAAGCGACGCGCGCACATCCGTCGAATCTTTTGGAATATTTCATTCCGAAAGCGGAAGTGGAAGCGCAAGGTCTGATGCCGACGCTGCTCGCGAACTATATGGACAAGCACGCCGCGCTCAATCGCACGGCGGAGGAACTAACGAAGCGGGGACACGCGTTTGTGGCGGCGAGGAACTTGCATCGGTGAGGCGCGTTGCAGGTTTCAAGTTTCAGGTTCAAGGTTCAAAGTTGAAAGACCTTCTGGGTTTTGGAAACCAGGAAGGTCTTTTTGCATCTGCGTAGTCAGTCGGCTTCAGCCGATTTGAATTTGTGTAGCCGTCGGATTTATCCGATGGCGGAAAGGCGGAGTTGAAAGTGACTCTGCCTTGTGGCTTGTGCTGCCGCAAGACCCTAGTACAGAATATTGTGGTCAGGGCGAGAGGACTTGAACTGCCTAAAATGCGGGCGATGCGTTTTTTCGTCCAAGCCAAGCGAACTGTATCGAAATCAATCGATTTTGCAAGATGTTTGTGGACTGACCGAGGACATCAGCGCCAAAGCGCACCTTTTTTCTATCTAGCCGTAGCCGGCTCTATTTCCGTCAAACTGGTTGCCCCTAACCCATTCCGGGCTCACGACTTGGGACGTTTGAAACGGAAATATCTTACAAACACCTCGTTGTCAGTCTTAAAGCTAAAAAGATACTGGGTCCTTCCGCCCATATTGATCGGATAAGCGTTGATTGCAAACAAGTGTATGCCTACCTTCTCGAGTTCCCCGAAAAAATTATAATAGCCCTCTATTCCTTTGTAAGACTTGTTGTTCCATTTGGTCTCCTTGAAGTCATCGTTCACTACCATGTATGAATATGTTGCTCTGGGATAATGGCGAATGAATTCACTCACCAGTTCCCAACCCTCCTCTCCCAACTTGTCAAAATATTTTGACAGGCTAATTTTCTGCCACTCTGGCAGCTCCTCTCCTGCTACATACCGAGGATGACTAGCGCCCTCATCGTCTTCGTTTGTTGTAACTTGAAGATACTCCCACTTTTGCATTTTGCCTCCTATGTTCTCATTAATCTGAGCGCAATTTGCGCTAGGTCTTAACCGTATTATAACACCAATCTGTCGATTTTGCACACGTTTTGATTGTCAAGTAACGAGACTGGCCTCTTCGCTATCAAGGTGTCTGGTTGTGTCCCTGAGCGTTTTTTCTTCGCCCGCAGATTCTGGTTACCACAGGTTGTCAAGGGCGGCGTGGTCTTGCCGCGCCAAACAAAAAACTCCCGCCGTCAGCGCGCGTAATAAACGCGCGCCACACTTGCCCCAGCGGTTACGTCAGTGCTGGGGAACAGCAGGTGCGTAACAATCGTCGTCGTTTTGGTGGCACGGGCAAGCGCGGTTCATTCGTCGCCTCTCTGCAAACAACAATCAGAAACTAACCCGTTGACAAAGCAGATTTGCAGAACAAATTATAGTGCGGAGTTTCTGAAATGTCAAAACGCGATGACTATTTTCGCACACCCTCCCACCCGCGCGGCACGCGGCGCGGGTACACAATTTGTTGCGCGCCGAGAAATTCCGCCAGTCGCGTGATCGCATCCGCGATGGCGCGCGTCGTCTCGCGCGTCTTCGGCGCGGCGCGCTCCGCGTAAATCGCGTTGAGCGTCAGCACGCCGCGCGCGCGATCCATCACCGGATCGATCCTGCCGATGAGCTGATCGCCGTCGAGAATCGGCAAAACGTAGTAGCCGAATTTGCGTTTGGGCTTGGGCGTGTAAATCTCGACGCTGTAATCGAAATCGAACAGCAATTTCGTGCGCGCGCGATCACAGATCAAATTGTCGAACGGCGAAAGCAGCGTCGTGCGCGGCATCCAATCCCCCGCCGCTAATTTTTCGAGCAGCGGAATGTCGTCCGTGTGAATGTACCACTCGCCTTTCCACGCGTTGCCGTCTTCGACGATTTGCGCGCGCTCGATCAACTTTTCTTTTTCGAGATCGGCAAGCACGCGCGCGAGATTCGCGTATCGCCCGCGAATGAAATGCTGTGCGATCTGGCGCGGTGTCGCGATGCCGAGCGCGCGCAACGATCGTTGCGCGGCGCGCCGGACGATTTCGCGCGCGCTCAATTTTTCGCGCGGCGTCCAATCGGGCAAGCATCGTTCCGCCAAATCCCACAACTTTTGGATGCCGTCGCGTCCTGCAATCATAATCTTGCCCGTCATCCAAAGATAATCGAGCATCCGCGCGCTCTGCCGCCCCGAAGTCCAGCCAATCGAAGGACCACCGCGCGTGTCTGTGATTCCCAGGTCGCGTCCCAGCATCGCGCCATCCCGCCGCAACGCCGACAAAATTGCGCGGCGCAAATCATTGTTTTGCGCGACCCACGCGCGCACACGGCGATCCCAGGCGGAATGTCCGGTCGCATATGTTCGCATCAGCGCGCGATGAATCGGAAAATCTTCGGTCAGGACGATGGACGCGCAATGCGCCCAGTACTCGAACAGTTTGCGCTCGCGCCACAACAACGCGTCGAGCGGCGCGCGATCGTACACGCCGAGCCGACTGAACAACACGAGGAGCGGACTGCGCGCGACGACGTTGATCGGATCGATTTGCAGACAACCCAGGTCGCGCACGAGGTCGAGGATGCCGTTTGCGTCGGCGCGCGGTTGAACCCCGGCGAGATGTTGGCGCGTGATCGCCAAGCGACGCGCGAGTGTGGGGGAAAGGGTGCGGAATGTCATTTCGTTTTATGCCGTTGGCGTGGATTGTTGGCGCGGCACGCCAAGCCGCCCGAACGAGAGCCGATACAAAATATAATCGAACGTATTCCCCAGCAAGTTGCCGATGCGAATCATTCGCAGAACATACTCGATCGCGCGCGCGGTCTCCGCGCCGTACGTCGCGACGAATTTCGCGCGCGCGGCGGGCTCGGGTTGCGCGTTCGCTTCCGCCCAGTGTTGCGCGGACAACAGCGCGGGGAGTTCGCGCTCCAGCGCGCGCGCCGAACAATCCAGCGCGATTCATTCGTTGCCTGAAATCAGCCGCGATGGTCCTCTATCGCACTTGAATCGAATCGCCGATGAGTTGCCCGTTGGCGTCGAACGCGGGCAACCGCGCGCCCGTCGTCGCGTCGTACATTCCGATCCGAATCGCGTACGCGCCGGGCGGACGCGCGAGGTCGTAGACATCCACCAGGTATTCCCCCTCGACCCAGGTCGTCGTCGGATACGCGCCCGCGCCGGGAATCTGATCCGCCTGCGCGAGCAGCGCGCCGTTCGCGTCAACCAGATGGACGAAAACGGTGTACGAGATTTCGGACGATGCCAGCGCGCGCCAGTACAACACCAGACGCAGCGCGCGCGCATCGTCATTCAGATCATACCCCACGAGTCGCGCCAGATCGTCGAGCCGCGCGTCGAATGGCTGCGCGGGCGTCGGCGCGCCGAAATAGCGCGCGCGTCCTTGCACCCGGATCGTTCCGATTGCGCGCGCCGCCGTGCGCACGCCGGTCGCCGGATCGAGCAGCGCGACGGCGATCCGGTACTCGCCGTCCGGCGGATCGCCGCGCAGTAAGAGCGTTTGCGGATCGCGCACCAACTCGCCGATGCGCCAACCCGTCGGCGGATGAATGTTGCGCGCCGGCGCGGCTTGCGTCGCCGCGACCACCGTTCCGCGTGCGTCTTGCACTTGCGTGACGACGACGTACGCGCGGTCGAGCGCGCGCGTCGTTTGCCAGAACAAGGTGAGCGGCGTCGCAAAACCAGGTCGCGCAGAGCGTGGCGCGTCGTAGCCGACGAGACGCATTCCATTTTCAAAATCAATCTGCGCGCGGTGCGGCAGCGCGGCGAGATTGGGTCGCGCGGATGCGATCACGTCAAGCGTCGCCAGTGCCGCGCTTTCCTCCGCCGAATCTTTGAGGCGCAAGCGCGCACGATCGCCCGCGCGATACGCGGTCACGCGCAGATCGTACTCGCCCGGCGGCGTGCCTGGCGGAATCGCCAAACCGATCCGCTGCCAATCGCGCGCGAGTTCGCGATCGCTCTGCGCCCACACGGTCCCGTTTCGATCGAGCAAACGAAAACTCGCCATCGCCGGGACGCGCAGCGCGCCGACGAATCGAATGCGCGCGATGTCCTGTCCGGCGGTCAACGGTTCGCGCGAGATTGCGAGATCGCCGAGCGTCGTGTTGTCTTCGAAGACGATGTTGCGCGGCGCGCGCGGCAGGGGCGGATCGGCGGCGAACGCAAACAGTTCGAGCCGCGTCGTACCGTGCCAATGATCCAGAACCGAGTACGCGCGTTCGCGCAAATATCGGTCGAGCGCGTCTTCCAGAATTCGCCCCTGGGTTTGCAACGCAGGCAACCACATCCGACAATTAACAATTAACAATTGACAATTATCAATTGTTAATTGCCAATTGTTAATTGTTACTTCTGTGATGTTGAGCGGCGCGCCGGTGTAATACGCTTCGAGGTAACCGGTTTGCCAGGGATAGATCGCGAGAAATTTGTCGCCGGGTTGCGCCAGCGTTTGCATTTCCGCGATCAGCGGACGATAATCGTCTTTGGGATAACGCGGAACGTTGTAAAAATCGGCGAGCGAAAACGCGGAGAGAATCGCCGCGCCGATCACCGCCAACGCGCCGAACCGCGCGCGGCGTTTCCACAGCGCGTCGATCCCGAACGCGACGAGCAGATAAAACGCGGGCGCGGCAAACAGCAACAACCGTTCGCCGTGAATCGGGTGAAACGGATAAACCAGGTTGACGAGATAGCCGAGCGCGAGCGGAACGAGGAGAGACAAGGAGACAAGGAGCGCGGGAGATTTCTCCTCTGCGCCCTTGCGTCCCCGCGCTCCTGCGATAAATCCGAGAAAGGCAATTGCAATCAGGAAGACACTCGCCCACGCGAGCGCTGTCCACGTCGTCAAGTGTCCGATCGAAAACGCGGCGAGGTGTCGCGCGAGAAACGTGAACGGATCGAGCGGCGCGTACTGTTCGATCGCGACCTTGGCAGTGACGTACGCGAATAATTTCGGTCCGGCGTACACAAGCCAGGGCAGGTAGAGCAGGGCGATGGCAAGCCAATGGATTGCGAATTGCGAATTGCGAATTGCGAATTGCTGATGGCTGACGGCTAATGGCTGATGGCTGATGGCTGATGGCTGATGGCTGATGGCTAATGGCTGACGGCTGATGGCTGATGGCTGATGGCGAATTACAAAGATTACCAGCGCAATGATCTGAAACGCGACAATAAACGCGGCATAGTATTGCGTGTACAGCGCGGCAGTCGTGACAAGAATGTACGCGAGCGCGACGAGCGCGGTCTTGGGTTTGCCCGGCGGCAACGCGAGCAGGCGCACGAACAGATAGACCGACGCGAGCGCGAGCAGGGTCACGAGTCCGTACATTCGGACTTGTTGCGAATAGTAAATGTGCAACGGCGAAAGCGCGAGCAGGAGCGCGGCGAAAAGCGCGACGCGATGACTTGTCATTGCGAGCCGCGAAGCGGCGAAGCAATCTCCAAACCGCGATTTGGGGATTGCTTCGTCACGAAAATCGTTCCTCGCAATGACAAGCGCGAGCGCGTACAGCAGCGGAATCGTCGCAGTGCCGATGAGGATGGAGAACCAGCGCGCGGCGACATCGCTTTTCCCGGCGGCGATCATCCACAGTTGCAAGAGCGCGTAGTAGAACGGCGGATGAATGTCAATCGCCGTCCGTTCGAGCATCGTCGCAAAATCGCGCGTTGCGAAGAAAATGCTATAGCCCTCGTCCCACCAGAGCGGTTGAAGATCGAGGCGGAAGGCGCGCAGCGCGAATCCGCCCAGCGTGAGCGCGGCGAGCAAAATAATCGTGTGGAATCGTTTCATACCGTCGCAAAATGAAACAGCCGAGCGCGCGGCTCGGCTTTGCCAAGATGTCGCGCCTGCGCGCTTGGAAAGTTGGTTGTTCGGACAAGGGCGCGATAGCTTGGCATGATCTACGGCGAAACCCAGTCGAGGTAATATCTGCCGCCGTCCGCTTCAAAGCGAATCGGAATGTCCGGCGAAAGCGGCGTGAGATCGTTGGGACCGCGCACGATGCGAATGATGATCGGTTGATTGTTGCGTCCGGGCGAAACGTCGAGTTGATAACTGAACAGATTTTTTTCCTCGCGGCAATTCACCCACCATTCGGGATTCAAGTACTCTTTGGGAGTCGAAGTTGCCCGCGCGACGACCTTGCCACTGCTGTCAATCGCGACGATGTGAACGCCGCCGACGTAATCTCCATTTTGCCGAATGCGTCCCTTGACTTCATACGTGCCGGGACCCGCCGGACACAACCCTTGCGATCCGATGTTGTCCGGGTTCTGTCGCCACGCAAATTGCGGCTTGGGTGGCGCAGGCGGCGCGGTGGGCGCTTTGGTGACCGGGCGCACTGTGGCAACCACGCGTTGCGTCGGCGTGGGAGATGCGGCGGAGGTGGGCGACGCTTCGGGTGTGGGGCTGGGTTCAGGCGTCGCGCTCGCGCGCGGCGTGAACGTGGCGCGCGGCGTGCGTGTAGGCGTCGCCGTCCCCGCACTGAAAAAAGACGTCAACACTTCTGTCCCGCAAGCCGCCTGGGTGAGCGCAAGGCACAGGACAGCGCCAAACATCAAAATGCGTTTTCGTTCCAACAGTTCAACTCCTTTCCGAACCTCGCGCGCAATTATACTCTCGACGCCGGTTCTTGGCAAATGTCAATGCGCAATTGTCAATTGATAATCGTCAATTGTAAATTGAGGTGTTGCTTTGCTTTTGAATTTGTGCTAAGATGGTGGCGTCGTTCCAGAAAGGAAGGATGAACGATGGCGAACATTTCACCGGATTTGAAATCGAAACTGAGACGCGATCCCAGCGCGACCGTCCATCTGATCGTACGCTTGAAAGACGCGCCCACCGTGCGGCTGAACGATGTGCGCGCGCTGGGTTTGACGATCCGACGAACGTACACGCTCATTCCCGCGATCGCGATCCAAGGATCGGCGTCCGCGTCGCTGACGCTGGCAAAAAAATCCTGGGTGTTGTCGCTTGAAGAGGACAAGCCAGTCCACACAATGTCGTCCCGTTGAGAAAATTCGCGGCGGTCGGCGGTCGTTCGTCGGCGGTCGTACTGGGGAGGAAACAATGCCCAATCCAACGAAGATTCACCCGAATCTGGTCGAGCGAATGTCCGTCCAGGCGCGCGCGTTTGGCGCGCCCGAACCGCTGCGCGTGATCGTTCAATATCGTGCGGCGACGGTCGGCATCGCACAAACGATTCAAGGCGTCGTCGCGACGAGCCGGACGTACCGGCTGATCGCCGCCAGCGCGCACCGCGCGCTGCCGAGCGCGATCAACGCGCTCAGCGATCGCGATGAAGTCGCGATGATTTGGTACGACGAGCCGGTGCATACATTGCTGGACGCGTCGGCGCCGTTGATCGGCGCGCCGCAAGTTTGGCAAGCGAACGTCACCGGCAAGGGGATCAAGGTCGCGATTGTGGACACCGGCATCGATCCGAATCATCCCGATTTTGCCGGACGCATCGCGCAGATTCGCGATTTTACCGGCGAGGGCGACGTGGACAAGAATGGACACGGCACGCACGTCGCGGGAATCGTCGGCGGCGCGGGCGCGCAATATCGCGGCGTCGCGCCGGAATGTTCGTTTTACGTCGCCAAAGTATTGCGCGGCAACGGCTCGGGCAGCACGAGCGATGTGATGGCGGGTGTCGAGTGGGCGGCGCAACAAGGCGCGCAAGTGATCAACTTGTCGCTCGGCAGTGACGGCGCGTGTGATGGCACCGACGCGCTCTCGGTGTTGTGTGACGCGGCGGTCGCGCAAGGATCGGTGTTGTGCATCGCGGCGGGAAACGCAGGCCCCGGCGCGTCCACGGTCGGATCGCCGGGCTGCGCGAAATCGGTGATCACGATTGGCGCGACGACGAAATCGGATCAGATCGCGAGCTTTTCGTCGCGCGGACCGACGAGCGATGGACGCGTCAAGCCGGATGTGTGTTTCCCCGGCGCGAGCATCGTCGCGTGTCGCGCCGCCGGAACTTCGATGGGCACGCCGGTGGACGCGCAGTACACGAGTGCGTCCGGCACTTCGATGGCGACGCCGCACGCGGCGGGCGCGTGCGCGTTGTTGTTGCAAGCCAAGCCCGGTTTATCACCGCAACAGATCAAAGATATTTTGATGAACACGGCGAAGAACCTGGGTCTGGACGCGAACGCGCAAGGCAAGGGACGCGCGGACGCGTTTGCCGCGTACCAGAGCGCGCTCGGGCAAACGCCGCAACCGCAGCCGCCCGCGCCGCCGACGCCGCCGGGAACGGGATGTTTGGCAGTGTTGCAAAGATGGTTCGGGTTGGGTTCGTGAAAAAGAAACCTTCCGGGTTTTTCGCTCGGAAGGTTTTTTGTTGACGCAAGGCGCGCGTTGTGTTATGATGGTGTGAGAAAGAGACAAGAAATGAAAGATGAGAGATGAGAGATGAGAGATGAGAGAGGAAAGCGAAGATGCTAACTGATCAAGTCACTGTGAAAATCAACCCTCAAGATTCTTTGCGGCAAGCGTCGGAAAAACTCGTGGCGGCTGTCGCCGATTTGATGCGGCGCGCAAAATCCGAAGAAGATTTGCGGATCGGTATCGAAAAACTGCTAGAGCCGCTGTTGAAAAGTATTGGGATTGAGGTGGAGCCACGGTATGAGCGAATGGGCGCAAAGACGATTTACCGCGGCCGTCCGGACGCGGTGCATGGTCAGGTCATCATCGAGTACGAGCCGCCGCGCGCGTTTACGCCCGAGCGCGCGGTTCAGCACGCGCACGAACAACTGGTTGGCTATCTCACAGCGGAAGCGCAAAGCCAAGCCGCCGCTCCGGCGGATGCGTTGAAACGACTTGTGGGCGTCGGTTTTGATGGCGAATCTATTTTCTTTGTTCAGTATCGCGCGAGAGAGAACGGAAAAAAGAAAATCGAAGCAGACGCGTTTGCGCGCTTGGGCCCATTTCCGTTCGATGTTGAAAGCGCGCGCACGTTCTTGACCTTCTTGCGTTCGTTGTCGCGCTTGCCGTTGTCGGCGGAGCATCTGGCTGAGCGTTTCGGACCCCAAAGCAAAATCGCGCCGCTCGCGGTTTCCGCGTTTGCCGACGCGCTGGAGAACTGGGGCAACGCGCGCGTCCAGGTTTTCTTCACCGAGTGGAAGCGTTTGTTTGGCATCGTCTATGGCGAGCAACTTGGCGCGCATCAGGCGGAAGACGCTAAAACGCTTGGCGCGATGTACCACGTCGAAAAAGAAACCGACTTTCAAGAGTTGCTGTTTTCGGTTCACACCTACTTTGCGTTCTTGATGAAGTTGATTGCCGCGGAACTGGTGACTTTGGGCGAGATGCCGGTTGGGTTGTCGTTCTCACACCGGTTGACGCATGCCGCGCAAGAGAATTTGGTGGAACAGTTGAACGAGATTGAAGATGGCGGCATCTACGCGCAACGTGGGATTGTTAATTTTCTCGAAGGCGATTTTTTCCGTTGGTATCTCGACGGATTTTCGCCGCGTCTCGAAGAAGCGCTGCGCGAGATCGCGCGTGGCTTGGCTGAATTCGAACCCGCGACGACGACGATCAATCCCGAAGCCGGACGCGACTTGCTCAAAAAATTGTACCAGTATCTTGTGCCGCCAGAGGTGCGCCACAAACTGGGTGAGTATTACACGCCCGATTGGTTAGGCGAATTGTTGCTTGATGAAACGGGATACGACGGTGATACGTCCAAGCGTTTGCTCGATCCATCCTGCGGGTCTGGCACGTTCATCGTTCTGGCGATTCAGCGCGCGAAAGATTTTGGTCGCGCGCACAAAGAGCCGCTGGTCGAACGCGCAAAAAAGATCGTTACAAACATTTGGGGATTCGACTTGAATCCACTCGCGGTGATTGCGAGTCGCACGAATTATCTTTTTGCGCTCGGCGACTGGGCGGAAAAATTGGCATCGTTTGAAATCCCGATTTACCTTGCGGATTCGGTGCTGTGGCCCCAGCGTAACGGGCAACTCGCGCTCAAGCCGCGCGGCGAATCAGTCGAAGTCGCGACATCGTTGCAACCTTTTTTCGTGCCCAAGATATGGATCGAGAATAAGGGTTTTCTGATGGCGCGCGCCGCGCCGCTGGTCGAGCGGATGGTCAAGCAGAAATTTAGCGCGGCTGAAGCGTTGCGCCGCCTGAAAGACGAGGGGCTCGCCTTTCCACCGCACGAAGAGGTCGTCCAAGATTTTTACACTCAGATGGTCGAGTTGGAGGGACAAGGCAAGAACGGCATCTGGGCGCGCTTGCTCAAGAATATTTTTGCGCCGATGGTTGCCGGGAAATTCGATTTCGTCATCGGCAATCCACCGTGGATCCGCTTTCCTTATCTTTCGCAAGAGTACCGTCAGGCAACGGCTCCGATGTGGCAACAGTATGGTTTATTCTCGCTCAAAGGGTCCGCAGCGCGTCTTGGAGGCGGCGAAAAGGATTTTTCAATGCTGTTCACTTACGCAGTGGCGGATTACTATTTGGCAAATGGTGGCAAACTTGGATTTCTCATTACGCAAGAAGTATTCAAGTCGAAAGGCGCGGGCGAAGGGTTCCGGCGATTCCGCCTCGGCGAAGGCGCATCGCTCAAGGTGTTGAAAGCGCACGATCTCGCAACGGTGCAGCCATTTGAAGGCGCGGCAAACAAGACGGCGATGATCGTGCTGATCAAGGGTAAGGCGACGACCTACCCTGTGCGGTACACGCTTTGGACGCGCAAAAAAGGTGTCGGCAAAATTCCGACGAACTATCATCTGGCAGACGCGCTGCCGATGTTGCAGAAAAAGCGTTTGTCCGCGCATCCCATCGGCGCGCCGACGAGTTCGTGGCAAACAGTTTCGGAAAGCCAAAAGGAATTGAGCAAGATTGAGGGAGAGAACGCGTATCAGGCGCGGCTTGGCGCGCACGCGGATCCGTACGGCGTGTTCTGGCTTGAAGTTAAGCAAGTGCTTTCAACAGGCGATTTGTTGGTACGCAACCTTGTTGAAGAAGGCAAACGTAAAATACCGGAAGTAGAAGAAAGGATCGAACCCAAGCTCGTCTTCCCAGCCGTGCGCGGCGCAGACGTTCAACGCTGGGGCGTGAAGGCAGGTATTCACGTTCTGATCAGTCAAGACCCTCAGACACGCTTGCCTTTTGCCGAAGCGCAGATGAAAGCAGAGTGGCCGCGCACATTCGGCTATCTCGCGCGTTTCAAAAGTGTTTTGCTTTCGCGCGGCTCGCGCACTGTTCGTGAGTTGGCAGAGCGAACAGAATTTTACGCGATGTTTGGGATTGGCGCATACACATTCGCGCGTTACAAGGTTGTATGGAAACGGATGGCAAACGATCTCGTCGCGGCGGTGATCTCGCAACATAAAACGGAGTTCGGGTGGAAGACGATTGTGCCATTGGACACGACCTCGTTGTTCGCGCTCGACAATGAAACCGAAGCGCATTACCTTTGCGCGATTCTCAACTCGACGATCGTGCGTGAGTTTGTCAAATCGTACTCGTCGGCGGGACGCGGGTTTGGCGCGCCGTCGGTGATGGAACACGTCGGCATTCCCAAGTTCGACGCGAAGAACAGGACGCACGCGAAACTCGCGCAATTGTCCAAGGAACTTCACGAAGCGAGATCGCATAGCGCGTTGATCAAGCTGAACCGTTTGGAAAAGCAGGTAGACGACGCGGTTGCAAAATTATTTGGGATTAAAAATTGACAATGAACCAATCCAATCACTCGCCGATGGTGATGGGCGTCGCGATCTATCTGCCGCATCAGTACGGTCGCTTGCTCGCAACAGCGGAAGATGTTGACCATTTGAACCCGACCTGGGACGAATGGCGCGCGGTGTGCGATGAGACCAAGCGCAACTTGCGCTCGATTGGGATCGAACCGATTGACATTTTGTTCGATCTGGACGCGTTCGAAAAATATCGCGCGGAACGCGGCTTGAAAAATGTCGGCGGGACGCGCGCGGATTACGTGGCAGAGCAATTGCGCAACCAGCAGTCAGCAATCAGCGATCAGCAGTCAGACACCGGATCACACCTTTGAGCAACCCTAGTCACCACTCCCTAATTACGAATCCCCAATCCTGGAAACTCCTCACCTTCCTCTTCGCGCTCGCGAATTTTCTCGAAGTCGCGGTGGTCGCGCATTTCGTTTTGTTCACGCCCGCGTTTCTCTACACGATTGGTTTCAGCAAAAGCGAGATCGACGCGTGGACGGGACCGATTTCCGCGCTCGCCTTTTTGCTCGGCATTTGGTTCGTCCCGTTCTGGGGAGTCTTTGCGGATCGCTACGGGCGCAAGCCGCTGGTTCTGCGCAGCCACTATGTCGAAATGATCGCGATGGCGCTCGCGGCGATCTCGCACAACGTGTGGCTGTACTTGATCGCGCGCGCGTTGACCGGGTTCGCGCTCGGCAACACTGGGCTGATGTACGCGTCGCTCACCGAAACCGCGCCGAAGCATCGCGTTGCGCTCGCGCTCGGCTTGGTCAACGCGTCCGCGCCGCTGGGCGCGCTCGTCGGCGGATTGCTGGGCGGGTTGATCGTTTCCGAGTACGGCGTACATACGCTTTTCGGAATTGACGCGCTGGTCTGCCTGATCACCGCGATCATCCTCACCGCGTTCTATCGCGAAACGTTCACACCCAAAGCGACGCCGCCGATGCTGACGATGCTCGGCGACGCGCTGCGCGCGGTGATTCATTCGCCGATCGCGCTGACGATTTTCGGCGTCAGCTTCGTTTTCTCGTCGGCGCAATTCTTCTCGTACCCGTACTTGCCGGTTCGCATCATCGAAATCGTCGGTGAACGCGCCGCGCCCGCGATGATCGGCGCGACGCAAGGATTCGCGGGTGTGACGACGTTGCTTGGCTCCGCGCTGTGGGGCGCACTCGCGGATCGCGCGGGGCATCGGCGCTTGCTCGCGGGGTTGATGTTGCTCGCGCCGGTTTTGTGGCTGCCGATTTTCTTCGCGCAAGACATCACCACGTTGACGATTGGTTGGGTTCTGCTCAGCGCGGTCAGCCCCTCGATCAGCAGTTTGATGTACACGATCATCAGTCTGAATGTTTCCGCCGACAAGCGCGGATCGATCTTGAGTATGATCTATCTGCCGCTGAATCTCGCGTTCATCGTCGCGCCATTCGGCGCGTCGCTCGTCGCGCGCAATTTTGAAGTGCGCGATGTGTTTCTCGTTTCGGCGGCGCTGGCGTTCCTCGCGCTAGTGATGTTTGCGGGGAATGTGGGACGTACGAGGAAAAACTGATTTTCGATTTTCGATTGCTGATTTTCGATTGAACAAATCGAAAATCGAAAATCAGAAATCGAAAATTGGAGGGTTTATGTTTCGTCTCGATCACAAAATCGCGCTGGTCACGGGCGGCGGGCGCGGGCTGGGACGCGCGATCGCGCTCGCGTTCGCGGAGCAAGGCGCGGATGTCGCAGTGACGAGTCGCACGCCGGAGCAACTGAACGAGGTCGCGGAACTGATCCGCGCGCAAAATCGTCGCGCGCTCGCGGTCGAGTGTGACGTGAGCGACAGCGCGTCGGTCGCGCAGATGGTCGAGACGACGCGCCAAGAGTTCGGGCGGATTGACGTGCTGGTGAATTGCGCGGGCGTCGGCTGGGCGGAGAAACTCGCGGAGATGAGCGACGGCACGTTCGATTGGATCGTCAAGACGAATTTGTACGGAACGTTTTACTGTTGCCGCGAAGTGTTGCGCGGAATGATCGCGCAAAAAAGTGGAAGCCTCATCAACATCGCGTCGGTCGCGGGCGCGAAGGGCGTGCCTGGGCTGGGCGCGTACGGCGCGAGCAAAGGCGGCGTTATCACAATGACCAAGGCGCTCGCGATGGAAAACACGCGCCACAACATTCGCGTCAACGCGATCGCGCCTGGGTATTTTCGCACCGATATGAATTCCGCGATTCTGGATGACCCCGACGCGGGTCCCAAAATCGTCAAGCGAATTCCAATGCGCCGCGCGGGCGATCCGAAAGAAATCGGCGGACTCGCGATTTATCTCACGAGCGACGAAGCGTCGTTTGTGACAGGGGAAGTGTACTTTATCAGCGGCGGGGAGATGGCGCAGTGAGGGAGCGGGGCGCGAGAGGCGAGCGCGCGCGCAAGCAGGCGCGCCGCAGTTCGTCTTGCGGGATTTGCGCTGGAGCAAGCGGTTGGCTCCAGGCGCGTGACGGTCGAGCGTCACGCGGTTTTCCGTTTCGATGATCTACGCGCCGGCGGATTTTGCAATCACCGAAGAAAGACAAGACGCGCGGTGGATCATCGCGCGTCTTGCCGCTCCGCCGATGCTGTGGTAGAATCACGCCGAGCAGAATTCCGCTGCGCGCGCGCTTGGCGTCAGCGTGTCGTGTTCGTCAAGGTTCGGCAGGTGCGCCAGCATCACGCGCACCAGGCCACCAATTGCGATCGGGGAAAAGCGTCAATGGCGGCGCATTGATTTGTATTGACGCGCGAGAGGAGCCGGAGATAAATTCGTCGCGCGCGCGCGAGTTTGGCGCGACGCGGTCGCAACTCGCGCTCTTGTGGTGCAAGGATCAACCCGGAGCGTCAGGCGTGTGACGCGAGCGATCCAATCGGCAACACGCTCGCCGATTTTCACAACAGTTCCACCTAGGCAAAACCATTGGCGGTTTAGCCGTTCGGCAAATTTATTGCCACAGAGGACGCAGAGAAATGTCATTCTGAACCAAGTGCAGAATCTCTCTGTGTTCCCTGTGTCCTCTGTGGCTAATCTGAAAACAGAAAAATGTCGCGCGTACAAATCATCTCCGCCGCGCACGCGGCAACCCTCATCCCAAACGATTCGCTCGTCGTCATCAGTTCCTCCTCCGGCTTGAATTGTCCCGACGCGATTCTCAAGGCGATTGGCGAACGGTTCGCGCAGACCGGCGCGCCGCGCCATCTCACCACGCTTCACCCGATTGCCTCCGGCGATATGTACGGCATCGCCGGGATCGATCATCTCGCGCGGAAAGGATTGTTGAAGCGCGCGATTGCCGGATCGTACCCCAGCGGTCCTTCCTCGTTACCCTCGCCAAAAATTTGGCAGATGATCAACGCGAACGAAATCCAAGCGTACAATTTTCCGAGCGGCACACTCTTTCACGTTTTGCGCGAAGCCGCCGCCAAACGCCCCGGCGTGCTGACCAAGGTCGGACTCGATACGTTCATCGATCCGCGCCGGCAGGGCGGGCGAATGAACGACGCGACGCCGCCCGACCTTGTGCGCGTCGTCGAGTTCGACGGCGACGAGTGGCTGTACTTCAAGTCGCTTCATCCCGACGTTGCGATCATTCGCGGCACCACCGCCGACGAAGACGGCAACATTTCGATGGAACACGAAGGCGCGTACCTTGGCGCGTACGATTGCGCGCTCGCCACGCGCAACCATCGCGGCGTCGTCATCGCGCAAGTCAAGCGCGTGACGACCGCCGGTTCGCTTCATCCGCAAATGGTGCGCGTGCCCGGCATCTTGGTGGATTACGTCGTCGTCGCGCCGGATCAAATGCAAGCGACGCAAACGCCGTACGATCCCGCGATCAGCGGCGAGACGCGCCGCCCGCTCGATGCGTTCCAGCCCTTGCCCTTCGACACCGATAAAGTGATCGCGCGTCGCGCCGCGCTGACGTTGCGAAAAGATGAAGCGGTCAACCTGGGTTTCGGCATCTCCGCGCTGGTGCCGGAAATCCTGCTCGAAGAAAAATTGCACGGACAGGTGACCTGGGTGATCGAGCAAGGCGCGGTCGGTGGTTTGCCGCTGACCGGTTTTCCGTTTGGCTGCGCGGTCAACGCGCAGGCGATCATTCCATCGCCCGATCAGTTCACGTACTTTCACGGCGGCGGATTTGATCGCGCGCTCTTGTCGTTTATGCAAGTGGATCAGGATGGCAACGTCAACGTCTCGCGCCTCGCCGCGCGTCCGCACGTCACCGCCGGCGCGGGCGGTTTCATTGACATCACCGCGCATGCGCGTCGCATCGTTTTCAGCGGCTATTTTACGGCGGGTGGTTTGGAGTTGACGATAGATGATGGTAAACTACGCATCGTCAAAGAAGGCAAGGCGCACAAATTCACGCGCCAAGTCGAACACGTCACCTTCAGCGGTCGCCGCGCGCGCGCGAACGCACAAGAGGTTTTGTACGTCACCGAACGCTGCGTGATCCAACTCGAACGCGACGGACTCACTGTGATCGAGATCGCGCCCGGCGTTGACCTGCAACGTGACGTTCTCGCGCAAGCCGATTGTGAACTGCGCGTCAGTCCGAATTTGAAAACGATGGACGCGTGCTTGTTTCAGCCGCAAGTGATGGGGCTTGTGCTTGATGCGTGACCGATGACGGAAGACCCAAGACCGAGGATCGGTCATCGGTCGTCGGTCTTCGGTCAGGGTAGGAAAACCTGATGCCAGACGCACAAATTCTTCTCACCATCGAAAACGGGATCGCCACGCTCACACTCAATCGCCCGGACAAACTGAACGCGCTCTCGCTCGCGATGCTCGATCAGATCGAGGCGGCGATTGCCGCACTGGAGCAGAATCGCGACGCGCGCGTCGTGATCGTCACAGGCGCAGGCGCGCGCGCGTTTTGCGTCGGCGCGGACATCAAGGAATGGGAGCAAGTGATCGCCGACGATCCGATCGCGATGTGGCGCGCGTGGGATCGACCTGGTCACCGCGTCTTTGATCGGCTCGCGCGTTTGCAACAGCCGACGATTGCCGCGATCAACGGTTTCGCGTTCGGCGGCGGACTGGAATTCGCGCTCGCGTGCGATCTGCGGATCGCGGCAGACCACGCCGAGTTCGCGTTTCCCGAAGTGAAAATCGGGACGCAGCCGGGCTGGGCGGGCTCGCAACGACTGCCCGCGCTGATCGGCGCCGCGCGCGCCAAGCAAATGATTTTTACCGGCGCGCGCGTCTCGGCGCAAACAGCCGAGCGCTGGGGCTTGGTCAACGAAGTCGCGCCGCGCGATCAATTGATTGCGCGCGCGCACGCGTTGGCAAACGAAATCGCGGCGAACGCGCCGCTTGCGGTGCAATTCGCCAAAACGATTGTGGACGCGGGCGCGGGGCAGGGCGTCGAAATCGCGCTGGAAGGACTTGCCGCCGCGCTCGGCGCGACGACGCGCGACGGCAAGGAAGGTCCCGCGGCGTTCCGCGAAAAACGCGCGGCGCGGTTTATTGGACGATAGTGCCACAGAGGACACAGAGTAGTCTTTGTCATTTCGAGGCGCGTTTTTTGCGCCGAAAAATCTCGTGTTTGTGCAAACAAGATTTCTCGCTTCGCTACCCAGAAACTTTAGGTGTCATTGCGAGGGACGCTTTTTGTCCCGAAGCAATCTCCAACTTGCGAATTGGGGATTGCTTCGTCGCGAACTACGCTCCTCGCAATGACACGCGCGCGAGTTTCTGACTGCGAACATACCGCCGCGCGGTATGTCTTCTCAGAATGACATTTCTCTGTGTCCCCTGTGATCTCTGTGGCTAGGATTTCGCGTGGAAACACCTGCAAACGAACGCGCCCAACTCGAACAAGCGATCATCGCGTTGGAAGCGCAACGCAACATTCTGGGCGACGCGGCGGTGGATGTCGCGGTTGCCGCGTTGCATCAAAAAATCGGTATCTTCTCAATAACTTGGGGTAATCTTTTCGCAATAGTCAATCCTACTTAATTGGGATAGACAAGTTGCTCACATCCGCTTATACTTGAGCCATGTTGGAAGACTTGAACCTGAATGATATGCAAGACCACGACCAGACGCGCGCCGCGATTGTGCGT
>Ga0194111_10001913_pt1 | contig 25467 bp, 16 predicted proteins | sample TA2KigC300mmetaG_FD_146194 | JGI IMG/M metagenome (GOLD analysis project Ga0194111, IMG submission 146194) | Freshwater microbial communities from Lake Tanganyika, Tanzania - TA2015033 Kigoma Deep Cast 300m | ecosystem: Environmental > Aquatic > Freshwater > Lake | place: Tanzania: Lake... | reverse complement strand
GCACCCACCTGCCGCGGTCGCAGGTGCGGTGTACCGCAGATGCACCTGATTGACCTGATCACTGCATTTTCATCTCCGCTTGTGTCGCCCGCGACATGAACGCTAATCCAAAACAACACCTCCCACCAACACCAAAGTGTCTATACACTAACACCGTATTGCAGATATTCTACTTGTACATCGAGCAAGTGGCGCAGACCGGAAGGAAGTGGTTTGCCCACGTAAGGAAGGGAAAAAATGAAAAGGATCGCTCCATTCATCATCGTGCTGACAGCACTTACAGCCTGCACGGCGCTCCCGACTCCGGTGGCGCCTGAGCCTGCGGCGACGAACACGCCTCAGACGGGTCTGCCCAATCCTGCCTCGGTCCATTGCCGGGAGAAAGGCAATAAACTCGAAATCCGCACCGCCGCCGACGGCAGTCAATCAGGGATCTGCGTGTTTCCGGATGGCAGTACTTGCGATGAGTGGGCCTTCTACCGGGGAGAGTGCGGCCCGGGGGCACAAGTGAGACCGACACCGGTCACGACCCTTGACGCAACCCCGGCGGCAAGCGGCGGCAAGCCAGGAGAAAACGCCTCAGGCGGATACAAGCCACCGGAGACCGCAGAGAAGCTGGCTAACTGGTGGGGCGTGATCAAGCGCACGCAGCCCGGCGCCCAGTTCGATGACTATTTCGAACGGCGCGACCTGGGCCAGATCATCTTGTTCGGCATTGATTCCCTGGACCCGGCGGTGCGCTCCCGGATCGAGGCGCTGCGCGACAGCGGCAAGATCGTGCATCTTTGGGGCACCTTGCTGAGCAATGTGCCGGATGTCAACGGCTCGCAGATCCAGGTAGACCGCATCGAGGTTGAAAAGTAGCACAAGGAGGTGTCCCGTGGACAAACCAATCATCCTGGCTCGCAACATACACAAAACCTTCCGCAACGGCAGGATCGAGGTGCATGCCCTGGCTGGCGTGGATTTGTCCATCGCGGCCGGTGAAATGGTGGCCGTGATGGGGCCGTCCGGGTGCGGCAAGACGACCTTGATCAACTGCCTGTCGGGGCTGGACAGCTTCGATACGGGCGAGGTCGAGATCGAGGGCGCCGCCCTGCGGACGATGAGCGACCGGGCGCGCACCAGCTACCGGGCCAGACGCATGGGCTTCGTGTTCCAGACCTTCAACCTGCTCCCCGTCATCACGGCGGTGGAGAACGTCGAACTGCCCCTGCTGCTCAGCGGCGTGCGCCCGCGGGAGGCCCGACAGCGCGCCCTGCGCGGCCTGACCCAGGTGGGGCTGGCCGATCGCGCGGAGCATCGCCCGGCGGAACTCTCCGGCGGCGAGCGCCAACGGGTGACGATTGCGCGGGCGCTGGCCAGCCAACCCGCGATCATCTGGGCCGACGAGCCGACCGGCAACCTGGACACCAAGTCGGCAGCGGATGTGCTCACGCTCATGCGCGACCTGAACCGGGAACAAGGCCAGACCTTCGTGATCGTCACCCACGACCCCCACATCGGCGAGTTGTGCGACCGCGTCATTCGGATGCAGGATGGGGCGATCGTGGCCGATGTGCGCGATGTCGAGATGGCGGTTACAGAGAGCAAAGTCTGAACCGCCAAGCCGCGAAGTGCGCGAAGGTTTGGGGTTCTTTCTTGGCGCTCTTGGCGTCTTTGCGGTTTCTTTCTCCCGTCGGTTCCGGCTCGTCCGGGTTATAAGGCATAGAGGCAGCTATGACAACTCAAACTGGCTTCGACGCGGCCCAAACAGGGGCCATCGTGCTCCTGGCCGCCGTGGCGCTGGTCTTGCTCACGCTGCTCGTGCTGGGGCTGCGCAACCGCACCATCGCCAAGCTGGGGGTGCGCAACATCCCGCGGCGACGGTCGCAGTCGGCCTTGATCATCCTGGGGCTGACGTTGAGCACCATCATCATCGTCAGCGCGCTGAGCATCGGCGACACGCTGAGCTACTCGGTGCGCCGCCACGCCATCAGCGCCTACGGCACGATTGACCAAGTGATCTCGCCCCCCCTGCTCTCGACGCTGGCCGGCCTTGTCACGAGCACCGAAGATGGGGGTAATCCGGCCGAGGCGCTGGCCGGTTCCGATCTGTCCGGCGTGCTGAACGGCGATCTGCTCAGCATCCTGGCCCTGCTCCAGGAGGGGCTGCCGGGCATCAGCGAAGCGCGCTACTCCCAACTCCGCGATCAGGCCCAGGCCGACCCGGCCACCGCTGCCGTGGTAGACGGGCTGGCGCCTTCCATCGCCTTCCCGACCATTATCCGTGACCGGACCAGCGGCCAGGGCGTCCCCCTGGGTTTCATCGTGGCCGTGAACAACGAGTACGACGAGCAGTTCGGCCTCACGACGGTAGACGGGAAGCCGGTGCAGATGGAGGACCTGCGCACGGGCGTGGGCAACATCTTCGCCCAGGCCAACAACCTCTTTCGCTGGGCGGACAGCATCGGCGTCAACGTGAACAGCGTGGCCGCCTTCGTGGCCCAGGCCGGCGCGCTGCTCACCCAAGCCCAGGGACAGTCGGGCGAACCCACCCAACCCGGCGCCCCGGACTCACCAACGTCGGGTGCAGGCCAGGGGGATCTGGCCGCCCTGGGCCGGGCGTTGTCGGAGGGCAACCTGGCCGCGGCGGGCGCGGCGTTGGGCATTGATACCGAGGCGATCCTCAGCGCGGTGAATCTGAACACCCTGGGCACGGAGATTGACCGCGTTCTGGAACAGGTGGGGCTGGAACTGCGCCAGGGGGATATCTACCTCAACCGGCTGGGCGCGGAGCAGCTCAACGCCCAGCCGGGGGACGTGCTGGACGTCTTCATCGGCCCGCTCCCCGTGCCCTTCCGCGTGCGCGCGATTGTGGAGCAGGCCGGCCCCCTGGGTGCGCTCAAGCCGGTGGTCATGCTGCGGCTGGATGAAGCCCAGGAGCTGCTCTTCATGCCGGGGCGGATCAACAACGTGCTGGTCTCCAATGCCGGGGATGCCGACACGGGCATGGCGAACACGGCGGCCGCAGCCCGTCAGCTGCGCGCACTGGCCCTGAACGAGGATGCGCTCACGGAGCTGGTCGCCCTGCTTCGACAACCGGCCGTGCTGGCCGCCATCACGGCCGGCGCGGACGGCTCCGCCCCAACCACCAGGAATTCGACCAGGAGTCGCGATGAAGACGACATGGCCGACTTCCTGGCCTTCATCGGCGGCGGGGGCAGGGGCAGCGTGACGCTGGCCGAGCGCAAGCGCCTCCTGGTCGCGGAGCTGGCGGGTACTGGCATCTCCCCGGAGCTGCGGCTGCTCGTGGCCCAGCCGGACATGCAGAACTGGCTGCGCAGACTGCCCCTGCCGGGCGAGACCGGCGATAAGCTCGATGAGATCCTGGGCCGGATCAGCGATTTGGAAGTGCTGGATGTGCTGAGCAAGAACACGGTGGTCGCGGCGGCCGGCATCGGTGGCGGGGTGTTCACCACGGTCTTCAGCATCTTCGGCATCTTCTCCATCTTCGCCGGGGTGCTGCTGATCTTCCTGATCTTCGTCATGCTGGCGGCGGAGCGGCGCAGCGAGCTGGGGATGGCCCGCGCCATCGGGATGCAGCGCGGCCACCTGGTGCAGATGTTCGTCTCCGAGGGCATGATCTACGATCTGGTGGCCGCGGCCCTGGGCGTCGTCCTGGGGCTGGCCATCTCCTACGCTATGATCGGCTTCCTGGGCGGCCTCTTCAACACGGCGGCCCAGCAGGTCAGCAACGCAATTTCCGGCAGCCTCTTCACCTTCCGCTTCAACGTCGCCCCTACGTCGGTGGTGATCGCCTACGCGGTGGGCGTGCTGCTGACTTTCGCCGTGGTCACCGTCTCCTCCTGGCGGGTCAGCCGCCTGAACATCGTCTCGGCGATCCAGGACACGCCGGAACCGGCCGGGGGCGGGCGGGGCGCGGGCAAGTTGATCGGCCGGCTGATCACCGGCCCGCTGACCGTGGCTGCCGGCGCCTGGCTCGGCTTCGGCGTGGCGGGCGGGAGATCGGGCGTCCTGCTGCTGATCGCGCTCTCGCTGGTGCTGGTCGGCGGGCTGCTGAGCGTGAGCTGGGCGCTGTCGGCGACGGCCATGCGCATCGAACGCCGGCGGCGGCTGGTCTATTCCGCCATCGGCCTGGGCCTGGTGCTCATCTGGGGGCTGCCGTGGGAGACGCTGCTGCCCGGCCGGGGCTTCGGCTTGCTGCAGGGGGATGCCCGCTGGACGGTCCTCTCGCTGGCGGTGAAGGGGCCGGCGCTGATCCTGGGCGGCATCCTGGTCATCATGTTCAGCGCGGACATCCTGCTGCAGGCGGTGAGCCGGGTGCTGGGCGGCATCGGCGCGCTGACGCCGGTGCTCAAGACCGCCATCGCCTATCCCCTCACCAGCCGCTTCCGCACGGGCGTGGCGATGGTCATGTTCGCCATGATCATCACCACCGTGGTGCTCATGTCCGTGGTCATCCAGGCCACGCAGAGCGTCGTCGCGCCGGACGCCAGGAGCAGCGCCGGCTTCGACATCCGCACCTCGTTTGGCCTGCTCAGCTTCTTCGATCGGGTGACCGATCTGGCGGGGGAGTTGGCCCAGGTGAAGGACTTTCCCCAAGATCAGGTGGCGGCCGTGGGGGCCATCGTCAACCGCTCGGCCGACGTGCGCCAGACCGGCCCCGGCCCAGCCAGCGCGTGGCATTCGCTCTCGATGACGGGCATGGACGAACGTTTCATGGCCCAGGCGCGGGGGATCTACACCTTCGGTCAGCGCGCGGCCGGGTTCGCCGACGACGCGGCGGTCTGGCAGGCGCTGCTGGAACGGGACGACGTCGCCATCGTCACCCCGTTCCTGGTGGCCAACCCCGACCGCAGCTACGCCAGCGCGGGCGGCGGCGACAGCGGCCTGGCAGCCACCCTCACCGAGCTTGCCGAGCAGTCCGGCGCTCAGGATAACGCGCCGGCCACACGGGATGAGATGAACTTCCGGCTGGCGGGCTTCACACGGGCGGATGAGTTGCCGGAGGTGTGGCTGGAGCTGCGGGACAAATCGGGCGGCCAGGTGCGCATCCACCGCGTGCAGGTGATCGGCGTGCTGTCGGACATCACCACGGCCAGCATGAACTCGGTGCATGTCAACAGCAAAGCACTAGCCGCCGTCGCCGGCCAGGCCGTGCCGCCGGACACCTTCTTCATCAAGGTGAGCGAGGGCGCGAAGGTGCGGGAGGTCGCCCAGGCGGTGGAGCGAGCCTTCCTGAGCTCCGCGCTAGACGCCACGGTGATCGCAGACAGCGCGGCCCAGGGCCAGGCGTTGACCCGCGGCATCCTGCAACTGTTCCAGGGGTTCCTGGCCCTGGGGCTGCTGGTGGGCATCGCCGCGCTGGGCGTGATCAGCGCCCGCAGCGTGGTGGAGCGCCGGCAGCAGGTGGGCATGCTGCGGGCCATCGGCTATCAGCCCGAGATGATCGCGCTCTCCTTCGTGCTGGAGGCCAGCTTCATCGCCCTGGTGGGCATCGGCCTGGGCACGGGCGCGGGCATCCTGATGGGCCAGGCCATCATCGGCCAACTCTTCAGCGTCATCACGGCCGGCCGCACCCTGCCCGTGCCGTGGGGCCAAATCGGCATCATCGTCCTGGGCGCGTATCTTTTCTCGCTGCTGACCACGATCCTGCCCGCGCTCCAGGCCGCGGCCATCTATCCGGCGGATGCGCTCCGTTACGAGTAGGACGGAGCGCACAATGGGCCGCGGACGAGCGCGGATAAACGCGGATAGCTGCATTCTCATCGCCGCGTGCGCCGCCCGCGACATAGACGCTGCCCTGAGAATCACCGCAGAGACGCAGAGAACGCAAAGAATAGTCAGGGATCTCCGCGTCCTCCGCGCCTCTGCGGTGAAATTCTCTCCTCACGTGGCGCAGTGCGCGGCATGTCTATCTGCCCTGAGAACAACCTTTTCAGCGTCACTGCGAGGCCCGCCGGTTGGGCCGAAGCAATCCTCAACGCAAGAGGAGATTGCTTCGTCGTACAAGACGCCCCTCGCAATGACGTGTGCATCGCGCATGGTGCGCCACTCAGCGGGCGGCGTATGAGTAACTGACAGGACTTACGCAGGGCCGTTCGGGGTCGCCCCGAATTGCACGAATTTCACGAATTCAGACACCTGGTCAAGCTCTTTTCGTGTCAATTCGCCCGCCCTGGCTACGCCACGCGGGCCAGGGTGTCATTCGTGGCTGGCCCGTGATGCCACCGCGTAAGTCCTGTCATTCAAGAACAACACCTGCCATCAACACCAAAGTGTCTATACAACCACACCGGCGCGCGGGTATATTGCCTGTGTATTGAGCAATGACGCGGCCGGTGATAGGCCGCTGCGAATGGAGGTCAAAATGCAGAAGGTCTGTATCGTGGGAGCTTCCGGGAAGCTCGGCCGGTATATGGTGCAGCACGCGCTGGATCGGGGCTACCAGGTGGTCGGCGTGTGCCGCGAACGCAGCGTCGGCAAGCTCGACGCGTTCCGGGGGCGCATCACCGTCATCCCCGGCTTCACCAACGACCGGGCGGTGATCCAGCAGGCGGTCGCGGGGTGTGATGGCCTGCTGACCGTGCTGGTGCCGTGGGACGCGAACCACTACGCATCGGGCACCGCCCAGGCCGTGCTCGATTATGCACAGCCCGGCGCGCGGCTGATCTTTTCCTGCGGCTGGCACATCACGCGCGACGGCCAGGATGTGTACCCGGCGTCCCTGAAGCGCGAGGAGATGGTCGCCCGCTGGCTGGGCCGGCTGACCCGCATGGTGGACATTGACGACCAGATCGAAGCGTGCCGGCGCATCTTCGCCAGCAAGGCCCGGTGGACGGTGGTGCGGGGCAGCGACCTGGAAGAGGGCGCGAGCCAGGGCTTGCCCGTGTGGAGCCGGCACGTCGGCGATCCGATCCTGGCCAGCAACCTGACCCGCCGCGTGGACTACGCCCTCTTCATGGTGGCTGCCCTGGAGAACGACGCGCTCGTCCACGAGGCGCCGGCGATCGTCGGCTGCCAGACGCCCTCGGCGCTGGCAGCCGGGAGGGGAAGCACGCGCTGATACGAGACGCTTTTCGGTGTCATTCTGAGACATCCAACCCGCCGCGGCGGGTTGCGCTCCGGCAAGAAACTCCCGAATGTCATGCTGAACGGGCTACGAGTCAGCGTTCGCCGCGGTGAGACCCCAGCGAAGCATCCTTCACTCCTCCACGGGTTGCTCAAAAAGGTGCGCGATTTGGGAATGTCGCTGCTCTCAGTCAATCAGGTTCCGCCAGTGGAACCGGCAAACCAACCCTCTCAGGAGTAAAGCATGAACACAAGTAGCAAACTGATCGAAATCCAGGACAAGAAGGTGGCTCTGTCCACCCTGTGGGTCTTTGTGTTGTTCTGCATCGCCTTCGCTGACATCATCGGCTTCCTGGAGCCTGGTACGCTCGCAAGTATCATGAACGGCGCCACGGGATTCAACCTTACCCCCGCGCTGATCGTGGGTTTCAGCCTGCTTCAGGCGATTCCGATTACGATGATCCTCGTGTCACGTTGGTTCCGGCGTGACGTGAACCGCTGGCTGAATATCGCGGCCGCGGCCCTGACCCTGCTCTATGTGTTTGGCGGCGGTAACTGGGAAAGCGCCAGCTATCCTGTCTTTGCCGTCTTGGAGGTCGTCGCCATGCTGGGGATCATCTGGCTGGCATGGAACTGGCGCTCCGCGGCAGCCCAGTCCTGAGCGCAATGCCCTCGAACCCGCTGAACAATGCAGACTGTTACCTTTGCGACCAACCTGCTCATGTACGTGTTCTTCGGCGTCGTGCTGATCGTCCTGGCGTTGGCGCTGCACGACCGGTTGCAGGCCGGCGCGCCGGCGCTGATGCGGACGGCGACCGTGCTCGGCATCATCTGGGCCGGCGCGCTGATCGCCAGCGGCATGGTCGCCAATGCCGGGATTGCCCCTGCTGTCGCGCTCTATGCCAAAGACCCGGCCCAGGCTGTGCTGCTCTGGCAGGGCATCGAGGCCGTGGCGAACGGGCTGGGCAACGGCAACGGCGAGATCCTGGGCGGTCTTTGGGTGTTATTGGTCAGCCTGGCCGCGCTGCGGGCCGGCGGGCTGCCCAGGGGACTGAACATCATCGGCCTGTTGGTCGGCGCGGTGGGCGTCGTCTCGCTGATCCCGGGGTTGACCGACCTGCTGGTCGGGGTCTTCGGCCTGAGCCAGATCGTCTGGTACGTCTGGCTGGGGATCGTGCTGCTGCGCAGCAAGCCGGGCAAGATGGCGTAAGTTGTAGGGGCGGGTTTCTCCGCATCAACGAGGAACCCGTCGCTATCACACGGCTGCCGAGCAAGGCAAGCTTGCGTTAGCCGGGCAAAACCCGCCCCCCAACAAAAACGTGCCTGACGCCTTCCTCAGAAAGCGCCAGGCACGTCAAGACCAACCGTGCGGTCTGCTCAGACCGCGCCGCGCAAGCGGAGACGCCACTCCCCCTCGCCGACGACGCGCACGTCGCGGCGCTCGAAGCGCCACCAGGCGAGCAGCGCCAGCACGACGCTGGCGGCCAGCAGGCTCAGCAGCGCGCCGGCGTTCAGCCCGTTGATGGCCCCCGCGGCCTGATAGTGCTCATAGGGCAGCAACCGCGCCACGGTTTGCAGGCCAGGCTCCAGCCGCGCCAGCGAGGAGAGGAGATAGCTGCCGACCATGATGAGGCCCGCCGCCGCGGCGGCCGCGCTGCGCGCCGGGAAGACCATGCTCAACATCAGCGCCAGCGCGCCGTAGACGATCAATTGCGCCGCCAACGGCAGGAAGGGCAGCGCCATCTGGCCCAGGCTCACACCCAGGGCCGAGCGGCCGAGCAGCAGCGAGAAGCCCAGCCAGCCGAGTGCGCAGATCGCCAGTGCCGCGGCTGCGAACGCCGCCACACGGCCCCAGAAGAGGCCCGCCCGGCTCACCGGATGCGCCAGGATCAGATCGAGCCGGCCCTGCTCCTCGTCGGTCGCCAGCAGGCCGCTGCCGACCAGGATGGCGAAGATGCCGAAGATCGGCGGCAGCATCGAGAAGGCATACATGCCCAGGAACCCTTCGGGCGATACGATGCTGGCCGGGTCGCTGCCGAAGAACGCCAGAAATTCGGGCGGATAGGCCTTGACCATCTCCAGCATCTTCTGGCCCTGGCCCGCCGCGAAGTTGTCGTAGAACGCCACAATCATCAGCCCGAAAGCCGCCAGGCTCAGGCCCCACCCCAGGATTTGCCCGCGCAACTGGGCAAAGGTGTAGCGCAGTGTCGCAATCATCTCAGTTTTTCTCCTTTCGGGTCTCGCCTTCCCGGTAGTAGGCCAGGAAGACCTCCTCGAGCGACGGCTTGACGACCTCCAGGTCGCGCACGGGGAAGGCGGCCAATGCCTTCACCAGCGCATCCATGTCGCCGCCGACCTGCAGCGTGGCCTGGCTGCCGCTGTCGGACGCCAGCACGTACACGCCCGCCACCGCCGCCAGCCCGCTCACGTCCACCGGCCGCTGGAAATGCACCGTCATCTGGCGCAGCGACAGGTCGCGCAGCCGGCTCGTCTCGGCCACCTCCACGATCCGGCCCTGGCGGATGATCCCCACCCGGCCCGCGGCGGCCTGCACCTCGCTCATCACGTGCGAGCTGAAGAAGATCGTGGCGCCCGCCGCGCGCGCTTCGCCGATCAGCTTCAGCACCTCTTGCTGCATCAGCGTGTCCAGCCCCGATGTGGGTTCATCCAGCAGCAGCAGCGGGGGCCGGTGCATCAACGCCTGGATCACGCCGATCTTTTGCTTGTTGCCCTTCGACAGGTTTTTGATCGGTTGCGCCAGGTTGAGATCGAGCCGCCGCGCCAGTGCGCGTGCGTGCTCCCAATCGGCGCGGCCGCCGCGCAGCGCCGCGAAGAAGCGCAACTGCTGTTCGGCGCTCCAGTTGTCGTTCAGACGCAGCTCGCCGGGCAGATAGCCGGTGCGCGCCTTGACCGCGACCGGATCGGCCTGCGGGTCAAGCCCCAGGACGCGCGCCTGGCCGCCGTCGGGCCGGATCAGGTCGAGCAGACAACGGATGGTCGTGGTCTTCCCCGCGCCGTTTGGCCCCAGGAAGCCGAACGCCTCCCCCGTCTCGACCGCCAGATCCAGGCCGCGCAGCGCCTCCACCTTGCCGTAGCGCTTCGTCAGCCCGCGAATTTCGATCGCCGTTGTTCCAGACATCGTCTAACCCTCCTGTTCTTCTGTGCGAACTTCAAGCAGCCGCAACCCCAGGTTGTGCAGCTTTTGCAGCAGGCCGAGCAGCGCAGCCTGATCCATGATGGCCCCGGTCAGCAGCGTCTCGCCAGGCTCGGCCGCGGGCGTGATCGCCATGCCGTCGAGCCACTCCGCCCAGCGCGCGGCGATCCGCCCCTGTACCCGAATGCGATAGACTGCTGTCCCGACGCCCTCTCGTCTCACATGCCTGCTCCGCTCGACCTGTCTTGTGACCCGATGATCGCGCCGAAGTAGGGGAGTTGTCATCCCCAAGTGGGGGATTGGGGATTGGGGATTGCAGATTGGAGATTGCGGATTAGGGATTGGGGAGAGGAGGGGGGCCTTTAGATTAGACCGAGTTGTCTGGCCCGTTGTACGGCCTCGAAGCGGCTGTGGGCGTTCAGGATTTCGTACAGGTGCTTGATGTGCGAGCGCACTGTACTGGGCGCGACGACCAGCCGCGCCGCGATCTCGGGCGCGGTGAGGTCGCTGGCGAGCAGGCGCAGCACCTGCAGCTCGCGCTCGCTGGGCGGCTCAGGCAGGGTGGGGGTTGGGCGATTGGAAGCTGGGCGACTGGAAGTCGCAGCTACCACTACGAAGTCGGCCTGCGCCGACTGATGACTTCCCAGCAACCGCCGCGCGTAGGCCCCGACGGATGGCCGGCCGGCCAATTGCTGGAGCAGCTCGCTCATCCCCGGCCCCGCGTCGAGGAAGAGGCGCACGTAGCCTTCCGGCTCGGCCTGCTGCAGGGCAGCTTCCAGCGCGGCGAGCGCAGCCGCGGGTTCGTTCGCTGCGGCCAGGGCCAGGCTGCGCAGCGCCAACGCCTCCAGGCTGCGGCCCAGGCGGCCGGCGGCTCGGGCCGCCGTTTCCAGACGTTGCAGCAAGGCGAGTGCCTGCCTGGCCTGGCCTTGCGCCAACAGGATGCGCGCCACGGTCAGCTCCTCGAATTCCCGCAGCGTCTCGCCCGCGTCCAGCCGCGCCAACTCGACGGGCCAGGCGGCCGCGCGCGCGATCTGCCCCTGCGCCAGCCAAACCCTGGCCCGATATGCGCCGGCCTCGGAGATCGGCCGCGCCAGGCCGCTGGCCTGCGCCAGGTGTAGGGCCATGCCGGCGCTGGCGGAGGCCGCGGCCGCGTCGCCGCTGGCCTGCTGGATCAGCGCCAGCACGCCGTGGCCCGCGCCGAACGCCTCGGTGATCCCGCCCTGGCTCAGCCGATTCAGTCCCATGCAGGCGCTTTCGGCCGCCGCGGCCAGGTCGTTCCGTTCGTAGAGGAGTTTGGCGAGGCCCACGTGCCCAAAACCGCCGACCGGCAGGTCGCGACCCCCAGCCTGGCTCAGTTCCAGGGCGCGCTGATTCAGCTCGCGCGCTTCGTGGAGCCGTCCCTGGATCAGCTTGATCTCGGCCTGGCTGCACAGGAACGGGATCGCCACAAACGGGGCCTGCGAGTGCTCGGCTTCCTCGACCGCCTGGGCAAAATCGGCGTCCGCCGCGGCGACCTGGCCCTGGCGTAGCTCAGCCATCGCCGCCACCGCCAACGCCCGCGCCCGGCCGATGTGATTGTCGGGAGACAGATCGGCCAGCAACCGGCGGCCAAACGCCACGGCCGCGGCCAGCTCTCCGCGCAGGAGCGCATAGCTCGCGCGGTCGGTGGGGATCAGCGCCAGGACAGCCTGCGCGGCCGCATCGGACGCAGTGCGCAGATCGGTTTCCAGCTCGGCCAGCGCATCCAGCGCGGCGTGCGTGTCGCCGTGGACATACATCATCCGTGTCGCCAGCAGCCGCAGCATCCAGCGCGGCTTCACCAGCTCCGGCGGCAGCGCCGCGATCCAGCGCAGGAACCTGCCGTAGCCGATGTCAGTCCACCCCGTCATCCCGCGGAACGCCTGCTCGATGGCTTCGGCGACGTAGAGATGGTCGCCGGCCGCCAGCCCGTGCGCCATCGCCTCGGACAGGAAGCCGTTTTGTCCCAGCCAACGCCCGGCGCGGCGGTGTAGCTCGACTGCGACCTCCGGCCCGGCCTCAGCCAGCCGCGCCAACAGCAGCTCGCGGAAGAGATGGTGATAGCGATACCACCGCTGCTCGTCGTCCAGCGGCACCAGGAAGAGGTTGGCGTGGTCGAGATGTTCGAGGAGGGACTGCGAATCAGCGAATGGCGAATCGGTGAATGGCGTGCTGCGTGATTCGCCGATTCGCTGATTCGTAGATTCGTTGATTCCGATCACCGCGTCACACAGCGGCCCGCACAACCGGTCGAGGATGGCGGTGCGCTGGAGAAAGGTTTGCACTTCGGGCGTCTGCCGGCTCAGCACCTCGTCGGCCAGGTAGTCGAACACGAAATGCTGGCGGCCGGAGAAACCGGCGATGAAACGCTCCAGGCCGAGCGGGGAGCGGTCGCGCAACGACAGCCCGGCCAACTGCAAGCCCGCGGCCCAGCCCTCGACGCGGTCGTTGAGTGAGGCCGCCTGCGCCTGGCTTATCGGCACGCCCATCAATCGCTGCAGGAAGTCGGCGGCCTGCGCGGGTGTGAAACGAAGGTCGGCGATGCGCAGCTCGCTGATCTGGCCGCGGGCGCGCAGCCGCGCCAGCGGCAGCGGCGGGTCAATCCGGCTGGCGATCACCAGATGGAGGGAAGCGGGCTGGTGATCGAGCAAAAACGCCAGCGCATCGTGGACTGCCTGGGAGGTGATGACCTGATAATCGTCCAGCGCCAGCACCGTCCGGCCCGGCCGATCGGCCAGCTCGTTGATGGACAGCGTGAGGAAAGACTCGATGGCGGGGAGTTGGGGCGCGTTGAGCAGCGCGCGCAGCTCAGGGCCGAGCCGGAGCGCCGCGACGAGATAGGCCAAGAAGCGCGGCAGATCGTTGTCGCCGGCATCCAGCGCCAGCCAGCCGACGCGCGGCGCGGGCGCGGCCGCAGTCCCGCCGGGGCCACCAGGCTGCGCCAGCCAGTCGCTCAATAGCGTGGTCTTGCCCGTCCCCGCCGGCGCCGAGAGCAACGTCAGGCGGCGCTCCAAACCGGCGTCGAGCCGCGCCAGCAGATCGGGCCGCGTCACCAGGCCGGGCCGGCGCGGGGGCAGGAACAGTTTCGTGGCAAGAATGGGGTTCGGCATCGCGCGGTCTCCGGGCGCGATTATACCGCACTCGGTCGCGACGCGCCAGGATGGGAAGGAGAAGGCTCAACCCCAGCGGATCACGCCGCGGCGGATCAACCACCAGTGGAACGGATAGGCTACCAACGCGCCGGCCAGCCCGGCCAGAATCAGGCCGCCCCACAGAGGGGGATAGGACAGGTCAAGGACGAAAGCACCCAACCAACGTCTGAAGATCCTTTCCGATACCACGAAGATGGGCACTGCGCCCGCCAGAATCAGACAAACGGAGACCGCTTCCACATACCAGGGACGGCGGAAGGAGGCCAGAAAGCGCGCATCGGATCGAGAGAACCACCTGGTCGCAACGTAGATCAGGCGGCCCACGCAAAACGCCAACAGCACCATCACTGCGGTCGGCAAGATGAGATTGCTGTGGAGCTGCGGAATGAAGACATATATGATCAACCCCAGATAGACCATGACGCCGCACAGGTTTCCGGCGACGGCCCAGGCGGTCGAGCCGAGCGCGCGGCGGACAGGCGATATTAGTTTGGTGGATTCCTCGGCGCTGCCGGGCCAGCGGCCTGAAAGCCAGCAAGCGGCCAGTCCCACCGGCCCGAGAAAGATAGTTGCCAGCAGCCAGAGCAGGCGGGCGCCGAACGGCACGCGCGGCCTACGCCACAGCAGCACGGCCAACAGGATCAGGCTCAACACGATCAGAACCGCCCAGATGATCAGTGCGACCCGCAGGCCAAACGGGAATGCGAGTTGGCGGCCCGCGATGCCGATGGTCTCTTTGAGCCACTCCGCCTGCTCCTGATAGGCCTCCCAGTTCAGGCCGTGGTCGGCGATATACCAGCGGATCGTTTTCGGCTGGCTGCCCGCCTGCTGGTAGCGGAGCGCGTCAGCGGGAGCGACCATCTCATCAAGCGTGCCGTTCTGGAACAGCAGCGCAGCCGGCGCGGCGCAGCCCACATAGTGGATTGGTTCGATCGGCCACATCGCGGCCAGCCACTCCCGGCGCACTTTCTCGGGCTGCCCCATGATCATGGCCCCGCTGAAGTGCGTCACCAGGCCGCCGTCGCCGGACTCGAGCGCATACGCCTTGATGCGGCTTTCCACGCTGGCCAGGAGGCCGCCCATCGCGCCGCCGTAGCTGGAGCCGATATATCCCAGCCGTTGTGGGTCAACTTCAGATCGGGCCAGGAGGATATCCACTGCACGGCGCAGATCAATGATGAGCTGGATCTGTTCGCGGCTGTCCGGCTCCCCTCGGAAGAAGATCGGCAGATAGTTGTCGTGCTCGGGACGGTTGGAAGGGGCGCTGATCAGGATGCCAACAGCGCCGAACCTGGCATACGTTTCAGCACTCGCGAGCAAGCTCCGGCGATACCCTCCGTGGCCGTGCATGAAGACCAGGCCCGCGAACGCCCCGGCGCCGTCGGGGAGGACAAGGGTGGCGGGCACTCGGCCGCCCCGCGGGCTGGCGTAGTTGAAGTCAATGACCGTCACCCCGCCGTCGCGCCAGCGCTTTTCCTCCCGGATATCCAGCGGCGCCGCGACGTCATAGGCGAACAAGCCCCCGATTTCGGCGCAGGAGATCGGCGGCGTCGCTTCGACCCCCTCCGGCGGCTGCCAGGTGTCAGCGACCTCGGGCGGCGCAATGCTGGCGGCTGGCGAGCAGCCTGCCAGCAGCGTGAGCACGGTTCCCAGCAGGACAAGACTCACCCCAGTGCGCATCATGGGTACCCTCCTCTTGCGTTTTCAATCGCCGTACTGCTTGATCCAGGCCAGGAGCTGCGCCGCCAGGTCATCGGGGAGATCGCCTCCGTGGCCCATGCCGGGACTCTCGATGTAGGTCACGTTGGCGTTCAGGCCCTTCAGCTTTTCGACCATCTGCCGCGCGCCGGCAACCGAGACCGCGCTGTCGGACGCGCTGTGGACCACGAAGATGTTCTGATCGCGCAGCGCGTCCGCGGCCTGGAGGGTCTCGGATCGAACCACGCCAGCCAGGACGACTAACGCCCGGAAGGTGTCCGGCTTCGAAGCCCCCAGACGCCAGGTTCCGTAGCCGCCCATCGAGACGCCCACCAGGATGATCCGGTCGCGGCGGATGTTGCGGTATGGCATCCTCGGCGTGGGGTTGATGAAGTACCCAGACGCCGCCTTGACCGTCTGGTGGCCCCAACGGCCGCTTGGAATTGTTACGAAGTTACTTTTGGCGAAGGGATTGACAAACGGGTCAAATTCTGGTAGAGTGAACGCAGTATTTGGCCTTCTGCTCGCTTTCGTCGTGCGGTGAGTTGGGTCAGTCTCAACTGTATATTGCTCACCTTGCAGCCCCGTCTGAGCCCCAGCTTTTCGGCGTGTTGGGGCTGCTTTTTTGTTGGGTACGACAAGGAGGTCTCCCATGAGCGCGCATTCCCCGGTTCATCGCAAACACGTTTTGGGCCTGCTCTCACTGATCTTGATCTCGGCGCTGGTCTTGGCCGGTAATCTGCACGGCGTTGCCGCGCCCCTGCCCCAGGGAGATGCGCCGTCGGGGCCCGCACACCGCGTCACCGGATCGGGCATCTCGCTGGCGCCGGGCGCCGAGGCGTACCGGTTCGTCGCCATGTGGGGCTTGAGGCTTCTGCCAAGAATCACTTTTGGTTTTGACGGGCCGGGTGGGGTCGCAGTAGACCCTGCCGGCAACATCTATGTCGCAGATACGGGGCACAACCGCATTCAGAAGCTCACTGCCGATGGTGGGTTTGTGACCGGGTGGGGCAGCGCAGGAAGCGGCGAGGGTGAGTTTTCCGCGCCGGAGTTCCTTGCGGTTGACCCGGCCGGGTATCTCTATGTGGCCGACAAAGGCAACTTTCGTATCCAGAAGTTCACGAGGCCGCGCTCAACTCCGCGCCGCGATGCAGCGGATATCGTCCGTGGGCAGCGCCGCCGCTGCGGGCGAAATGGGTACGTCTGCCATCAACCATGCGATCGGGATGCCGATGGTCAGATTGGCGGCGCTGGTTGGCGTTAGCGCAAGAAACGCAGCTTGCGGCTCACCAGATCCACCGCGTCGGCGACGGCCGGGCATTCGCCCGGCGCGACTCCGGTCAGATGGGCGTCCCACAGGGCCGCGATCTCCTCGGTATGTTGGAAGAGATCCACGCGCCGCCAGCCACCAGCCACCAGCTTGAATTTGACCGGCACCAAGTCGTTGATGACTTCGGGGTGATAGGTCAGGGCTGGCTGGGTGAAGATGAAGTAAAGGTCGTAGAGATCGCCAGGCTTAGGCCTTTGGTAGAGCGCCCGCACCTTCTCGGTGATACACGTTCAGCCCCCTCTCGCCAGCCAGTTGCATCAGCCTGGCACGCGTCAACGTCAGCCGTTCTCTTGCCATCCAGTCAAGACCTCCGTGGGCACATTCACCCACAGCTTCCACTGTTCGTCGAACAGCGCCGATGTCCGGGGGAGCAGGGTAGAAAGGTACGTCTCAGGCGTGCGGCCCAGGTAAGGCAACAATCCCGACGCTTCGCGCCAGCCCAGGATAGTCATCAGATAGCCCAGGCGCCGACAGAGCGCCGCGCTATCCATCCGCACGGCATAGGCGATGAGGCGGGCCGGATCGACGACGCCGCGGGCATGGTGCAGGCACTTGACAACTTCGATGATCCCGCCGCCGTACTGCTCCTGGTACAGGGCATCCACCAACGCCTTCTCGACCTCCGCGATGCGGCAGGTTTGGTCATCGATCGGGACCTCACGCCAGCCGAAGAAGCGGTGCGCCGGCAGGGTCACGAAACGAAAGGTCTGGCGGTGAAAGACGAATGCCTTTTTCCGCCGACCCGCTAACGCTACGAACACAGTGGCGGGTAGTTGCTCAGTCAGGCCGTAGTGAGCCAGCGCCGTCCAGAAGGAAACGTAGTAATCGCCAGCCAGCAACGCCGCTACGACGAGAAACGGGTGTTCGTCCCAGCCATGAGTTCCGGCGCGGGGTACCACCAGGTACGTGCCGCGCTCGACGGGGATCAGCCAGCCCTTGCGGCGCAGACGGTAGAGCGCATCAGCCAATTCGTCATCGGCGAGGAAGGCCAGGCGCGCCCGATCCTGCGCCAGATTCAGCACGGAAATGCCGGCCAGATCCAAAGCAGCGAGCAAATGGCCTTCTGTGACGCCAGTTGTTGGTCGAAGCTGCATTTATATGCCCTCAAATACGTGTTTAGCACGTATATAATAGCATAGAAATGCAATGATGTCCAATGGCCGCTCTGCGGTGCGGTTTCAATATGGCGCAAGGGCGCTCCCAGTTCTCACCGGATGGCCCGGCAGTCGCGTTGGGCATCTGGGCTTACGAGTGGTATCAGCGGGGGTGTGGGGTCAGGCGGGGTGTTGGGCAGTCGGCAGAGAGCCAGCCAGCGGTGGGTGACGCCTATCGGTTGCGAACAACTCGGCCACTCGTGCCAGCGGCAGCGCCGCTATCGTCACCCCGCGATATCCGGTCATCGTGTTCGCCATGCAGAGCGCGTTGTAGATCGCCTCTTCGGTCGCCTCGATTACCGCCTCGAACAGGGGTGACAGCAGGGCATTCGGCAGCTCCGTCACAGTTGCCAGACCACTCCGCCGTGCAGGTGTGCGGCGCACGCTCTCGGTTGTCGAGAAGGCCAGGGCGTAGTCCCCCGAACCGTCGGCCATGCTCGCGCCCGTGTGCGCCAGACCCGCCAGGCCGCGCCGCGCCAGGCGCGTCAGGTTGCGGTCGGAGAGCGGCGCATCGGTGGCGACGACGATCATGATCGAACCGTCGGCGTCGCCTCGTTCGACGACCTCCCGCAGATAATAGCGCCCCAACGCCAGGCCCACCGGCACGCCGGCCATCTGCAGCACGCCGCCGAAGTTGGCCTGCACCAGCACGCCGACCGTGTAGGGGCGCACGGCCGTGCGCCCCTCCGGCAGCCGCCGTGAGCTGGTCCCGATGCCGCCCTTCCAGCCGAACGCGACCGTGCCTGTGCCCGCGCCGATGCACCCCTCCGCGACTGGTCCTTCCTGGGCAGCTTCAATGGCCAGTCGCACGTGCTCAGGAGTCACCGCGCGGCGACGGATGTCGTTCAGCCGGCTGTCGTTGGTCTCACCGACCACCGGACTGACCGAGACGACCGCTTCGTTGCCTGGTTGTGTCAGCGTCCAGGCGATGACCGCCTCGGCCGCCTGGGGCACGGCCAGGGTGTTGGTGAGCACGATCGAGGTCTCGATCTCGCCCAACTCCTCTACCTGCGTGCTGCCCATGAGCTTGCCGAAGCCGTTCCCCACCGCCAGGCCAGCCGGAACCCTGTCCTGGTAGAGGTTGCCGCCGTGGGGCAGGATCGCGGTGACGCCGGTGCGGATGGCATCCCCCTCGATGAGGGTGACGTGACCCACGCGCACGCCCGCCACATCGGTGATGGCGTTGAACTGGCCGGCCGGCAGGACGCCAGGCGCGAGGCCCAGGTCGCGGGCGCGGCAGCGAGCGAGTTCGTTTGGCATCGCGTGCTTGTCTCCAAAGCACAACGCCGAATAGTGCCTCCAAGGTGCCAGTGTAGCGGAAAGCGCAGCGGTTGTCATTGACTCCCTGGCATCAACGAGAAACCAAACACCCCCACGCGATTCGAGTCTGCTGACGTGCCGGCCGAGTTGAAGGCGCGCACCAGGTAGAAGTGATTTAGCGCCGGGTTGCCCACCGCCCCGCTGTCGGTGCAGACGATCGTCAACTCCACACGCACGCAGTTCGGAACCGGCGGCATGCCGCTGGCCACAAGCACGCTGCTATCATCAAGTGTGAAGTAGGGCACTGTGCCTCGCCAGAGTTGATAGGATGTATTCTGAGACCGATGGGTCCAACTCAAGACGAGAACCTCTCCATCGCGACCGATGGATACAACAGGGGCGATCGGCGGAGGCGCATTGACTGTGGTTGTCGAGGCGGCGCTGTTGTTGGTCATGTCGCCGTCGCTCACATTTCCGGTCACGGTGGCAGTATTGGTCACGGTTCCCGCTGCCGTTACCGCGACAGCGATAACGACGGTGGCCGTCGCGCCGCTGTTGATCGCGCCAAGCCCACAGGTGATGATGTTGCCTCCATCGCACGCACCCTGGCTGACTGTGATCGAGACAAGAGAGAAGCCTGCCGGGAGAGGATCGCTTAGAATGACACCCGTAGCCGCCTTGGGTCCCTGATTGGCGACAGTGAGGGTATAGGTCACGATACTCCCTACCGTGACCGAAACAGGGCTGGCAACCTTACTGAGGGCCAGGTCTGCGCCGGTTGGCAACGCTTCGTTGTCGGCAATTGTCAGCGTGGCTGTCTTCGGTTCGCCCAGGGTGGCGCCGCCAGTGGGGTCGCTCAAAGTCAGGAACAGCGTCTCATTGCCTTCGGCCAGGGCATCATCTTTGATCGTGATGGTGATCATCTTGTCGGCCGTGTCCCTATCGGCAAAGGTGAGGGTTCCTGCCGCAGCAACGTAATCGGCGCCAGCGGTGGCGCTGCCATTGCTGGTTGTATAGTTGACGGTGACCCGGCCAAGCTGGCCGCCGACGCGCCGGACGGTGACGGTGGCGGTGCCCGCATCTTCGTCCACCTCATACATGCCCGCTTCGAACTGCAACTGGCTGAGATCGCCGATGGTGTTCCACACTTCGTTCGTCGCGATCGGGTTGTTGTTGTCGAAGATGATACGTGCCGTGTTCGTGATACGCGTTCCGATGGCAATGCCGGGCTTGGGCCGGATCGAGAAGCTGACATGCCCCTGGCCGTGACCGGCGCCATCCTCCGGGGGCAGGAAGCCGGCAAACGGATCTTCGGGCGGCAGGCCGGTGGCCGTGTCAATGGCCTTCAAGCGCCATTCCACGCGCCGCGTCTGCGGATTGAGCGAGGCCGTGATATCCACGGCCATGGGGCCCTGGGTCGTACCCGTGATCGTCGGGGGCGTCGGGAATTCGCGGGCTGAGAACTGCAGCGAATCGTTTGAAACTGAGAGCAACTGGTTGCCATACGCCACATCGGAAAACTGGAACGTCGTCCAGTCGAGATTCGGATCGAGTTGGTCTACGACCACCAGCTCCTGGACCGGCGCAGTGGCCGTGATCGCGTTCTCGAAATTGATTGTATAGGTCAATTCACCATCCGCAGGGACAGCCCGCTGAGAACCGATCCCCGCGGGGCCAAGTTTGTCGTTGGGGTCAATGGCCTGAACGATGTTTGTAGCCATACTCCAGATGAAACCGGCAGCCATGCTGGCAAACAGAGACCCGTATAAAGACTTACCGGTCTTGTTAAGACCCAGCAATGCGTTCCGGAGCGCCTTCCCGAACATATTCATACCCCATTTGCCGTTAAAGCCGAGCATTTTCATCGGTATCCAGCCGGTTGCGATACCAGCCACCATGGAACCCCAAAGCCCACTCAAACTCGAACCTCTTCCATGTTCTATCAAGTGACCAAAACCGCTGGTGATTCCCCCCCATGTCGCCATTCCCGCGAAGCTTCCCAAAGTGCCCCAGCTCGCGAGGCCACCCGTGCCACCGACAACACCGCCATACAGCGCGCCCGATGCAAACGCGCCCGCCAGACCCCACCCAGAGATGGATTGCCCTCCAAGAGCTTGGCCCAGTGCGTAAAAACCTGCGTTGAGCAGGCCGCCTGTCGCTGCGCCTGCGAGGGCGAGCACAAAAACAAACGTTCCCTGTGGGTCAGAGGCATTGATTGGATCGTTGCCGGCATAGGTGTACAGATTTGTGTCGCCACCCAGCAAACCGATGGGGTCTACCGTGATGAATCTTCCGAGCTGACTGCTATAGTATCTGGCCCGCATAAACTGCAACCCATTCGCCTCCGCCATCACACCCAATCGTCCCACATACCGGAATGGGTTGGGGATAGTCTCGTTCACCAGGAGGGGAACGCCAAACGGATCGTAGTCGTAAGTGTTGGCGATGCCGCCGCTACCATCGGTCACTTGGCGCGTGTTGCCGCCGGCATCGAAGGCGTAGTAGGCCGGCGCGCCAGCAGCGCCCACACGCGCGACCAGGCCAAAACCGTGAATATAGCGCGCTGTTAGCACACCGCTGCCATCATATTCGGCGGCCACATCCATCAGGCCCGTAGGGTCATGGATGAAACGGGTCACCGCTCCGTTGTGGCTGACGACAGCCCGGTTGCCCAGGGCATCGTAGGTGTATTCCCAGGTGCCGTCGACAGGGGTGACTACTCGGACCAGGCGATTCTCGGCGTCGTACTGGTAGGTGGTCATGCCGGTTGCGTCGGTCCTGGACGTCATGTTGCCGTCGGCGTCGTAGGTGTATGTTGCGCCGCCGACCTGGGTGTACTGGTTCATGTTGTTCACGGCATAGGCGGTTGCAGCGCCGTTGTCGGAGACAGTCACGCGGTTGCCCTCCGCGTCGTAGGTGTAGACCATGTGACGGCCGTTAGGGTAGGTGACGTCCACCAACTGGCCGATGGCGTCATATTGGTAGGAGGTGGTGCCGGCCAGCGTGGTCATGGATGTGCGGTTGCCGTTGATGTCGTAAGTGTAGTCGAAGCGTGACTGCACCGCGCCATCCGGGGCGTAGTTGACCATGTGGAGGAGTTGGCTGGCTGCATCGTAAGCGTAAGTGGTGTATGTTCCATTTCCCTTCGTCTCTTTGCTCAGACGGCCGACGCTGTCATACGCATAGCGGATGATCTCCGCACCGACGCCATCGGTCAGGCGCGCCGGCCGTCCGGCCGCGTCGTAGTAGTAGTTGAGCGTATAGCCGTCGTGGCTGGTGCACCGCGTACGCAGCCCGGCGTCATTGTACTCGAACGTGAACCACTGGCCCCCCGGGTACCCGATGCGCGTCAGGAAATTGCGCGCGTCGTACTGCATGGTGATCGCCCCCGTGGCGGAGTCGGCTGCAGAGAGGAGATTCCCCTGCGCGTCGTAGGTATAGTCCACAGTCCTGCCATCGGGATACACCTTCCGGGTGATCTGGCCCAGCGCGTTGTAAGAAAAGGTGACGGCCTGCCCGCGGCGATTCGCGGCGTTGACCAGGTTGCCGGTCGAGTCATAGCTGAAAGTCTCTAGGCGGCCATCGGGATAGGTAATGGCGGTCACGTTGCCTGCACTGTTGTAGATGAAGTCAGTGAGATTGCCCCTGGCGTCGCGCAGCCAATCCAGACGGTTGAGGTCGGGCGTGTAACCCATCGTGATGATATTGCCCAGCGGATCGGTCGCCTGGGTCGGATTACCCTGATTGTCGTAAGCCATCACGTATGTCCCACCATCCGGCTTGGTCAGGCGGGTCAGATTGAATGCTTGATCATACTGGAACCGCCCCCGGTTGCCCAGGGGGTCCTGCACTTCCAGGGGCTGACCAAGCGCGCCCAGGTCCAGCTTGCTCACCGCGTTCGATGCATCCTTCACCCACACGGCTCCCTGCGCGTCGTAGGTGAACTCTACCCGTTCAGTATTGTTATCGCGCCATTGGGCCGCCAGACGCCCCCGACCGTCATAGGCGTAGTACTGGTGCGTGCCATCGGGATAGGTGATCGTCTGCAGGGCATGATTCGCCGGTCCTCCGGTGGCCGGGACGTAGGAATAGTGGGTGGTAACGCCACCGGACGCGACCACGCTGAGAAGATGCTCACCGCTGGCGTCGTAGAAATACTCAGTCGCACGCCCGGCGTGGTCCGTTAGACGGCCGATGCGCCCCTGGGCATTGTATTCCAAAGCGAAGCTCTGGCCGTTGGAGTGGCTCACCCCGGTCAGGCGATTCCCGCTGTAATGTAAGGTAATCCGGTTGCCGTTCGGTTCCTCAAGGTACATCAGGCGGCCCAAGGAATCAAACCACCATGCTGATCCATCTCCTTCGCGCAGCCGGTAAGTCAGATCCATCATTTCTTCGAGGACACCCAGGTCACCGGGCGCGGCTTGCCACGATCCATCCAGGTGCCTGCCAAACGGCCTCGCGGTGCCGCCTGGGCCCGTCACTATGGCCGTATCCTGGTCCGGCCAGGTGAGCGCATATTCGTAGTTGTGGGACCAACTCCTGCCGAAGGGGCCGGCGTTGAAGCGCTGGTCGAGTGTGTCCAGGGACGTGCGGCCGAATGCCATAGATAGGCCGCGCGCAGCAGAGTAGGCGTCCACGCTCCAGGCTAACGTGCGGTGTACATAGGTACCTACTGACCTGCTCATAGCGGATGAGAAGAGCTCACGTGCGTCATACACCAGGCTTCCGGATCCTGCCAGGTAGGTAGCCTGGTCGTCGAGGGCGCGCAGATAGTCGGCCCAGGTGGCGCCAGTTTGGGCCTTGAAGTTGTCCCAGGTCGCGGCCCAAAGATCAGGGGGTGTATCCCCCAATTCCACCCCCGCCTCCACCGCATCCCAGTCAATGGGCGTGGCGTCAGCCATCATGACCTTCAGGCTAAAGGTGATCTCGCCCATGAGGTCGGCCCAGAAGTAGATGGGGATGCGATACATTGCACCAGGGGGGAGCACACCCGCTGGCCCGTCGAAGTTGACGCCAAGGATCTCGACCGATCGCGGCTCATAGGGGGTCTCCTTGCGCAACGTAACAGGTACGGTCGGGGAGGTGGAGACGATGAATAGAGAAGCGGCCATATTCGCATCGCCCACGTTGGCATATTCGAGCCACAATGTGTGATACTTGAAGCCACGAACTGCTGAGGGAGCCACCAACTGGGCCGCGAGGTGTGAGCCGGTGCCGAGGGTGACCTCAAAGGCATCCACCAGGGAGGTGGGTGGGTGGCCTGGGCATTCGATCTGGACATCGTAGAGGCCAGGCGCGGCACCGCGCAGGTTAAACGTGAAAAACATCTCCGCGGGGTTGTTCAGCACGGGCATCTCGCCCGTTATGAGCGCCCCTCCCGGCGCCACCAGGCGGGCCACTGTGTCAGCCGTGAACCCTGTTCCGGTGATCTTTACCGTGACACTCCCGGTATTGCCCCCGCGATCCGGCGAGATATTGCTGACGTGAGAAGTGGTATAGTCTGCACGAATGCTGGTGTTGATGGAGCCCTGGGGCAGATCAGGAGCAAGGACCAGCACGTAGTACTTGCCCGCGCTGGTGGGTGCAATGGGTATCTCGGCATGAAGGTTCGAGACAGGCGTCTGGTCGAAGTAGTCGTATTCAAAGGCGGACGGAAGGCTGCTGTAACGTGCAAACAGCCGCACGGCCGTCGGATCAATGGTGGCGGTAACCGAAAGCGCCTCCGTCAATCCGATGGATGGATCGGCAAACCTGCCAACATCGCGGTTTCGCTTGGTTTGTTGCGACTGCCTGGCAACTCCCTGGCCGAGTGTGATGAGCAGATTGCGCCCCGCTTCGGTCTCGATCTCGAAGTACGCGAAGCCGTTGGAGCGCAGCGTCACCGGCAATTCCGAACCCACCGCCAACGGCGTGATCGGATAGAGCGGCGCGATCTTCAGGCCGGATTGCCAGAGCCGCACCCGGCCGTCGGCATGGCTGGTGGCGATCAAAGCCTGGTCGCGCGATATTGCCACCCCCCCCATCGCGGCCGTCGTAGCTGTATCCGAGAAAGTGCGGAGCACTGCACCCGAGGATACCTCCCACAGGTAGGCCGTGCTCGGCTGAGACGCGTTGCAGGAAACGAGGTGTTTTCCGTCGGGTGAGTACACTGCCGACACGACGGGGCTGCCCTGGTTGAAAGCGGCAGTCTGGGCGCCGGAAGCCACATCCCACAGCACGATCGAACCGTCACTGGAGGCAGTCAGCGCGCGGGTGCCGTCGGGCGAAAATGCCACTGCGGTGACGGCCTGGGTGTGGCCTGATAACGTATACAGGCGGGCGCCTGTGTTGGCGTCCCACAAAATCGCGATCCCATCCGCGCTTCCGGTCAACGCCTTCGTCCCATCGGGCGACAGCGCCACCGCGGTGACTGCAGCGGTATGGCCCACAAAGGTGCGCAACTCAGCACCAGAGAGGACGTCCCACAGATGAGGAAGATTGAGGCCGCTGCCGGCCAGAACTCGAGCGCCGTCGGCGGAAAAGACGGCGGGATTCGGCTCGCCGGCGGTCGCCGGAAAGCTGCGGATCACATGGCTCGTCGAGGCGTCCCAGATGCGCGACGTGCCATCGCGCGCTCCAGAGGAGAGG
>Ga0194111_10001912_pt1 | contig 25478 bp, 26 predicted proteins | sample TA2KigC300mmetaG_FD_146194 | JGI IMG/M metagenome (GOLD analysis project Ga0194111, IMG submission 146194) | Freshwater microbial communities from Lake Tanganyika, Tanzania - TA2015033 Kigoma Deep Cast 300m | ecosystem: Environmental > Aquatic > Freshwater > Lake | place: Tanzania: Lake... | reverse complement strand
CAACAAGATAGTCTATTCTTATTTTTACATATTGACTGGTAGATACAATTGTATTGCTTTTAATAGATATAATAGTTTTACTATATAAAGAAGGTGTAAAAGAGGGTCTGTAAAGTTATTGGGTGTTGGTGTTTTTTCTGTGTTTTCTTGTCCAGTTTTGCATTTGTTTTTGTAGATGGTTGTTTATTCCGTTTGGTGTTTTGAATTTTCTTTTTAATTCATCTGGTAACGTTTGTCGGTAGTAGTTTTCGTTGCAACTGGTTGTTCGCGGGATATTGGGGTTTTTGGTGTATTGTGTGAGTCTCTGGAAGTTTGGAATTATATTTTTCTTTATTATTTTTTGTAAAACCTTAGGAATTTGGTTGAATTTGCCGAGTAATCTTTCAAACCTTTGTATTACAATTCCCTCCACGTTTGAATCGAATATGTGTTTTATTTCATTGAAATAAAAACGTAAATCCATTTTATATTCATCATGCACATTATCAGACCTCAATGACTTGTAAATCTCTGTTTTTATCATTTTTAATAGGTGAAAGATGCATTGCTGATGTATTACACCTAATTCATCTGTTATACTTTTATATCCAGGCAAACCATCAGTGGTTAACGAATAAAAGTCTTTATCCATTGTTGATGTCTCTATGAATTTTTTGATGGTGTCATATTTTTTATCAGGGCTTATTTCTTCGGCTACAGGTATATTTAATATGTAGTCGTATAATGTTAAACGGAAGTGTCTTAGACTGTTAAGTTTTATCCACTGCTCATCATAAGTGTAATAACCGGAATAATCCGCATCTATGTTCTTAATCCGATTTCCCAGCTTGTTGGTTTGCCAATTCCTTATTGATGTATGGGAAGGCGCAACACCAAAGAAGGTTTGGAAGTCTGCTGCAGCTTTACGCAGCGAACGATACCCTGTTTCCATGAAAGACTTCAATTTATCCATGAAAATATTCGCATACCTATGATGAGGCTTTATCACCGAATCCAGGCTTGTTGTGAACTTTTTATCGCAGCTTTTACATTTATATCTTCGCAGATAAACCTTCAACAATTCTAATTCGTCAATTATCATCATCCTTTTACGATATTCCTGTTTAATCACCTTATTTGACTGACAGTATGGGCATATCGGGTTTATATATTCAAAATGTTTATCATCAAGTAACATCAGCTGTTGATTCACATTTCGAGGTGTTTCAGGGTTTTGAAATCTTTCTTTCAATACATTTTCAAACTTGGGTTTTTCCACACCAAAATCGAAAAGATTAAGTTGTATGGAACCAATACATGAACTGAGAGTAGGTATTATAGAGTTAAACATGTTAAAATATCTACTCTCACCTCATATTTAATTTTATCGGTCTTAAATTGCAAATAACCTAAAATTTGAGGCTCTAAAAATTTTCATGAATTTTGCCTCAACACCCAAAAACTTTACACCCCCAAATTATTTTAAATTTTTTTTTGTTAATTTTGATTTAAGGTTAATATTTGTATTTTTTTTGTTCAAATGGATCAATTCATTATCAAATATAAATACCGAGCATTTCAAGATAGGATCTTCGCTCAAATCCTTCAGTTACTCCAAGCTTTTCATAAATTTTGAAAATTTCTTCAACCACTGTTTTAAAATCATCTCCTTCTTTGGCTTCTTTTTCTATTTCCACGAAATTTCCAACCATATGAACATTATCAAGGCAGATAATGAACCCATCTAAAAAATAGCTTTCCCTATCTTTTTTTATAGTTGCAACTGGTGAAAATCCTAAATTTTCCAAAATTAATGTTGCCTTTTCAACATTTTCTATTTCAACCTCAATTTCTTTGCGTGTTTTACTTATTTTATCCATTTTAGCTCCTTTGTATGTAAGAATTATTTTTGATGCTTTTTTTTGAAATGTCTTTCTTATTCTTAATGCTTCATCGGTTTTTGCAAAATCTCTGTGAGGAGCATTAAAATAAACATCTTCCTGGTGTTCTTTTTTTATTTTAGTTGCGCCTATTTCAGTCAATTCCTTTTCAATACCATCAAAATTTCGCACCCTAGCTTTAACTTCCACTTCTATCATTTGATCACTACAATTCTCATAATCTTAAGATTAGTTTTAGATTTATTTTATATTCTGTTTATCTAGAATAATATGAAAGACATATGGATCTATGAATAAATAAAATTATGAATAAATTCAGATTTTAATGAGGGCATGTTATGGTAGGACATCCTCCTGAATACTCTGAATTTGCACTTATGTATCTTTTATCTGATTTATTGTTCGAAATTGTATTTACATATAAAACTTGCTTTTTTTTGCTTCCATAGCGATAAACTGTAATACCTTTACATTTAAGCTTATATGCTAAGCGAAAAATTTCAGCTACATCAGCAGGTGTTATATCAGTTTTAAGATTTACAGTCTTTGCAACAGCGTTATCTATATGTTTTTGAAACGCTGCTTGCATCATTACATGCCATTTAGGGTTTATATCATGTGCTGTGACAAATAGGCGTCTTATATCTTCTGGAATTTTGTCAATATGTTGGATGGATCCACTCCTAGCAATTTCCATCATCAAATCTTTGCTGTAAAATCCTCTCTTTTTAGCTATGTCTTCAAATAGGGTATTTACCTCTATTAGCTTTTCACCTTCCATAATGTCGCGGACAAATGAAACAGCAAATAGGGGTTCGATTCCACTTGTTACATTTGTGATTATGCTTATTGTCCCTGTAGGTGCGATAGTTGTTGTCGTTGCATTTCTCATAACAGAGTATCCTTTCTTATCCCATATGCTTCCTTTAAAATTGGGAAATGATCCTCTTAACCTACCATGTTCAACCGAAATCTTTCTGGCTTCCTTGCTTATAAAGCCCATGATCTCTTCTGCCACATCCAGTGCTTTATTTGAGTTATAGGGAATCCCACACATTATGAGCATTTCTGCAAAGCCCATAATTCCTAGACCAATTTTTCGATTATTCCGGGTTTCAGCTTCTATCAGGGAGATGGGAAAATTGTTTGCGTCAATTACATTGTCTAAAAAATGTATTGCTGTTTTAATAGTATATTTTAACTTCTTCCAATCTATTGCATTGTTTTTTACCATTTTAAACATATTAATAGAGCCTAAATTGCAGGATTCGTAGGGTAAAAGTGGCTGTTCACCACAAGGGTTAGTTACCTCTATTTTACCAACTTCAGGAGTTGGATTGTTTCTATTTAATTCATCTAAAAATACTATTCCTGGTTCTCCACATTTCCAAGCCATCTTAACCATAAGATCGAATACTTCCCTTGCCCCAAGACTCGTTACAATTTCTTCATTTCGGGGATTTACCAGATTATATTCTCCATCATTTTCAACTAGCTGCATAAACTTGTCTGTTACAGCAACAGACAGGTTAAAATTGGTTAGGACACCTTCATTCTCCTTTGCTCTTATAAACTCAAGGATATCAGGATGATCAACATTCAAGATCCCCATATTTGCCCCTCTTCTTCGTCCTCCCTGTTTTATAACTTCAGTTGCAATGTCAAAGATTTGCATAAATGATACGGGTCCTGAAGCAATTCCTTTTGTTGATTTTACAACATCTCCTTTTGGTCTCAACTTAGAAAACGAAAAACCAACACCACCACCAGATTTATGAATTATAGCCATGTATTTTAGTGCATCAAATATTCCTTCCATAGAGTCGCCAACAGGCAAAACAAAACATGCAGAAAGTTGGTTTATAGGAGTTCCAGCATTCATTAGTGTTGGAGAATTTGGAAGAAACTCTAGATTTGACATAGCCTGATAAAACTCTTCTTCAGTTTTTTTGATGTCTGCTTTCCTATCATATAGAAGATCAACCTTTGCTATCGACTCAGAAACTCTTTTGAACATTTCCTCAGCTGTTTCAACAATTTCTCCATATTCGTTTTTCAGCAAGTATCTTTTTTTGAGGACTTTCTTAGCATTCAATGATACTTCTAAATTTTCCGCCAAATGAATAACTCTTTTGGATTCTTTTATATTTGCACACTCCTAGTTATTTGAAAGAAAATTAAAGAGAAAATAATTCTAGATTATTATTTTCTTCATTTGATTGATTATAATATATTTTTTGATTAATATTATATAACACGTGAACCCTGGTTTTACTAATTATTTATTTACAAAATTAAAATAATTAAAAAAAATTTTTCTTTTAAGATTAAAATCAGTATTTTAATTTATCTAATGGCTAAGAAAAAAAAGTTATTGTCATTATTCAAGGTTTTGGCGATATTAATTCTCTTCAGTCTGTTTTTTAATAAAAAATTCAATACGATTCACTGCATCACTTATCTGGATAATATAATCATCAACTAGGCGTTCAAGGATTTCATAGGGGGCGAGTTTTTCGTCGCGTTTTGTGATCAAAACTTTATTTGCATCGATCTTTTTTTGTCTTATTAATTGTTTGTTAAACATACCTACTTTTTTGGATGAATCGTTTATTGCTTGAATTTGATCTAAATACTCCTTTCTAATGGTCCTCATATCCATACGCATATTGTACCTTATCTGCTGTAAGAGTTTATGTGATTTCTTTAACTTAATCAGTGTAGACACTGCTTCAGCTAGAGATGATTCATTTATTTCCATACCTTCAATGCCAACTTCTGAAATCTGTTGACTATACAGTCTAGGATCCAACATTATTATAGCCCCTTTAATCACTAATCTAATTTATGTAAACATAATATAAATATTTGATGATCTATTAATTTTTAGTAAGATATTTACCATTAAATAACTGAATACTTATCCTAACCGTTTTATAGTTGTTTAATTATTTAGACAATAAAAAATTCCAAAAGGTTTTTTAAACTTCTATTCTCGATTTTTAAACTCAATATTATCAAATAAACACATAAATGCTGAAAATAAAAAAATTAAGGTAAATTAACTAGTGTTATATTTAAGGTCATATTTAACGCTAGATTAGTAATAATAAACAATTTTATGTAGTATATAAGTAATATAAATAAAAGCTTTATAAAAGATTATAAAAATGATTTTGATCGGAGGTATATAATTGAAAGATGTGCAAATTAAAATTGAAAACATTGTAGCATCTGCAACACTTGGAAAATCCATAGATCTTCCTACGGTTGCGCCTGCATTGGAAGGTGTCGAGTATAATCTAGAACAGTTTCCTGGTTTAGTTTATAAGCTCAAAGAGCCTAAGACGGCGGCTCTTATATTTGGTTCTGGAAAATTGGTGTGTACTGGTGCAAAATCAATAGAAGATTCTAAAAAAGCAGTACATATAGCAGTAGATAAGATGAGAACAAAGGATCCAGACATTCCCACTGAATTTGAAATAAAAATACAGAATATAGTGGCTTCAGCCAATCTTAAAAAAACTTTAAACTTGGAAGCAGTGGCGTTAGGCCTTGAAAACACTGAATATGAACCAGAACAGTTCCCTGGTTTAGTTTACAGGCTCCCTGAACCAAAAGTTGTTCTACTTCTCTTTGGTTCTGGAAAAGTTGTTTGTACTGGTGCAAAGAGTTTTGAAGACGCTCAACTTGGCGTTGAAAAGACTCGAGAAAGGTTAAAAGAATTGGATTTGCTTTGAATTCGGTGATTGTTTGATTAAGCTTATAATTTTTGATCTTGATAATGTTCTTATCGATGGCGAAGCTATAGATGAAATAGGTAAGTTGGCAGGTGTTGAGGAAGAAATTTCAGATATTACAAGAAAAGCCATGGAAGGAAAATTAGATTTTGAAACTGCCCTTAAAAAAAGAGTATCTTTGCTTAAAGGTACATCCCTGGAAGATGTAAGAAAGACAATGGAGGGTATCCCTTTTATGGAAGGGGCAGAAGAAACACTTAAAGAGCTTAAAAAAAGAGGATACAAAATTGCAACCATAAGCGGTAGTTTTGAGATAATTGCCAACAGAATAAAAGATCAATTGGGTCTGGATTATGCTTTCTCAAATATTTTGCATGAAGAAAATGGAATTCTAACAGGAGAAGTAAGTGGCCCCCTAGTTAATGGTTCTAAAGTAGATGTCCTAAAGCAGATAATAAAAATGGAGGACATATCCACAGAAGAATGCGCAGCGGTTGGTGACGCTGCAAATGACATCTCTATGCTTAAAGAGGCTAAATTAGGGATAGCATTTAACGCAAAACCCATTTTAAAGGAAATTGCAGATATTGTTATTGAAGATAAGGATTTAAGACAACTTATACCTTTATTCACTGATGAAATTCAAATAGAAGAAAAAGAAAGCCTTAAGACTTCAAAATTAGAAGTTGACGTTAAAAAACTTCTTGATGAAAAAAAAGAGCATGAAAAGAAAATAGCAAAACTTACTGAAGAAAGAGATAAGCTTAATCAGGAAGCAAAGTGCTTCAGAGAATTAAGAGATAATCTTAACACCAGTTTAAAGGAAAATCTGGATAAAGCTGTTGAATACAGAAACAAACGTAATAAAATCAATGAAGAAGTTGAAAAATATAAGAAGAAGAGAGATCAGGCAAACAGAGAATTGAAAAACTTGGAATGGAAATCTGGGAAGAGAGACATAATTAAAGTAAAAAATGAGATTAAAAAAATTGATAAAACCATAGAAACAAGGGTTTTGGATATAAAAAAGGAAAATGAACTGGTCAAAGAAGCAACTGATCTAAGAAGAAAGCTACAGAAAATGCAAAAAGATGAAATAGTTCAAAAAGAAGCCATAGAACTTAAAAAAATATCAGAATCTTACCATGCCAAGGTGGTAGAGCTTTCTGAGAATGCTCAATCGGCTCATGAAGAGATGGTTGAATGTTTCAGAAAAACTGATGATATAAGAAGTAAGGCTGACGATGCGCACAAAAAATTTATAGAAACCAGGGAAAATGCTTCTAGAAAACATGAGGATTTAAAAGCTGTTTTAGCTGATATACATAAAATTAAGAAATCTGTTGACAAAATTAAACTACAAAAACTGAATTTAGAAAATGAAATAATCATGAAAAAGAATATTAAAGAAAAAGCACTTGCAGAAGGCATATATGAAAAATTTAAGGAAGGTAAGAAGCTAACAACTGATGAATTATTGCTTCTTCAAAAACACAATATCGTATGATTTTATCTTTATATCCCTATGAGCTCCTATCTCAGTAATTCAACCATATCCTCTGAAGATTTTATTGTGGTGATAAAATAGAAAGTCATAATAGAGAGAACAAAAATGAATCTGAAGAGGTAGAGATATTTTACATTTGTAATCGGAAATTTGACATCAAAAAGATGACCTAAGTCGTTGTAGGTATGGTAAATATCCTATGTGTGCTTATTGCGTTGAATTTTATGGTTTTATTTTGATTGATACATATAATTCAGAATTTGGACGTTAAATAATTTTTTTTGTTAATTCAATAATTTTAGGCATGTATACTTTTGATTGCATGATCTAAATTACTACTACCTCACCACCAAGTTTTTCCGCAGCATCAACAAAGTCCTCAGAATCAACCCCTGGAAATGTATCCACAATACAAATATCAAATTTTTCATCCAAAAAAGATGGTAATTCCCTAATATCCATACAATAGACCTGAATATTTTGTCCTGATGCAATTAAACCTTTTTTATTATTTGAGATATCTACTGGAAATCCATTAACTTCTAAATTGAGGGCAGTTATTTTAGCTGCAGGATACCAAAGGTCGTTAAAAACCACTTTACTTGCCCCTGCTTTAAGAGAAAAGATTCCAAGGGTTCCAGGTCCACAAGTACAGTCAATTACCTTAGGATTATCATATTTTTGCAGAAATAATTCAATTTTCTCTATTTTTGGGGATCTTAGTCTTGGAAATTCTATATGAATCTCGCCTTGATATTTATAGATGCATATATTCCCAAATTGAGATGGTAGGAGATCACATCTCATATCACATCCAGCAAGAAGCTCATATATATGAACTGCGGAGTTTACGTCTTTTATACCTATAGTTTCACTTATACTGCCTTTTAAGACGCCTTTTACCTCATTAACCTCGTTTATAATTTTTTCTGCACAATTTTTGTCCATTTCATCTGATAATATTACCAATGAATTTTCCCCAATATATGGTGCTGACTTTGTGGGAAATGCAGGAGTTATAAGGGGTATGCAAGCATTTCGTAAAGTAGATTTTTTGTTCCTGAAACCTTCTTCTATCAAAATTTTAAGGATTTGTGCTATTACAATGTCAAGATGTCTCCTACCGCAATTGCATCTTCCAAAATCACCGTCTATTTTACTTAAATTAACTTGATCTTCTAGTGCTGTAAATTTTTTAAATCCCCAGGCTTTACATTGGGCACATGGATCATAAATTGTTTGAATGTCTTTTAAGGTCTTTGGACATACACTTATACATCTGCTATCACATCTGCATTTTAATTCCATATGCTTAAATATTGGTTGTTACATATAGATAAATGAGTAGTATGAAACAGAAACGTAAAGAGTTACTAAGAGAGCTTTTAGGTGAATTTGGTTCAGACGAAGATGCAGGTTCTAGTGAAGATGGTGCTGAGGAATTGAAGATAGAAGAAGAACCTAAAGCAGAGAAAATTGAGGAAGAATTTTTCCCTGAAGAAGAACCTAAAGCAGAGAAAATTGAGGAAGAATTTTTCCCTGAAGAAGAACCTAAAGCAGAGAAAATTGAGGAAGAATTTTTCCCTGAAGAAGAGGATAAGTTTGAACTTGATAAAATCATGGAAAAACCTTCCAAACTGCCTAAAAAAGTAAAAAAACGGACAAATGCAATGAAAGCAGAGATTTCTGAGGAAGGATTAATACCGGCTTATCATGTCAGTGTCCCTAAATTCTCAGAAAATGAAAAACATCTGCTTAATGAAATTCGTGAAAAATTAGTTGAAGTTGCTGTTTCTAAGGGTGACGGTTTCAAGATTGAGGAAAAAACATTTGTAAAAGAAGTTAAGCAGTTTCTTAGGTCGAGGGGGGTAAGAAATATTGATAAGCTTGCTGCACAGATATCACAAGAAATGCTTGGATATGGTGAACTTGATCCCATGATAAAAGATGATGATCTCGAAGAAGTAATGGTAATAGGGGTTGAAAAACCAGTATTTGTATATCACCGGAAAGTAGGTATGATGGTGACAAATGTTGTTTTTGAGGAAGATCAAGAAATAAAAGCTCTCATTGATGTAATAGCTAGACAAGTAAACAGGAGAATCGACCAGCAAACACCAATATTAGATGCAAGATTACCGGACGGTTCAAGGGTTAATGCCACCATACCCCCAGTATCTGCAGATGGTCCTACTCTTACTATACGTAAATTTAGGAAAGATCCTTTAACTATTATAGATTTAATAAACTTTAAAACCCTATCATCTCATTTAGCAGCATTTCTTTGGGTTTGTGTGGATGGATTTGGTGTAAAACCCTGTAACGCCATAATTGCCGGAGGTACCAGTTCTGGTAAAACTACAACACTAAATACAATGGCAGCGTTTATACCTCCTAAAGAGAGAGTAATCACCATAGAGGATACGCTTGAACTACAGCTTCCTCACACCCATGTTTTACGTCTGGAGACCCGTCCTCCTAACATTGAAGGAAGGGGCGAACTTACTATGGACACTTTGGTTAAAAATTCACTAAGACAAAGACCTGACAGGATCATAGTTGGTGAAGTAAGAGGTATAGAAGCTATAACTCTTTTCACAGCCATAAACACAGGACACTCTGGTATGGGCACCCTTCACTCAAATACAGCCAGAGAAACAATTACTCGAATTGTTAACCCTCCAATGAGTGTTCCAAATATTATGATACCAGCCCTTGATTTTGTTATAATGCAAAATAGGATGTACAGGCCCGAAGGAATTTCTGTAAGAAGAATAACAGAGGTTGCAGAAATTGTGGGAATGGAAGAAGGAAATGTACAGCTAAATAGGGTATTTGAGTGGAATAATGTTTCTGATAAAGTAGAATATGTTGGAATTGCAAGTCAAACATTAAGAAAAATAGCTGAACTTCGTGGAATTGGCATTACAGAAGTTGAAGAAGAAATCGAAAAAAGAAGATTAGTTTTAGAATACATGGCTGATAAAAATATAAGATCTATACAAGAAGTTGGAAGGTGCATCCAAAACTATTACAAAGAACCTGATGAAATCCTGGAAAGAGTATTATGATCTATTGGTGATATAATGGTTTTAGCTGATCTTAAGAAAGTTTTTGACAAAATAGGTGGGTTCACACTTAATTCAAGTAAAAAGGTTGGTGAAGGTGTACAAGTACCTATAGATAAGATAAGTACGATAAGACCAGGCAGTATAAGACCAAGAAAAGCGTCTTCACGTATCATTAAAAGAATGAAAATGAGTGAAAATGAAATTGATATATTTAAAGGACTAATCGAGAAGGAATACGAAGAGAAAAAGGAACCAAAAGTTGATAAAATTAAAAAAGAGACATTTGAAAGAGCTTCATTAGAAGAGATTCTTAAGGAAGAAGAAAGAGAAGGTTTAGACCCAAAATTGATAATGGGTATGGGGGTTGCATCTTTTGCGATTATATTTGTGGTTATTTTTGCATTGGGTTTTGGATTAGAGATAGCTCTAATTCTTGGATCCATGGTATTGGTGATGTCGGGTTTTATTGTTTATTTACCCTCTCTTCGGAAAGGCGGTAGGTCTACGGAGGCATCAAGGGAGCTACCTTTTGCCCTCAGGCAGATGGCCACAGAACTGCGAGCAGGATTGGGTCTTCATGATAGTATGCGCTCTGTTGCTTTATCTGGATATGGTGCTCTTTCTGAGGAATTTGCGAGGACTTTGGAGGAGATTAAGTACGGTGAAACGACTGAAAACGCTTTAATAGATATGAGTGAGAGGATACAGTCAGACGGACTTAAAAGAGCTGTTTATCAGATAACAAGAACTCTGACAAGTGGTGGAGATCTTGCTAAGACATTGAATGTTATAGCAGAGGATATTGCCTATGAACTCCGTATGAAACTGAAGGATTATGCTCAGAAGCTAAATTCATTTACCATGATCTACATGTTCATAGCCATTTTAGGACCAGTAATTTTGTTAATCATGGTACTTGCTGCAACAACTGTTATGGGACCTATACTTCCTCCGATAATGATTTTATTAATGTATTTAGTCCTTTTCCCAATGATAGTCGGATTTATGGCTTTTATGATTAAAAGACTTGAACCAAAGATATAAAATCAAAAGCTATGAAATCAATTAATTTTTTAAATCAAATTTTAAGTTAAATAAATTAAATATATAATATTCTTCTACTTTTTCATATTTTCTCTTTTTTATAGCTTAAACAAGAATTTAAATAATAGAAAAATAGTTTAAGACTTGAAGGGAGATAATTAGACATAAAGTTGCGGTTATCAAAGCAAAGTCATTAGAACCCAATTTTTTATTTTCATTATATAAATTGGAATCTGCAGAGTAACCTCTACTTAACATACTTAAATAGACTTTCTCACCTTGTTCGTAGGATCTTAAGAACATCATTGTTATAGTATAGCCAATTTGTTTTAATCTCCACATGTATGTAGTTTTTCGGTTAAATATATCAAAGTTCCTGCTTCTTTGAGAGTTTCTTATTTTTCCTAGTTCATCATAGAACATGAAAAGGTACCTTATCATGAGGCTTAGTAACATTGCAAATACTTGTGGCATGCCCAATTTCCTGAAGGAGGTTACTACTTCCTGCATGGATGTTGAAGAGGATAATAGAACTATGGCAGTTAGGCAAACGAAGAGACGGGACATTAACAATATTCCAAACATGAGTCCTTGATAGGTGATGTCTATTCCGAACGGTAGAACATATATAACATCACCAGGTCTTATGAATGGCTGGAAGACCGCGATAAATCCTGCAAACGGTAAGAGTAACAATATTCTCTTTAAAGCAGCGATAAATGAGATTTTCGATAAATAAATCAGAAATAATAGATAGACTTCCATTATAAATAAAATTAGCAGTTCTGTTGTATAAACAGCATATACAATAATGAAAAGTAAAACTATTACTTTAATTCTACCATCTAAGGAATGAATGATACTTTCTTTCATTGATTCTTGTTCAATGTTTGTAAGTGATGATTCTATTGCTCCCATTTGTTTACTCCTCTTTAATAAAATTTAGAAGGCTAGAAAGATTCACTCCATTAAAATAAAAAAAGGAGGAAGGGGTGAATTATTGTCCATTTTGTCTTTTGAGGATTTCGGCCACACCATATGCCAGTGCAAACACTACCAACGTACCTAAAATTATGGCAATTGCTCCTCCAATTGAAGATTCTTCACCTAAAGTGGGTAAGGTGTAATCTGGCAGAGGAGATTCAAATGCGGGTTCTGGTTCGGGGTTTGGCGCCAGCTTTTCTGCAGCACTTTCCAGCCCATCTGGATTTGTTGAAGCCAAAAAAGGTGCAAGAAAAGCTATTATAAGAGCTACCACTATCCCTCCGATTACAAAATTCCTATCTTTTGGGCTCATTTTGCTCTCACCTCACTTAATTGAGATTTAACTTTACCACCCCAGCTAAGTAAATCTGGTCTTACACTCTGAATAGCTAGAATTGCGACTACGGTTATTAAACCTTCAGCAATACCTATCACTGCGTGATAGAGACCCATGAAATAAAGACCCAGATCCAGTGGGAAGGTCCCGGCAAAGGCCATTTCGATTGCAACGGCAATTGACGCCACGAATATGGATGCCCATCCAGCAAAGAATATAGCTACCCACCTGTTTATATTTTCAAGCCCTTTAAATATGTAAAATCCAACAAAACCACCTATAATACCCATGTCTAGGATGTTTGCACCTAGAGCTGTCATTCCTCCATCTCCGAAGAACAGGCCCTGTACAAAGAGTACCATGGCCAGAACCAAAACAGCAGCCCAGGGACTACCAAACACAATAGCCACTAAAGCAGCGCCCAGCATATGTCCACTGGTTCCCCATGGTATGGGTATGTTCATCGCTTGTATTGCGAAAATTCCCGCTGCCAAAACAGCTAAAAGAGGAATGTGTCTTTCATCAAGATTATTTCTTGCCCATTTAAGAGCAAAGAACAATACCACTATGGTTATGATATAATATATGGCGGCTTGCCACAGTGGAAGAAAACCATCTGGTATATGCATTTTTTTAACCTCCTCCAATTTTAAATGTTTTAAATTGAATTATATAATACTTTAGTTGGTATTACTAAAATTCAATTTCACTGAGCAAATGTAATAACTGAAAACACTTGCAAAACTTTTGAATTCTATTAGATGGTTCTAAATTTTTATAATATAAATGTTTCTATGAGTATTACTAAAAATAAGTTTTAAGGATTAATAGTAATACGATAATTATTACTAAAAACAAGATTAAAATAAATATTTTATTACCTGTAATTAATTGCAAATTAGAATAATTGAATTCTGTTTCAAAGTGCCTAAATTTAAAATGAAATCCATTGGACATTAGAAATTGAGAAAAAATTAATTTGATTAACCATACATGCTTTTTATGATCTTATCATTAACTATGTGGACACCTTCCATTTTTAGTATGTTTTTTTTCATGTTAGTCCCTCCTTTATACCCACCTAGGCTAAGATCAGATTTTACAACTCTATGGCAGGGAATTATTATGGGTAACGGATTTCTTTTAAGTGCCATGCCGACTGCTCTGTATGCGCGGGTTCCAAGAGTCTCGGCAATATCCTTGTAAGTTCTAACTTCTCCATATGGAATTTTCATGACTTTTTCTAAAACATTTTTTTCGAATGGAGTACCATCATAAATATTAAAACAAAATTGAGTCTTTTTTCCATGATAAGCACTACATAAACTCTTTGCTAGATTTTCATATTTATCTGAAACCTTGAAAGAGGAAAAAGAGTCTGAAATCTCAGATATTACATCCTTTTTTCTTGTTTTAGGGATGCTACTTTTTAATATGTTACCCTCTTGTTCTGAAACCCCAACAGCAAAATAAAGTCCTTTATGGTTGTATGTGGAGATTATAATTTTTTCGGAATTTTTATTCATCTAACTACCTCTTAATTGAATATTTTTTTAGAAAAGTACTGATTTTTTTGGAATATTATGGGATATTAAATTGTATAGGGTTATCAACTAAATAAAGAACAAAACTTTTAAAATTGAATCATTTTAAATGAAAACTATTAATTATTACATCCATATATTCTAATGAATCGTCAAATTCTTTGGATTCTCCTGTAAACCATATATAATATACAGTGTCTTCCTTTTTAAGTGCTAAAACTCTTATTTTTGTTGGTACATCAACGTAAAGTTCTTTGCTGATTAATTCGTAAGCATCCATTCCATCTACTTCGGATTCCATCTCATATGTAATTTCTTTGTCCTGACTTAAAAAAACGTCCTTTACTAGATCCGCAAATTCTTTTAATGTAAGATCACCAACATTAGATCTTTTCTTTATTGAAAATTTTATATCCCTATCAATCCAGTGTCCTTTTACAATTTCTTTTCCATCAGTACCTGATTCGATTTCCCAGGACGGAGGATAATTGAAAGATATTTCTTCATTTTCATAATCTTTGAAATTTACAGATAATTCGATCCTTTCTAAAGCATCTGCCGCTTTTCGACGAACATAGATGTATTCTTCATTAAGCGCTTGATTAAGAGCTTCCACTGCGGTTTCGTCTCCAAGTCTTCCTAGAGATTCTGCTGCTCTCCCACGGACGTATCTATTTTTATCTCTATATTTTTTATCACTTAAGATCAGAATAAGAGGTTCCACAGCTCTCTCATCACCTATTTTTCCTAGAGCTTCTGCTGCTCTACTACGAAGACGCCAATCTTCATTATCTAATAGATTTATAAGCGGTGCTAATGCTAAGGTCCCCATTTTACCAATTGCTGACATTGCTTTCCATCTAACATCACCATCTTCATCCCCCAAACTATGAATTAAGGGTCCTAATGCTCTTTCATCACCTATTTTTCCAAGAGCAGTTACTACACACTTCCTAACAGGCCAATCTTCATCATTAAGTGCTTGGATGAGTGGTTCTACTGCTCGTTCATCTCTAATGTTTCCAAGAGCACCAGCAGCATGTTTTCTAACATCACCATCCTCGTCATTTAAAGCCTCAATAAGAGGTTCTAAAGCTCCTTTATCACCTATCCTTCCAAGACTCCATGCAGCTTTCCATCTAACCCCACCATCTTTGTCTTTTAATGCTTGGATAAGAGGTTTTAAAGCTTTTTTATCCCCAATTCTTCCCAGACCTTCTGCTGCATTTTCCCTTACAGCAGTCAAAACAGTAAAAGACTCCTGCCAATCTTCGTACTTTAAGGCTTTAATTAATGGTTCCACAGCCCTTTCATCCCCGACGTATATAAGTGCTCTCGCTGATTCTTTACGGATAATGTGATCTTCGTGGCTAAGAGATCTGATCAAACCTTCAACATCTCTTTTTGCTTTCATATCCTCTACATCTGGTTTAAATTCAGCATTAGGTGAAACCATTCAAATACCCTACCAATTGATTAAATAAATTTGTTGTTGGATAATATCTGCTTTTAACTGATTTTTATGATTTAATATGTTTATTATAAATAAATTATGATTAACAGACCGAGTCAAATGTATACATGGTTATTTATTAATTTATTGATAATTAATTTTCCTATTTATGATAAACATATAGTATTACAGTGTATTTATTTAGATACTCAGTAATATAGTTATTTTTCACCTGATATAAAAATTTGATTTTTGAATATAATATAAATATATATAATGGCTGCGATTATCAGATAACCCACAACATTTACATCTAGAAGGCCAGTTTCAACACTGATTAGTGTATATCCTAAAATGATTGCATATAACATGATATAAAATGAATCTTTAGTTTTTTGCAATATTTTATACCCAACACCAAGTATAAATCCCAAAATACTCATTCCAATCGCGACACCCAGGCTTCCAAATTCAACCAACATGGGGCCAATTAGAGTTGGGGTTATATTTATTTCTGAGTTCCATACGATTAACTTCCCAATAATTCTACGAGGTCCGATCTCTGGCCCGGGAAGAATGCTTAATGATAATTTACCATGCATAAAACCTGTATAACCAGAAATATTACTTAAAAGATCCAAAACATGCATGGTAAAGCTGGCACGTATATTTAGAAAGTCTAGGGCACTCAGACCACCTAAAGCATATTCTTCAACAGATCTAAAGTACCCTATACCTACAATAATAAGTACTGTCAGGAAAAATCCACCTAAAATTTCCCAAATCTCCAATAATTTTGTATAATATCCCATAATAACAACTATCAGTACTATAGCAACAATCGGAGTTCGATAACCTAAAATGAGCAATAAAAAAATGCAGATAACTGAAAGTGATATTATTCTAAACTTTGCCGAAGCTTTAGATAAAAAACCTTTCTGCATTCTATCTAGAATATGGGAAGAAATTAGCGCAATGCCTGGTATTATCAAGAAGACGGGCATTGTTATTTTAGGGTTTAGTAGGTATCTAAGGGATGGTTTTAGCAGTGGGACTCCTCCAATGTCAATAACGGTCCATAAAAAGAATATAAATCCAATTAAAAATAAAACAAACCCTATAACATTAATCTCTTTCGAATCAAATTTAATATAATTTATCCGGCCCTTTAAAATGAATTTAGGGACTATTACGGTAAAAATAAAGAAAAAAACAAAACCAATTATTATATTTATCTGCAAAATGGGGGATATTGGGATGGATGCCAGTATCATGAAAATTGAAAAGGCTATAATGACAATTAGGGGTGAGAAAATATGATTCTTTAATATATAACTTTTTTTAAGAAAGGATATAAAATCAGAGCCAGGATACATTTTTTTAAAAAAGCTATCTAGCCATAAGTTCTCCAAAAATAAAAACACATTTATTATTGAGCTAAATACGAACGTACTTACAATTGATGATTCGATTTTAATGCAGGTTTTCCTCACAAGATTGTAGATTTCACTCATTATTATCAATGCCAGTATTCTGGGTTAATATAAAGTTAATAAGTTAAAGTTTAGAGGATTTGAATAAATTGAAGTAATATTAGGAAAATTTAACGATTTTCTTTATTTTATATTTCTTTTTTATTAGTTCAAGCATGTTGTCATCAATGTTATATATTCTGATTGTTATAAAATCTGTCTTTCCATTTATATCGCCTAAAATTTCATCAGCTAATTTAATATCATTAACAGTTGCCTCAGTAACATTTATAATATTATTATTGGTTCCCAATGGTGTTATTGATACGTGTTTTTCCTTTTCATATAGCTCATTTGATAATCTTTGAAAAAAGAAGCCTTCTTTGGGTTGAATGGATATTTTGGTGTCTACTTTATATTCAGCTATTCCTGGAATATCTAACAATAAATCACCCATCCTATTAATGTCCTTTGGTTCAAATACAATGTCAACAGCATTTTTTTCGGTACCAACGACTTCCAAAGTGACTGATTCGATATAGAAGTCTGCATATTTATTATTATATCTACTTGCAAGTATTTTGGTACCATTTACGTCCAGTAATATATCTTTTTCACTGCACCATAGAACTTTACCGTATACATCACCTTTTTTGCCACTTAATGAGTTATATCCTATAATTTTACTGTTAACTACCTTTCCCTGGCCATATAGGTCTTGGTATTTACCATAAACCTTATCCATCTCTAAACTATCAAAAGTAAATTTTTGTATATTTGATTGAATATCAGATGTTTTAATAAATCCAAATACCACAGTAAAGATTAGTATTAGTATTATTACAACATCAATAATTGTAAATTTAGCAAAAAACTTTTTCATATTACCTATCCCACATATAAATTTCTTAACCTTCTAATTTGTTTTTTTTAGTTAAATAATTTGTTAATCATGACAATCAAATGATTTGTAAAGATATTTGTTTAGGTATATAAAAAGATTTTTCTTTGGATGCCTTTTTTACCTGTTTAAACATAGAAATATCAGATTGCAAATATTATATACAATATATAATACCCAAAACTTTAATGAACTTTTACTGTTGAAATCAGTCTGACCTTTAATTTATTTCAACTCAAATACTTATAAAACATCCTTTAAATTTTTTAGAAGGTTTGGTTGTTTTTTTGCGAGTTTGAATAGTGAAATTTTTGGGATTGATTCCATTGAAAAGATATCTTTTCCCTGGAAAAATTCTATAAGTACATTTAAATCTTTATCACTGAGTTTGTCGATAGCTTTTCGATACTTAAGTGATATTTTAAGATTTTCTCCAATTTCTGCTTTCCAGAGATCTTGGTATTTTTTTAAAAACCTGGAGGATGTATCTTCCGTTTTTATAGCTTCGGCAGCTACTTCACCAGCTATTCTTCCACATGCGGCTGATGTATGGATCCCTGCTCCAGTTATAGGGTCAACTTGTCCGGCTGCGTCACCAACAACTATGAGTCCATCTGTATATGTTTTATCAATCGGCCCTGAGATTGGTACTCCTCCCACGTTAAGTTCAACAGGAGTAGCATCAAGATTTGATACAAATTTTTTGAGATAATGGTAAGCAGTTTCTTTTGAACTTCTTATCCCCAAACCTACGTTTGCTACGCCATTGCCTTTAGGAAAAATCCATAAATATCCACCAGGGGCTATTTCAGATCCAAAATAGAGCTCCATGTAGTTCGGATGCACATCCACACCTACCATTTCGTACTGAGCACATGAAAACACGTCTTTAGGAGAATTAAGGGTATTTAAGCCAGCTATTCTTGCTATACTTGATTCTACACCATCTGCGGCAATTACCATGTCAGCTTTGATCTCAATGGTTTCACCTAAATGTTTAGCGACTACTCCCTTTACCTCTCCATTTTTTATAATTAAATCTTTAACTAGGGTTTTCACCATTATATCAGTTCCAAACTTCGCTGATTCAATTGCAAGAGCTTTATCGAACATTTTTCGCTCTAAAATATATCCTTGTATCCTTTCACCGTTCACTCTAACTTTATGACCGTCTGGGGAGTTTATAACGGCGCCAAATATCTCAGTACATATATATTTTTTAGAGGGTTCCATCTCAAGGGTTTTTAATGTTCCATAGCTTGTTGCCTCAGCACATTGAACAGGGGTTCCAATTTCCTGTCTTTTCTCTATCATCAAAACGTCAACGTCACTTTTAGAGGCAAAAAGCGAGGATGTTGATCCAGCTACACGTCCACCTATCACAATAACGTCGTATTTCATTATCCTACCTCCAAAAACAAGGCTCCGAGGGGACATACTATTGTACATGTTTCACAGTTGTCACAGCCTTTTTTTTGTATAATCTCATTTTCTTCTAGTTCTAGAACATTATTGGGACACACACTAGCACATGCTCCACACAAACCGCATTTTTCAGTAATTAAATTCATGATACACCAGGTTTACATTAAGAATTTTAATGAATAGAGATATATTATTATTAATAGAAAAATATAGGTTATAGGTTTCTTGTTAGATGTTCTTGGATTGAGTGTTTATCTTATAAATATATTGGCAAAGTTGTATATTAACGACTCTATTATAATTATTTCGTGGATTATTAGGCGCTGAATTTATCGGGACATTAATATTAAATTTATTCTGTTTAATACAGTGAAATGCCTTTTTTTTTAAAAAAATAAGTAGATATTAATCTATTTTTTTTGATAATCTTTGCAAATTAATTTTCTGATTATATAATCCATAACCGTTAATTTAATATAGAACATACAACAAGCTCAATCCATGCAGGGGTGCCCGAGCTGGCCAAAGGGGGTGGACTTAAGATCCTCTGGCGTAGGCCTACGTGGGTTCAAATCCCATCCCCTGCATATATTCATTTTTCACCACTTTAAAGAGATCTTTAGGGGGATTTATGCAAAAAAACGCCCTAGTGGCTCAGCCGGTAGAGCGATGCCTTGGTAAGGCATAGGTCGGGGGTTCGAATCCCCCCTGGGGCTTTATTTTCCCAATCAAGATTGAAACATTTAATAATAATTAATTAATAAGTTTTTCGCATATTAGGAAGATATATAACCATTTTAAGATGATTAAAGGGATTTAATAAAAAACATAAGTTATTTTAAAAAATAACTTTTAGATATATAATTAAATTTTCTGTTACAAGGTGATGATTATATGAAAAAGAAGATAGCACAGATATCTGATATCCACTTTGGAGAGAAAAATTTTTCTCACAACTTGAAAAATAATTTAATAAATCAACTGGAAAATGAAAACCCTGATCTTATCATTGTTTCAGGGGACCTAACTACTAATGGTTATGTTCATGAATATAAAGATGCTAGTGCATTTGTAGACGAACTGAAAACCATAACCAATACACATATAATTCCTGGAAACTATGACGCCCGAAATGTTGGTTTAATGCATTTTGAATGGTTGATTGGGAATAGAAATTGTGCACGTTGATAAAAATGGGGGATTCGCAATTGCCGGTTTGGATTCTTCAGAACCAGACATAAATGATGGACAGATAGTGTAGATCGGTTAGAATGGTTAAAGGGAAAATTGGATAAAATATCGACCGATCTTTGTAAGATAGTGACCTTTCATCATCATTTACTTCCCATACCTCAAACTGGGCGGGAAAGAAATATCTTACTTGATTCAGGAGATCTTTTAAGAGTTTTCATTGATCATGGTGTTGATTTTGTTTTAAATGGTCATAAACACGTCCCTAATCTGTGGATGCTCGAGAAAATGGTGACCCTAAATTCAGGAACTGCAACAACAAGAAAGTTACGTGGTCAAAACCACCCCTCTTATAATGAGTTGATAATAAAGGATGATCAGATAGTTGTAAATCTGATAAACACTGAAACAGGCTATAAAAGACAGTTAGCTAATTATTGGTTCAGGTTGAGGTTCAGAGTATGTAATCTGTTCATATGCACACAATTCATTTTGATCCATTTTTTAATCATTCATCATCTCAAAAAATTGATATTTAAAAATTATTTCCTTTTAGGTTTTTATTGGATAAAATTCTTTTTTTTAATGCTTAATTAAAGCAGTTAGATTAAAACAATTAGATTTTTAAATACTTAAATATTTGAAAAACAATATAATGGAGTAATAGATTGAGGTGAAATGAATGGACAAATTAGCTGTAGGTTTAATTGTGTTAGTTCTGCTTATTGCAGCAGCTGCGGGATCTTACATATACTCCCAGGGAGGACAAATTAATCAAAAACAAGATCAGAATCGTACCCAATATCAAAACCAGACTCGATATCAAAATCAAACCATGAACTGCACTGAAAATTGCACTGGATGTCAAAATCAAGAACAAATACGAAATCGGGAAATGACACAAAATCAAAATAGACAGATGAATCAAGGGTCATCCACTTAATAAAATTATTTTATAATTTTTTTATATTTTTTAAATTTATTTAGTTAATATGTATCATTCAACTTTAAAAAACCCGTATAATCTTTTAAAACCAATAATCTATTGGCAAACACTTTCTTCTATTCAAAGACTTGATTTAAGATAAGAAGGTTTAATAATGTCTTATAATATTATACCAGTATCCATACTTCTAATTGGAGCATATATACTTAGTTTTGTTTTTTACAAACGTGGTTTCATACGAAAAGTTCTTCATGTGAGAATATGGAACATTCTAATTTTTTTTAGTTTTTTAATTGTAGGGGTTTTTGGAATAATATTAATTGCCTTTATAGAAAACGGGATAACTACTCCTATAAGCCAAAAAATGTTATTCTGGCATGTTGAAGTGGGAATAGCATTATTAGCGATCTCAATATTCCATATACACTGTTACTGGAGGTCTTTCAGAAGAATTTTAAGATAAATTAAAAAATTGAGTTGAAGAAAAATGAGAAAATTATGGATAATATTAATATTGATAATTGTTTTCACTCCAATTGCAATTTATGCTTGGAATGACTGCCCATATGGATTAATAAATGACCCTTACCCAGGGCAATGTCCACGATATACTGATACTAATAATGATGGTTTATGTGATCACTCTCAATCCCCACCACAAACAGAAGATACAACAACCAATACTACAGAAACAGGAGGAAAGGGAAAAAGAAAAGTACAGGATAATAATCAAACCACAACCGTCAACACTGTCCAAGAAAAACCTGCTATTACCACTAATTACTACCTAATACCCCTAACAATATTTCTGGTTCTCCTTTACATATCCAGCTATTTATTATATAAAAATAAGAAAATAAATGTCCGAACACATAAAAAAATATGGAATTTGATATTGACTGTCGGTTACCTGGCTACAGGAATTACAGGCATCTTCCTAATTCTAGTAGTGAATTATGGAATACAATTATCTGTAAATTTAACTATTAACTTCTGGCATGCTGAATTTGCTATTATAATGACAGTAACCACAATTTTACACATCCATGTGTACTGGAGACCTTTCAAAAAAATATTTAGAGGAATATACTCTTAGAAAAGGGATTATACATAATTAAACCTAAAATTCACCTGTCAATTTTTACAAAAATCTTTAAATACTTTTTAATTTAATAATAATTAATCTAATATAAATTTTTAGCTTTTTGCTTCACAGTTGTTCCTGCAGATATTAGACAATGGGGGCATGTTTTAATTTATTAAAATATGTTTTAAGGCAATTATTAGCTGGAAATTAGGAAATAGGTTCGAAAACAGGGAAATTAATCGGTTTTTTGCCTATTACCAACCTCAATCATATACACATTCCTCTTTTGGATTTTCAAAATAAAATAAATTTACATCTTTAAAAGATGATTATTATAAATAATATTTATTAAGCAGGTAATTCATTTTTTGAATGTGGTAAAAATGTCAAAAACAATGGATATAGTTATGGCCGGTGTCATCTCTGGAATTGTTGCATTTACCACCTCACAGATTGGAATCGCCGGAACGGTTCTAGGTGCAGTATTGGGAGCAATGCTTTATCAAGTAATGTCACACTATGTGAGAGAGCCGCTGGGAAGGGTAAAAACGCAAAAAGTTGAAACTCGAATTGTATATGCATTTCCCCTAATACTTATTTTGATAATTGAGGTGATATATGTATTATCTCTTCTATATTTGAAGCCTCAGCAAATATTTTACTTTTTAGAAGGTCTAACGGGATGGAATCTTTTCAGAGCAATTGGAATCGGTCTTTTGTGCATGGGAATTTATCCAATAATTCAACCAGAGAATATAAAAAGGTTATATGGTTATATAATATTAGCCCTAGGTATAATTGCACTTTTACATGGGTTCATAGATATCGAATCACCTATCATAGACATTTATTCGTTTATATACTACGAATTCAGCATGATAATTTCTTTAATCGAGATCGCAGCACTTATATTTGTTATTATATCTATAATTAAAGAGTCAGTGACAATTATCCGTGAAGATGATCAAAATGAAGGTTAGTGGGATATAATGGCAAAGAAAACAAAAAATACCACCTTGAAGTCGATATTGGATATTATTCTTTATGAAAATCCCTCAACTCAGGATGAAATCGCAGAAAAACTTGGAATAACAAGAAGATACGTTACCAAGCTGCTTCAACCTTTAGTTAAACAAGGAGTTGTAAGAAGAGTTTATATCCTAGATCTAAAAAAATATGAAGAATTTTCAGAGGTCTTTGAGGAAGAGAAAACTTCAAGGGAGTATGCAGGGACATATCTGATTAAAGATATGTTAAAAAATATGGCAAATCATGTCTGTAAGCAACTCGACATGTCTTATGAAGCACTGGCCAATTATAACATTGAATTAGCAGATGAAGCTCTTAAAATGGATTATACGACTAATAATATGCATGAAAAGGTCAGATCATCTGTAGATATGATTATATCTATAAATCCGTATTCAGAATTCAGTAAAACTATGGTTTTTAATGAAATAGCCTATGATTTAGAGCGTATAGGGGATTATTCAGGGCATATTGCCAATTTTGTGGTGAAAGAAGCATATGAAGTGGATCCAGAAATATTCAAATATCTGGATAAAATGTTTAAGACATCAAAAAAAATGGTTGAATATTCTATGGAAGCATTTTTGAACGAAAAAGTTAGTCTTAAAGATCAGATTATGGATCACGAAGAGACTGTGCATGATCTACAGAGGAAAGCTCTAAATAATATTGCAAATCAAATGGCAGAGACAATATTCGAAGATAAAGATCGCTCAACTTACTATTTATCTTTATCCAGAATTGTCAAAGCTTTTGAAAGGATTGGAGACATTTCTATAGAAATACTGGATACTACACGTGAACTTTACTCAAATATCCCTCGAAACACAACACCAGAACGATTCAGGCGGAGATAAAAGTAATAATTGTTTCAATTTTATTTTACCCAACAAAATTATCCAAAAATTCTTTAGATTAAATAGTTATAAGATTTAAATATTTTAAGATCTCCAGTCAAATTCTAATTAAGTATCATAAAAGGATACACTCTTGTCCCGCAGGAAGTGCAAAAATTTATTTGATTACTAAATTTAAAATTCCGTCAATTATAACATGTTTTTTACTGGAATCCTTAATTATAGTCAAGTACAAAACTTTTTAAACTATGTGTTCAACACAAAAGTGGAAAAAGTGATTTTAAGCAGATGCAAACTGATATTCCATGATTTATTTGATCTATAAGTCTAATAAGTTATGCTCTTAACTATAAATTAATGGTAGTTTACATCAAATGTATAATTGACAAGTTTTGCACTAACTCAAGGGCATGAGCGTTTTTTTAATATCTCTTCTGCATTTTCCGGTATTCTGTAATCCTTTTGCAACGGTTTGGCGTATTTCATACCAAAAGACTTAATAATTCTTCTTATTTGCCACGAAGAATATTCCACTCCAAATTCTTTCTTCACCAGATCCTGAATATCTCGTGTCACCCAAGAATACTTCTCTCTTAACATGGCTTCTAATTTCTTTTTATCCTCGTCAGAGAGCTTGGAACGTCTTCCGCTCTTAGGTTTGAGTTGCAAACCATCATAACCATCTTTATTCCAAGCTTTAAGCCAATTATAACCGGCGGCCTTGGTAACACCCACCAGATCACCTGATTTCTCCACGCTTTCATCTCGATACAAGTTTTTGATGAAGAAAAGCTTTTTAAGAACCCTCACATCCTGCTTTAAACCTCGAATCTTTTGATCCAACTCCTCAGTTGACAAATGCCTCTCAACATAAATTTTTTTCCTAGTCATAAACTATAGAGAATTTTGATTAACCTTTATTTGCTGATTGGTATTATTATTTTTAATCATTTTATGATTTTTATTAAATTGTTTCAGTGCCCTTTTAATGATATAAATGATGGTAAGGC
>Ga0194111_10001900_pt1 | contig 25579 bp, 22 predicted proteins | sample TA2KigC300mmetaG_FD_146194 | JGI IMG/M metagenome (GOLD analysis project Ga0194111, IMG submission 146194) | Freshwater microbial communities from Lake Tanganyika, Tanzania - TA2015033 Kigoma Deep Cast 300m | ecosystem: Environmental > Aquatic > Freshwater > Lake | place: Tanzania: Lake... | reverse complement strand
AGCCGACAGGCGTTCAATTTTCTCGCAAGGAGCTCCCCTGAGATCCACGGGGCGCCGAGATATTCGAACGGTCGGTCGGTCCCTCGTCCTTCCGACACGGAGGTCCCTTCGAGGAGGCAGGTTCCCGGATAGACAACTGCTGTGTGCAGCCTCCGGATGCTTGGCGAGGGATTGATCCAACGGAGACCGGTTTGATTGAAGAGCATCGACCGCTCCCAGCCGCGCATCGGGACGACGCGAAGGTCTGCTCGGCGCCGGTTCGCTAACCACCCCTCTTCATTCATCATCAGTGCGAGCTCGCCCATCGTTAGTCCATGGACGATCGGAAGAGGAAGCCAGCCGACGAAAGACTTGAGTGATTCTTCGCGCACAGGTCCTTCGAGCTTGATTCCTCCAATGGGATTCGGTCGGTCCAAGACCACGTAGGGTATTCCGTTCTCAGCCGCTGCTTCCATGCTGAGAGCCAGGGTGGAGGTGTATGTATAGAATCGTGCGCCGACATCTTGAATGTCGAAAACAAGCGCGTCGACTCCTCTGAGCATCGACTTCGACGGCTTGAGAGTCTTGCCGAAGAGGGAATATACCGGGAGACGACTTGCTGGATCCGTCTCATCCTGCACGCTCCTCCGATCAGGTACCTGGCCCTGGATACCGTGCTCGGGCCCGAACAGCGCAACGACGGTGACCTCCTTCTTCTTCAGCAGACCCTCGACGAGATGACGTCCGTCGGCAAGGAGCGCTGAGTGGTTCGTGATCACGCCGATGCGCTTACCTCTCACCAGATGAAATGCTTTCGTCAAAAGGACATCTGCGCCGACCTGTACCTTCATCCTATTTTGCCTTCGTTGTCTCGATGACGCAGGCATCGCGAGGCGTAAGTGAAACGGCGAGTTGGCCGCCCTTTCTGCGATCTCGTGGTTAACATCTCACCTGGATAAGGGAAGCCCTCCACGGCTAAGGTGTGCCCGCTGAATTCGTGGTGGCGACAGGAGTCCGCCCGAACGACTGATCGTTCAGTCGGGCGCGTTGCCTCCTGATGCCAAAAGGCATAGAAGTCATCGAGATAAAGAAAGTCATTCCGTCGGATTCTAAGACGGAATCCAGAACAATGCCTTGTCTGGATGCCCGCTAAGAATCCGCGGGCATGACATGGTGTCTTTGAAATGGCCTATACTCACTCGGGATCCCGCACCGATGTGTTAGGACGTAGGTCCTGACACCACTTCTTTGGGATAGTGCCCGCCGATCTCGACAACCTGTCAGGGGAGCTCTGCGCGCCTAAGATACGCCAGCTGGATCGGGGAAGTTCTAAGGAATGCTGCGTAGCGGCGACTGTCGAACACCAGAGCGTAGTCCGGAGGATTGACCTCTTCCGCGGTGACCCACTCGTATCGGATGAACTTGTCTTTCTCAATCACGACGAGCGCATCCCCTGGCGCGCCGGTAAGCTGATCTGTAAGCCATGACCGAAACCGCTCACGCTCCTTCGGCGGCACAATCCGCGTCACCGGCAAGTCATCCCTCCAACCGACATCGGATCCTTCGAGGTAATACGTGAGCTGAGGATTCCGCTCATACCCCGCAACGATAATCTCCGAAGGCTGCTTCTCCAGAACGCACTGAACCAGCTCCGTCGCCCCGTCTCTGTACTGAAACTTGTCATAGGCGACGATCTGATAGTAGAAGATGAGGAAAGATGGTACAAGGAGAAAGTACGGGATGGCTGGCCTCAAGATATCGATCCAGCCTTTTCGCACCGAAACATGCCAAAGGACAAGAACCATTAAGGATAGTATAACAAGAGGGAGGAGCGTGAGGATCTCTTCACTTAAGGGAAGTTCAAGATGGGTGAACCGCCAGATCACCGCCTTCACGGCGTTCCGCCACGCCTGGCTCGAGGACCAGAGCACCGACAGGAGCGTGAGTGTGACAAAAACGGATGCGCTGCGTGGCGTGTAGGCGCCCCGATTCACTTTGACGATCTCTCGAGAGGCGATCAGTGACGCCGGGACCAGCATCGGTAGCATGTACACGGCGAGTTTCGTGCGCATCAGCGAGAAGATCAGAAAGAAAAGAAGAAACCACATTCCCAACAGATACCATCCAGGCTGTTTCTCTCGCATGGCGCGGTACAAGCCGTGACCGAACCACGCTACTCCGAAAGGGAACAGCACAAAGAGCTGGTTGACGAAATAGAGCACCTCCAGGGGTTTGACGTTCCCCTCCACTCCCGTGAGTGATCGTTCAAGGAGCGCTGAAGCCCTCAGAAAGAAAAGCGGATCGCCTTCACCGTGGGTAGCGGTCATGAAGACGTGCCAAGGAGCCGCAACGGCCAGCGCCACGACCGTCATTACACCCAGGATGTTCCAATGTATCCTTTGCTCTCCAGGACGGTGGAAGACGATCCAGAGCGCATACACAAAGGGAATTCCCAAGCCGACGTATAACTTCGTCATCAGAGCTGCGCCAACACAGAGGCCGGCCAGAAAGGCGCGAGCTACGGAGCGGTCAGCAGGCCATTCAAGCAGAACGAAGATCGCTGCAGCAAGAAAGAAAACCAGTGTTGCGTCGAATTGACCCTGTCTCGCGTAGAACGTGACAAACGGATTCAGTCCGAACAGGAGCGCAGCGATGAAGCCTACATTGGTGTCAGCGACGCGCTTGCCGATGCGATAGACGAGGATAACGGTGAGTCCCCCGAACACCGCAGAGAATAAGCGGGTGGCGAACTCAGTTACTCCGAAGAGGGCGAACGACAGGGTAGTGAGCCAGACGTAGAGGGGAGGGGGAAGCGATGAATAGAGGCCATCGATGGCAAAGCCTGTTTGATCGACCCAACCGCCAAAGCGCAGGATGCCTTCTGCGCGAACCGCGTACAGGGCCTCGTCCCAGGCCTGAAGGTCAAGAAAGCCGAGATTCAAAAAGCGCATCAGCGCCACAACCACAACGGCGGTGAAGGCAAGGCGTTCTTTCGGTATGTCTGAAAGCCGGTCAAGCATTGATGACGACAACAGCTTCGTAGATCCAAATCGAGAGGAGTCCGAGAACAGCAACGGCAGCAAGGACCTTTCGTCCTGTTGACAACTGATGCAGCTTGTGCTTCATACCAGGGAGAAACTCCGCCGCCAGGACGACGAAAAACGGCATCAGCGGAAAATGGAACCGTCCCCCTCCAAAAAAGACAAAATGAATCAAGAGCCAGCTCCCTAAGATTGCAGCAAAGGTCCACCAGAGCTTATTTTGAACCGATCCAACGAGCCAGACGACTCCCGTCATCAGGAATATGGCATACGGCACATTGACGAGGAGAACAAGAAGAAGCGGGATCGATGCGTATTTCGTCGCGTAGCGGACGGTGCGATCTTCCGGACTATCGTGAAAAGACCAGACGAGGAGTCCACCTTCGCTCTCGAACAAGTGCGCGATCTTCTTGACTCCATTCACCAGAAACGCGCCCGGATGCTCGACAATGTACCTGACCGCGTACTCAGACGCCCGGCGGTTCACCTCGAATTCGTCCCTTGCGCCAGCTATCGCTTCCGGAGGAAAAGTGATCGCATAGGCACCCGTTGAGTTCGGGTTGTTTCCGATCAGCAGGTTGATCCCCCCGTTCGACGAAAGCACGACGGTTCCGGAAGCTCGGTAGTTCCGGATGAGCCAGGGTGAGACGACGAGGAGAGCGCCGAGCGCCACAAAGACAAGTGATCGCACCGGTACCTGGAGCTTGGGGAGAAATGCCGTCAGAACGAGAATCACCAGCAGGAAGCTCGGTTTCATCAGGACGAGGGCGCCAAAGAGCAGGCCGAGGGCGAACGACGATCCAGGTTTGCGCAGAATCGATTTCAGGAGAAGAAGAACGGAGCTCACGAGTAACAGCGTGAAGACACTTTCGGACATCAGATAGTTTGTGTAAAGGATAGCTGGCGGGTAGAAGGCCCAGAACGCAGCGCCGAGCAAACGCACAACGGAGGAAAATCCTGCGAGAAGATGATAGATCATCAACGCAATCAGGATATCCAGAAACCCCTGCAGGAACTTTACAGCGATCGGGTGGTGACCAACAACGAAGTACACCATACTGACCAAAGCGGGATATCCGACTGGCCGATAGGCCGTCGGCGATCCGTCGTAGGTGTAGGAGCCCAGTTCGTAGAGATTGTACGCCAGCTGGCCGTACTCCCGCTCGTCAGAAATCAAAGGACGCTGGTGTAAGGAGATGAAGAGTGTCCTGAATACTAGCCCAAGAGCGAGGATGAACAGAAGGGCGCGAGGATATTCACGAAGCCGGGAGAATACGGTGCTCACGATAGAGTTCCATCAGGCGACGGTGAACAGATTCGTATGAGTGGTACTTCTCGACCCACTTCCGGCCGGTGATTCTCTTCTCTGAGCGCATATCTGGACTGTCAATCACTTCAAGGAGGCGGTCGTAGAGGGTCTCCGGCGTAGCAAGAACAAACGGATTTTCGGGAAGCCAGGCTGTATAATCGGGCGTCATCTCGGTAATCGTCGGAATGCCGAGCGCCAGGGCTTCCAGCGAGTTCCTGCCGTAACCCGTGCCTCCAAGGTTTCCCACCTGTTCGATCGCAAGATCGCAGGTCTGCTTGATTCGGATGACTTCATCGTGCGGCTTGTGCTCGACCAACACGAATTCGACGTCTCTGGACTTCTTCACCCGCTCCATCACGGGAACGATGAGCTCTGTGCCCTTCGAGGCTCGGTTGGTGGGGGAATGGATGATCCTCAGCCGCCGGTTCTCGACCTCCCGCATTCTGTACGGTGTGACATCAAATGGAATGTAGATGTAGTGAATGTTGGGATGTCGAAGCAGGTGGTCGCTCTCGTTTGTGAGGTTAAGATCGCTCAGCTCGTCCATCATAGGATCAATTCCGCGCACGCGCAGGTCGCTTCCCATATAATGACAGACGATCTTCTTGCCTTCGCGCTTCCAGCGTTCTGCCAGACGCGCGTCACGGAAGAAATCCACACCCCCATCATAGTGAACGATCTCAAATTCCTCGAGTCTGTTCTCCCGAAGCGCCTTGCTGACGACCCGTTCCCGTCTCTTGTCATCCCACCGAAAATACAGGCTCTCAAGCACATTCTTCGGTTTGCGCACAGGCAGGTGGGTGTCGGGATTCCGGCCACTGGAAGCGATCGACTGCTCAAGGCGTCCCCTCTTGTAGGATCTCCAGAGCCGGCCGAGCTGATGGCGGGGAAGGGGAATGTCGAGGCAGATGTCCTCAGGAAAAGCGAAGGGGTTACGATGCAGCGTCGCAAGCCGGGCGTTGGCCCCAAACCTGCGCTGCATGTCCATCATGTTGTAGGGCACGCCGGCGACGTTCAGAGGTGCGACGTGAAGGACGTTCATACGCTCAGATGAATCGCTTGTAGAACGTGCTGCGGAGAATTCCGTGAGCGTTGAATTTCTCCTTGAAGCGTATCAAACTCATGGCCGGCGTCATCTGGTTCTCGGCTTTAGTGTCTTGCGAGACCCCAATGTCCACCCACGCAAAGCCTCTGTCCATCGCCCATTTCACCACCTCGTACATCACGACGTGAATGGGGTTGTACTGCTCGTACTCATAGAGCAGCATATTGTAGAAGCACAGCGCAACCCGGGAGTTGCAGGCGAACATCAGGGATCCTGCAATGGGCTTGCTTCCTTTGAACACGAGGAAGAGGATCAGGCTCTCGGGCAGGAGTTTCTTCAGCCGGAGTAGCTCATCAAGCGTGTGGGTCGGCTTGACGCCGTGCCGCTCCTTATTCTTCAGGAGGATGGGGTAGAATGATTCGTAATCGTCAGAGACTTCGACCCTGAGCGGCTGCTCTCGAACGTATTTGTGGACGTAGCGGCGGGCCGTGCTTTGAAATGTTCTCACGAAGTCCCGGTGATCAAGCCGTATGGCGTGCGAGATGTAATGTTTATCGTAGGTGAATCCCCGGTAGGCGAGAGCGTAGTCGATGTTCTGCGAGATGACCTTCTGATAGATGAACGGGGCAGGAGTGAGCAGTGCACGTTCTACGTGGCGGTCGCGGCAGTAGTCGGAAAAGACGTCGACCAGCTCAAGTGCCGTTGCGAAATCGATGTCGTCAGTGACAAATGACCCGTACGAGGAACCGATGGGTGATTCGAACGTCGTCCCGATCATCGCGCCGGGGAGCACGGCAACAATGTTCTTCTTGTCGAGAAATAGGAGATGGTGCCAGGGAAACCTCCCCTTCTCGTGATATGAGAGGAACGCCTGCAAGTGGAACATCGTCCCGTTGTTTGATCTCGTCACGAACGAGTCCCATCGCTCCTTCCATTCGGCAGAGTATTTTATGACTTCGATTGCCATGGGCGTCAAAACTGGAATCCGATGGAGAAAAGGTGAGCGCTGCCGAGCCCCAGGGAGAACGGAACATAAGCATAATCCAGAGACACAAGGCTGTAGCGCACGCCGAGCCCCGCGCTTATCCCACGAGTCTCAAAGCCCGTTTCGTAGCCTAGCCGCAACGCCACAATGCCTTGATATGAGGTTTCGGCCCCGACGTGAGCGTGCGTCTTTCCAAGGTGAAGGTCATTGGCCATCGCAGCGTGAAGTCCGAATTCGAAATCGTCGTATCCGAGCAGGTAGCTGCCGCCAACGCGGGCGGCGGCAGGGAGTCGAGACGGATCGGAACGGAATTTCCCGAGCTCGCCAAGATTAGTGACCGCGAGACCCACCGAAAGTCCTCGCATGGGTGTGAGATACGTGAGACCGACATCAAGCCCGAATCCGGTGGCCTCATCGACATACAGCTTTTCGTAAACGTACTTCAATGAAACACCGGCGACGATGCTCTCATGTATGTTCCGTGCGAAGCCGCCCTGAAGAGCAGCGAAGTGCGCCGTAAAAGTCCCGAGCGGAGGTCCAGGTGTCTCGCGAATCTCGATTCCGCTGACGCTGGAGTTTGAGACGATAAAACCGATCGTGCCAAAAGTGAGGGGCACCTGCGTGCCGACGTACTGGCTCCGTACATCCTGAATCCATTGTGAATGTGTGAGCAGGACAGAAACCTGGCCCGTTGTTCCCAGGTTTGCCGGGTTGACAAGCCATGAGGAAAGATGTCCGTTGTCAGCAACGGTTGCCTCTCCGAGTGCAGCGGAACGCGCACCGAATGGCAGGTTCAGGTGAGACGAGCCCGTCGAGATCCCCTGCGCGAAGGCCACACCGGCGGAAAGAACAAGCGAGAAGAGGAGAGCGAGCTTTGATTTCATTCGATGTTGAGGTTCAGCGATATCATGTGGATGCCCCCGGTCACGTAGGGCTCGATGACATACGAGTAATGAAGCACGGGCTTCATTGTCTCAATGGGTGCCCGCACGGAGAATCCGAAGGCCGGCTTTGCGTCGATTTCGCCTGCGAACGAAATCTGATCAACGCCGCCGCGCAGCGTGAATCGTTCGTGAAGCTGGATCTCTGTGCCGATCCTGCCGAGCCACGTCGATCCAACCCACTCGATTTCACCCGAGAGGATCGCAGACAAGAACTTGGGCGCATAGCCGAGTGCAATCTTGCGCCTGAGCGGGAAGCGGTCCACCGTAATGTTCCCTTCCCGTCCGTAGAGCTGTGAAGTATCCCATTTGTACTTCGAATTGATATCATGGAGGGCTCCGGCGATCGTCAACTGCTCATCCAACGAGTAGACGAAGCCGAAATCAAATCCCACCGTGGCGCTCCTTACGTCTTCGAACAATGAATAGTAAAATATTTTTGCCGAAACTCCTACGGCAACCTGCTCTGCAACCGTTATTCCAAATGACAGAAGGAAAGCATTTTCGGAGGTGGAATGTGTTTCTGTAATCGCTCCATCGCGGTTGCGCCCCTCGATGTCCGAAACCCCGGCGTTGATGATGCCAATCGAGAAGCCTCCTGACGGGCGCAGACTCTGCGTGTAGCTTGCGAAATTGAGTTTTCGATCGAGGGGCAGAAAGCCGACGGCAAGCATCACCGAGGGATGTGGTTGAAATGGAACCAGGGCGGGATTGTAATAGCCTGATATCTCATCTGATCGGACCGCTGAGAATGCGTTCGCCAGCCCTATTCCGCGGGCGCCGAATCCCATGCGGGTTGGCGCTCCGGCCAGCCCGCCGAGGACATAGTCGTTCTGGGCGGGGGTTTGGACGGGAACGCCGCCGATAACAACTATCGCGGTAAACAAATATGATAGGTATTTCCGCATGGCTATTGCAGGACGAATATCTTCCCCCATATCGGATCGGCACCCTCAATCTCAACCCGATAGAAATACACTCCATTTGCCACACGACGATTCAGGTCATCAAGACCATTCCACGTCTCGTCGTGCTCCACAGTCCCTGACCGCGATGCATTTCGGATGAGCGTTTTCACCGGCTGCATAGCGAAATCAAAGATTCTGATCGTTACAGGCACGGTGCGCCCCTGCGTGCTGTAGTGAATCCGGACGAGCTCATCATCGGGTGAGAAGGGGAGAGGGTAGGAATAGGTCTTTGACGTGCTCTGCACCGGCTGATACGTCCGGAAGATCCTCCAGGTCTTGCCGAACGGCTCCGTCGCGGAGTCGAGCGTATACGCCAGACCCTCCGGTCCTCCTATCCACACTGTATCTCCCCGGGCTGCGACGCCATACACCGTTGGCGAGCCAAAACGCTGGAGGTTGACAGGATCATAGACCGTGCCGTTTCGCAGCCACCTCTTCCCGAAATCGGATGAGCGGTAGAGGCCGCCGTCCGCGGCAACATAGACGATCGAATCTTTGAAGGCGATATTGTGCGCGAATTCACCGAGCAGCGCCGTCCTCCAGGTCTCGCCACCATCATCGGAAAAACTCACGCCGCGCTTCTCGTCGAGGTCTACAGCATTGCTCGTCGCTGCCCATATGATTCGCTTCCCGTTCCAGCGTTGTTCCTCGATCGCCACGACGAAGTTCCCCGAAATGCCTTTCACCTGATTCTGGTGGTTGAACTTCCTCCAGCTGGTTCCGCCGTCCTCCGACTTGTTGATGCCGTTCGCCGTTCCAACCCAGAGTGTGTTGTCGTCGGTCGCGAGGACCGCGAACATCACGTGGTTCAGGCTTGCTCTGAGCGTATCTTTGTTGTAGAGCGTGTCGCTCGCGAAGAATTTGTTGACGTTGGAAAGTGCAAACGTCAGTGAATCGTCGGGGGAGATTCGATTGAGATTGTCCGGCGGCAGAATGATCCTTTGCCATGACTTCCCGCGGTCGGTTGACTTTCGCAGCATCCCGCCCCAGCTCGCGATCCACACGGCATTTTGCGTGAGCGCGATGTCGTACGTGACGTTCTGTTGGGGAACGGTCACCGCCAACGCGGGGATCTTGTTTCTTCCGTAGATGAGTGTGTCGACTTTGCCGGTATCTACAGGTTGCGAGATGAATTTCCACGTCTCGCCGCGATCGAGCGAATAATGCAGACCGTGCCCGGTTTGGATCGACTCATTCTCGAGCTTTGTGGTGTACGCAGTCGCGATCCAGATCTCATCACCTCTAACGGCAATTGCCGAGACGCCTTTGTCATCGAACGTCGCGGTGTTGGAGAGATTCTTCCATGTCGAGCCCCCAGTCGAGCTGAAGCTCGGCCCCTTGCCGCTTGCGACCCAAATGGTATCCCCGCGAACGAGGAGATCATTAACGGAGTTGCTTCTCGGCAAAGGCGAAAGATCGGTGCTCCGTGCGCCGAACGACGTGACAACCTGGCTGCATAGCGGCGGTGCCGCGTACAGGACAACTGCGAGGGCTGCGGCGGCTCCCCTCATGGCTTCACCGTGATCCGATGGATGATCACATTGCTCCCTTCATTCGACTTGTCGAACGCCTGGAACTCGAACCGGTACGTCCCGGTTTGTGTCGATGCCGGCAGTATGATCTTGAGGCTGAAAATGCCGTCGCCTCGTCTTGCATCACCGTGGTTCGAGTCGCCATCATCAAACATCTGGAAGGGATTTCCGGTCGAAGCTGAGCCGTCAGGCCGGAACGAGTTGAAGACGACACGCTGAATGTCATCGAGACCGTTGGGGTCGGATGCTCGCACCCGGAGCTCGAGGAGCTGATCCTGGCTCGCCAGCCTCACGGTGTCCGGAGCCTGGAGATCGGAGAGCAGCGGAGGCTGATTCGTGCGGATGATCTGAACCGGAACCATGACGGTATTGCTGGCGAACCCCTTTACATCCACAGCGCCTACCTCGATAATGTATGCCCCGACATCCGCACGCTTTATGGAGAAGGAAGCCCGAGCGGAATAAAGCCCATCGCCTTTCACCTGATCAGGGTCTGTTCCTGCGTCGCTGAGCTCACCGGTCGCGAGTATCGTTGTATTTCCCTCTTGTCTCGCTGTGAAACGCACAGACGAGATCTCCTGTGCTCCCAGGGGATGCGTGGCACGCGCAAAGACGAGAACTCTTATCGACAGAATGTCCTCGGGTTTCTTGGTGCCCCCGACCAATATTGAGTCTGTGTTGATGATTGTTGGAGAGGCAGACACCTGCGAGATCGTCGGCGGTATTCCCGTGCTGTCGATGACGGAATCCACGGACTTCTCGCAACCTGATGCAGCCAACAAAGCTGCCGCGAGGGCGATTACCGAGGTCGCTGGAGCCAAGAAGCTCAAAGCGCGAATGGAGCAGACGCGCCAAGGCGACGCTGAAGTGTGCTTTTTATCTGGGAGATTTTGGTGAAGCTGACTCAACGATTGCTTCCTCGTTAATCCGCCGGAACCCTAAACCTTAGCAACCTTGTCTCTGTCAGCTTCCGAGAAGTCGTGAGAGATCTGAGAGAAGAATGTCATTGCAAGTATACCGATCCGAAGCGACAAAGTCAAGTGCCAGGCTCAGATCGGAATCGTGAACGGGGCAAACGAAAAACAGGTTACGAAAATCAATGTCGTGAGCCATCCGATTCTCATCCGGGTTTCATCGAGCGGCGCCTCGTCGGGCACGGGTGGATGAGTGAGTTTGACGACATAATATGAAATCAGCGCCCAGATGAACCAGCCCGTCCAGCTGTATTCTGCCAGGGGGACAACTTGCCCCAATGGTTCCGCCGAAAAGAAACTGGCAAACCCCTGGATGAGCGAATCCAGGAACGACGGGAAGCCCATCACGACGAGAACAAGAAACGAAGTGTGAGATATGACACGGTGCTTCTGCCCGAACATCGTGTAGACGATGTGCCCTCCGTCGAATTGCCCGATGGGGATGAGATTCATCGCCGTGACAAAGAGCCCAAACCATCCGACACAGAGAAGGGGATAGTGATACATCTCGGACATTGGTGGAACAAACTGCGTCGTTGGGTCGGTGAACAACCACTGGAGCGTACTGTAGAGAATCGTGTTTCCGAACGTGAGCGGCAGCCCGTACGGCTCGTTGGTATCAAGCGTCGAAAAGTTGAAATCCGGATGGATGCTAAGAATGTAATCACGTCCCGGCAGCGTGAGGAATCCCAGAATCAATACGATTACGCAAGCGACAAACCCCGCCAGCGGTCCAGCGACGCCGATATCGAACATCGCCTTGCGTGAGGGAACCACTGACCGTGTTCGGATGACAGCACCAAGCGTCCCGAAGTTCAAGAAGAACGGAACGGGCGGAAACGGGATGAAGTACGGAAGCGTCGCCTTCACATTGTGATAGCGAGCGGCGAAATAATGGCCGAACTCGTGAACGCCGAGAATGAAAAGAATTGCGAATGCGTAGGATAATCCATACTCGAAGTTCGTGAGCTCGAGAGGATTCCTGCCGACCCATTGGACACCGGCAACGGTTGCGGTAAAAAAGGTAAGCAGGAACAGAAGGATGTTGATGATGAAACGAAAATCTGGTTTGCGTGCTGTTGCGGGTTCAGGTGGTGGCGAAGCGAAGGGCTGAGTGTTGTAAGTCATTCAATCCGAGACGTTCTTGATAATAAACGGAGCGAAACTCGGATCGAAGATACGCAAAAGTACGGGCAAAACAAAATAGAGTACTCCGACAGCATTCGATAGGGGATGTTCGAATGCCGCCGGAGCTGAGGGAAACCTACACTTTATTGCGGTCGCGGACTGTCCGGGTTGTTTGGAGTGCCGCTGCGGTCCCTAAGTTCAACGCGCGGTCTTGGACTGTCCGGGTTGTTGGGCGTTCCGCTTCTTTCCGTCAGTTCAACGCGCGGCCTTGGACTATCCGGGTTGTTGGGCGTTCCGCTTCTTTCCGCAAGCGAGATCGCGTAATTCGTGGCCAGCGTGATCCCGAGTGCGATGGCGACAGCGAAGAACCGCTTCGCGATGGTCGATTTGTTCATAGATGATCCTCCCGGGGTGAGAATTTCGTGATGAGTGTCACTAATTGCGGGGCTCGACAGATGCCATTTGCCGCCAAATTTAGCTAATTTTTTTGAAAAGTCAAGTCAAATGTTGATGCTCCACGACCTCATCGACGACGGCCCTCTAAGCACCATCTGTAACCTCCTGAATTTCTAATAGGTTACTGTGAGGCGCGCTCACCTAGTCGCGGACCGGCACGTCAGTTTTTTTTCTTGACAAGCATGGCGATTGATGCTATATTCGTCAGAGACAACGATAGTGCGAACCATGAAAACATACCAGCGGGTTGCCCTGATTTGGCTGGTGGTGCTCGCAGTGTTTGCTGTGTGCTGGCTTCTCTTGCCACATAGAAACTCGATCACAGCGCAGGGATTCAGCGTTCTGGCCGTCCGTCTCCTCATAGGCATTGTTGCATTGTTCGTCTATTTCAAGGAGCCGAGCGACTCGCGCAAACCCGTGTTCCTTTCGTTTTCGCTTTACTTTTTGGCATCGCTGGTATGGCTTGTCGAGCCATTCATTGGAAAGAATGCCCTCCTATTTCCGACTGAGAAGTACGCATCGCATTATGCATTTCAGTATTTGTATGCGCTCGACTTCTTCCTGCTTTCATTTTCCGTAGCGTATGTTGTTCTGGATTCTCTCTTCGGGAATTTCAAGACGTACCAGAAGTTCGTGTGCGCGGCCTTGATTGTCGGCGGAGTGTTTGCGTTGTATTATCATCCCTATTTCGAGGACCCGAAGTACGCCTACAACACCCAGGACATCGCTGACTGGAGGGTAGTGGACAAGTCTGTCAGTGATCTGAAGAGCAATGGGATTGAGTCTCTCACAGCCGCCGATGTTGCAGCCACTTCACAACTCGGTGTTTGGAAGGACGGAAAGCAAATCGGCACGCTGCTTCCAGAGGAAACGGTCCGCCGGGTAGCAGAGCTTCTTCCATATGTGGAGGGGGAAAACTGGCGCGTTCTTCTGTTGAAGCCGTTGTACATGAATACCGTCTACATGAACGTTCTCTGTGTTGTCTTCATCTTCCTGTATTTCGGTTATCAATACAAGAACGATCCACCTCAAGGGGCTTACATCGAGAAGATTGTTTTCCTCTTCTTGCCGTATTGCTCTCTTGAAATATTACATCATTACGCGTACATTAAGTCGATCCAGTATTCGATGCTCAAGGATGTCACTCAGATAGGGCACTATCTGAGCCTGGTTAATCTGTTAGCGTTGCTGGTGTTTTTTGGAGTGCGATTGAGGTTTATCACGAGCGTCAAAGGCGAGTTCTATGAGCGAGAACTGGTTTCTGACTCTGAACATATTAGTCGTTGGCGCGACGCTCTTGATAATCTTATTGTTCGCCATTTTCTTAACCCGAAAGCGATTCATGGAAGGCTTTTTGCACCGCGCACGGCAGGAGCCGAAACCGAACCTACTTCAAAGAATCATCCTTAGGCTATTTGGATAAAACCCATCGTCAACAGGTGTCTGAATGGATGCCACAATTATCGGAAAAAGCAAGTCGATTGAACATCTGAAAAAACAGATTGTCGGGCTTGCGAACAACTCGAAGGATGTTCTCATCGTTGGTGAGCCGGGGGTCGGAAAAGGTGTCGTGGCCAGGGGAATTCACGCTGGCCAGTTTGGTGAGAACGGCGAAAAACATCCGTTTATGAGTGTCAATGCCTCCGTCATCGACGACAGGGAGCTGGAGGCCGTGCTCTTCGGCTTCGAAAAAGGTGTCCCCGGCATGCCGCCGACGACAAAACGCGGACTTTTCGAGCTGGCAGACGGCGGTACTGTGCTTATCGAAGAGCTGGAAGAGGCAAGCTTCCGCAACCAGATGAAGATCCTCAACTTCATCCAGGAGCGGGTGACGCAACGCATGGGAAGCGATGAAGGAAAGCGCGTGAACGCAAGGGTCATCGTCACGATGAAGAAATCGCCGGATGAGCTCCTTGCCTCGCACAAGCTCTACGAGGATCTTGCGAAGAGGCTCGCCCAGTGCGAGTCGTTGATGATCCCGCCTTTGCGAGACCGCCCGGAGGATATCCCGGTCCTCGTGAAGCATTTCGTGAGCGACATCTGCAAGGATTTGGGGATCAAGGATGTAGCGCTGGACATCAACGCGATCGACGTGTTGGTGCGCCATCCATGGAAAGAGAATATCCGTGAGCTGAAGGCCGTTATCGACAAGTCGATTCTCTTCTCATCAGGTGGAAAATTCATCCTGCCGCCGGAGCTCACCGATGAGAAGACCGAAGTAGTGAAGATGATCAACAATGTGATCACGGGTCAGGAATTCGTTCTCGACAATTCACTCGACCTCATCGAAAAAGGAATCATCGAGCGCGCGTTGGATAAGTTCGGGTTCAACCAGTCCCGGGCGGCAAGCTTCCTGGGAATGACGGAGCAAACCCTGCGCTACAAACTGAAACGACTGGCTATTCCAAGCGCGCGTCAACGCCACTGACATCCGGGAAAACTCGGAATGAACAGCAACGCCCTCTTCGCAGAGGGCGTTGCTGTTTTCCCGGGGGGGGGAGGAGACCCGGCGTCGGCTTATGGGGAAACCCAAATCGGGTTGGTGAAGCACCAATGGGCCTGTTGATCGAGCAGGTTCTGTCGGGATGTCTCTGCTTCTATCCTGACGTAGCATGCCCCCCTAGGGCGAATCGAGACCTGCTTCTGGACCTCAAATCCCATCCGGTCGTTGAAGCTCACGACGGTCTTTTCCTCACTTGACCGGATTTCTCCCAGGAGAACCCTCAGCGAGGTAATCTCCCCATAATCCTGGCTTGAAAGGGCTGTGAATCGGAGTTGTGCCTCGCTGCTGCGCGCTGTACCCCCCAAAGGCGTTATCGTACCATCTGAAGTGACGAGCCTTGCGTGCACAACCGGACCGTCGGAGACGATCGCATTCCCGTCTCGGAGGGCCTCGACAACCGACGCTTCTGTCAGCGGCCCCTGAAGGAAAACGCCGGATCTCATCTTGCCGAAAATTTGCTCGTCTGTCTCTCTCATCCCAAGGAACGGAATCCCGATTTGCCGGAACCGGTTGAAATTGCCGTGCGCGTCATTACCGGCGACGGCGAAGAGCCTCTTTCCGCGAAGAAGCGCCCGCACCCAGGCCTCCTTCCCGCTCCTAAATCCGTCGTCGATTTTTCCGTTCAAGAACTGAATCCCCTGCAAACCTTCAGTCTGAAGATCCTGATCGGACCATGTGTCGCGTCCAAGCAACAACCGCTGAAGATAGGGCACGTGCTCGTGCGCGTGGGCGGCATATGCCGCGACGTTCATTCCCTTTTGCTGGATTATCTCCGCAATGGAATGCTCGCTGCGTGTCCGCAGCCATCGCTCCGCTCCGTCGCCGGAACCCGCAAAGAACTGCCTGGTGCCGTAGAGTAGGAGGTGAACGTTCTTACCAACGCCGTTTCGGCAGCTCACCTCCTCGCCCCGTACGACCGCAAATCCATCGTGTCCTTCATTGAGCTCGTTCACTTCTTCCTGGAATGCCTTCCACTTCGGCAATTCGGGATGGTTCACCAGATAGGAGTGTGCATGATCGTCGAGGTCATATGAATGATCCGTGACGCAGAAGAACGACAGCCCCATCGATCGGCAAAGCCCGAGGGCAGCCTTCATCGGAGAGCCGAATTCAACTTGGTCATCCGTGTAGCTGGAATGAGTATGCGCGTCGCCAAGATAGAGATTTGCAAATCGGGGGAGGGGGTTTTCGGAAACGAATACGCGGAGAGGCCTGCCGCTTGATGTGCGATGATTGTCGGAGGAATACGTCTTGGCCTTTCCCTGTCGTTCGATTGTGAGAAGCACGGTGAGTTCGATCCAACCACTCCAGCTCGTAACGTCAAGCGGAACGATCCGCCACCAGAGCGGTTGAGCAAGCGGTTGCGGCCCTTCCAGTGCGTTATTACGGATTTCCCTCTTGGAGCCCTGCCGAATCTCAATCCGTACATTTTGCAGCGCGCACGGGTACCGATGGGCGTCCTTCGCGAGGATCAGGAGGGGGAGGGGAGTGCCGGGCTCGAGCCTGTGAGGAGCATCAGCGAGAATTTCGGGCTCATTCTTCTTCAAGTAACTGAAGAAGAAGCGGAATCGATAATGGGTCTCTGCATATAACAGCAGGGGGAGGTACCACAAAATGCTCTGAGGATCGCTCAATATTTCCTCTCCTTCCAAAGGACCTTGCCGCCGAAGAAGACGATGAAGGGGAGGAGAAGGACATACGCAATGAAGTACAGCTCAAACCAGTAGAAGTACTTAAGCAGGTCTGTCCGCTCCAATCGCTTCAGGACGGCGTGCAGGAAGAAGTAGTCTGCTGCAAACTTCGCCATCAGGCCGGTCGCCGCGAGGAACACGCTTCCGAAGGCGAACGTGCTGAGAACCAGGGCGTGTGTTCCAAAGCCGACTACCATGATAAGCATGCCGCTCGGCTTCATATCGAGACCCCCTTTTCCCCAACGATGTTTCTGCCGAACCAGTCCGCGCAACGTCGTGCACGGCTTGCTGACCACCAGTACCCGGGGATCAACGGGATACAGGTAGTTCCATCGACCTGTTTTGATGATTGACTGGAACAGCATGAAGTCCTCGGTTACACTGAAGGGGATGTTCCTGTAGCCCCCAACGTCTTGGTAGGCTGCTTTCCTGATAGACAGATTATTTCCGATGGTGCTGAGCGGATCTCGGAAGGCCACCGCAGACGCGGCGAGGCCGAGCACGTAGGCCCAGTCAAGAGATTGCATACCTTCGAAGGCGCTTGAGGCCTTCTGGATCGTCATCCCTCCGACGATGCCGACGTTGTCTGCAAAGCGCTTGGCGGTCCATTCAACCCACATCGATGGGACGGAACAGTCCGCGTCGGTGAGGAGAATGACCTCGCCGCGTGCCAGTTGGATCCCCTGGTCAAGCGCGTTCGCTTTTCCGCGAATCATCTTGTCCTCTTGTGCGCTCATGTACACGACCTGCGGGTGCCTCTCTGCAAACCCGAGGCAGATACGTTCGGTTCCGTCAGTTGAATGGTCGTTGACGACGATGACCTCGAACTTGTCCTTCGGATAGGATTGGTTGAGAATCGAGGTGAGGCATTCTTCGATGTTGTCTTCCTCATTTCGTGCTGCGACCACGACGGAAACGAAAGGAAGTCGGGACTCGTCGATTTCGTCCCTGAGATGTCGAAGCGCAACCAAGCTCCGTCCAACCTGGGCTAGGTAGAAGAGTACTGCGAGGCCTAGGAGTAGCTCGAGACTCATACTGTGAGAGCCGAGAATTGATAGCCCCGTTCCTCGAGCCGATTGAGCACAGGATTGAGAAACTGCCCCACTGTATCCTCGGTCGAGTGGTTGTCGTGAAAGAGAATGATCGAGCCATGTCTTGTGTTGCTGGCGACATCCTCAACGATTTCCTGAACAGGCCGGGCATCGTAATCGCGAGGATCAACATCCCACATGACCAACTTGTGATGTGTCTCTTTTGCAGCCCGAAGCGTGTTGCGGTCGAAATACCCGTATGGAGGACGAAAGTAGATTGGTCGTTTACCGACTATCTGCGCAAGTATCTCGTCCGTCTTCTCGATCTCACTCACCTGCAGACTTTTGGGCTTGAAGAACAGGGATCTGTGGGAAAACGCATGGTTACCGATGGAATGGCCTTCTTCGGCGATACGCCGTACAACCTGAGGGTGCAAAAGGGCATCGTTGCCTACCAGGAAGAATGTGGCTCGGATCTTCCGCCTTCCCAGGATGTCAAGAACCTTGTATGTTGCACAAGGGTGGGGCCCATCGTCGAATGTCAGGTGGACGGAGCTGTGATGGGTGCGCCAAAGAATGGAGGGGAAGAAAAACGGTCCCAGACGACGAATCAAAACGCTCATTTCTCCAGCGTTCGGCCTTTCCACCGCAGTGAGAGGAATTGTCCTGCCAATCCGGCGACGGCAATATACGGAACATGCAATAGCTCTGCAATCACAAACTGGGCCAGCGGAACCTTCTGCCGCAGTTTCTGTGCGCCCTTGCGCAGGACAAGGAGATCGGCGATCATCTTCGCGAGGAGAACAGGCAGGAGGACATACCGGAGGGTGGGCTCAACGAAAGCGACGATTGCCGTTGCGAGAGCGATCGCGAAGAACAGATACAGGAGAGTGAGTTGCCATACGAGTGCTGAGTCCTCGTAGCGGCCTCGCTTTGCCGCCCAGCGAGTCCGCTGCTTCCAGAACTCGTGTAACGAGGCGGGTGCCGCGGTGGTGACGGCGGCCTCATGATCAGGGTTGAAAACGACCTGCCCGACCTTCCTGGTGATGATTCGCTGCATAAGCGTCTCGTCATCACACGAGCTGGCCCCGTCGCCGAAACCACTTACCGCGATGAATACCGACTTCCTGTACGCGATATTCGCCCCGTTGCAGATGATCGGCTTCCCCGATCCGATCAATCCCGCGCTTGATGTAATAAGCCCAAGGAATTCGAGACTGAAGAGCTTTGAAAACCGCGAGGTGTTGGGAGTCTCGAGCACAGGTCCTGCGACGAAGGCGACAGGAGGCTCAAAGAAGGAAACCATGGATCGTATCCAGCCCCGAGGCGCGATGCAGTCGGCGTCTGTCAGAAGCATAATATCCCCTCGGGAGATGTGTATGCCTTTCGCGATGGCGTACGGTTTGCCGATCGGTTCGGAGTCCCCCGAGGCTGTGACCAGGGAGATCTTCGAGCCACGCTCTCTCGCCATGAAGCTCCTTGCAATATCCGCTGTGCGATCAGTAGAATGATCGTCTACAACAATGATTTCGAATTTGTCACTCGGATAGTCCTGCTGCAGTAAGCTCTCCAAACATCGACCGATTGTAGATTCCTCATTCCGCGCCGCGATAACGATGCTTACGGATGGGCCGGTCGTTGCGGCGCGATGGTAAAGTTTTCCCAGACCCCGCCAGACCCGCCAAAGGAAGAGGAGGTAGTACGCAAACGCGAGGACCAACAATATCGTGAGCAGGGGAATCATGACGCTCGACCGGATGATCCGCTGTCCTGCTGCAGGTCTTCCGGCAAGGGCCTGGGGAACTTTGGGATAAAGAGCAGGCCGAGCAGAGCAGGGATGGCAATGTTGATGAAGAAGAGAAGAAGGGAAGCGTTAAGTGCCGCTGCCTCCGGAATCCCCACCTGAGAGTAGAAGTATACCGAGCTTGCCTCACGCACGCCCAGATCGCCAAACGAGATAGGGATGACGGATTTCAGGAACATCATTGCTGCGAAGCCGAGAAATGTCTCCCACCAGTTGACAGGTGAAAACGCGTTGAGAAGGAGGTACATCTGGACGTACACGACACCATAGAACGCAAGGGTCACGCAGAAGGCAAACACGAGGTCCTTTGGTTTCAATAGGGAAAGGGAGAGCTTGAGGTCTTCGGTCCAGGGATGTTGGCGGATCTTCTTTGGAGCGAGTCGGAGCAGGGCACCGATGATGCTTGGTCGAAAGAAGAGGTACGTGAAAAGAATCCACACAACGCCAACGATCAGGACTTTGTACCATGCTGGAAGAGAGAAGAACACAACGTAGCTGACAACGCCGGTGATTCCCATGACGAGGAGCATCTGGAACTTGTCGATCAGTGTCAGCCCGATGATCTTGGCCGCCGAAACGGAGTGATGCCGGAGTGCTCTTCCGCCCAATTCACCCAGCTGGCCCGGCGTGATTACTCCGACCGTTATCCCAAACAGGAGCGAGGCAATCGTTTCAAGGTGTGAGCCCGCAGGATTTGCCAGCCGCGTGAAATATCTCCACTTCATCAGTTGAAGGCCAAGGTTAAGCACACCGAGGAGCAAGGCTACGGCGATGTACTCGAAGCGCGCGGAAAGAAACGCATCCGCAACTTCATTCAGGGAAACGAACAGGGTCAATGCGTAGAAGAGCAGGAGGGTGACGACGATGCGGAGCGCCGTCAGGACCCACACGCGTACGCGCGATCCATTTCCCTGGTCCGAGTTGTTACTCACGACTCGCGTTCCGGTTTCCATTCAAATCGCTTGAAGAGACCAAGGGGGCCGATCGCTGTGTTGTAAACGATGTAGAGGAATTCCATTAGAATAAAAGACGGTGCGAAAGCCCACGCGCTGAACATCGGCGCTGCTACGAGAAAGAGCATCGAATCGCAGATGACCTTCGCCGCGAACGCCCACAACGGAACGGACGGACCGTTCAGAATAATTGTACCAACGAGTGAGAGGAACAGTATGAGGTTCGCGCTGTGAAACACGAAGAAAAAGAGTTTCATCAGCGGCGGGAAAAATCTCGAGGCGGAGAAATGTCGTGTCCGTTGCTGGACAAACGCGCGCAGCGTCGGAGGCGGAGCCGTGCGAACGTAGCTCCCTGGCTCCATGACGTAACGAATGTTCCAACGCGTTGCCCGGCGGACCAGTTGCAGGAACAGATCATCATCGCCGCTGATCGAATGTCTGATCTTCTCAAATCGCCCGACTTCGTCATACACAGCCTTCCGATACGCCAGGCTGCGTCCTGTGCAAAGCCAGCCTTTGCGAAGGCCGATCGCACCCGCTGACCAGACAGCGCCTTTGAACTCCTCGTACTCAAGGAAGGAGTAGAAGATCGATTTAAGGACTCCTTTTCGGGTCGAAGGGGAAAGGAGAGAAGGATCGTAGGGGGAATATCCCGCAACAAGCCCCACGCCGGTCCCGAAGGCGCCGACCAGCTCTGCCAGCCACCCAAGCGGCGGAATGCAGTCTGCATCTGTAAAACAGAGGATTTCGCCTTTGCTCTCGGCGATTCCCCGAGCAAGAGCGTTCTTCTTTGGGGGCATTTCGCCGTCGAGAGATGTGATATCGATTCTTTTCACACTTGGGTGTGACCGCTGAAAAGATTCTATGATTTCGCGTGTCCTATCGGTAGAGCGATCGTTGACGACAATGATCTCGTAGGACGGGTAGGTCTGACGTGTGAGTTGTATCAGCAGCGTCCCGATCGTACGCTCCTCGTTCCGCGCGGCCACGATGACCGATACAAACGGCCGGATATCCGACTTCTTGTATCGAATCCGGCGAAGCCCGACACACAAGCCGAGAACGACGACGCAGTAGTAGACCGCCAGGAAGATGATCAGAACGTGCAGAGCGCTCATGGAGGTTCAGTGTTACGATAATCGCAAAATAAGGTCTCTTTATCAACAGAGAATCACGTTGAAACTTCTGCTTTTATCGTCTATATTCACGTGGCTTGTGCTCGGGAAATGCGCGCCATTGTCTCCTTCCTCACACAGGATCAACGGTCGGTCGTTTCAGGGACAACTTGAACCGGATCGGATCAGATGAACCAATCACTCATCATCGGGATTGCAGGCGGAACAGGCTCAGGGAAAACGACCGTGACGTCAAAGATCCTTGAGTCTCTGGACAAAGACCGGATTGTCGTTATTCAGCACGATTCATACTACCGTGACATCTCGACGTATCGCGGGCTCACGCCCGACAAGATCAATTTTGACCATCCGAGTTCCCTCGAGACGGACCTGCTCGTCCGTCATCTGGAGGTTCTTCGCAGGGGGAACGCGATCGAGCAGCCTATCTACAATTTCACGACTCATCAGCGCTTGGCTGAGACGCGTCGCGTGGAGTCGAAAGAGATTATCATCATCGAGGGCATACTGATCTTCGTCGACAAGCCGCTGCGTGATATGATGGACATCAAGATCTTTCTCGATACTGATGCTGACGAGCGATTGATCCGCCGGATCCGCAGGGATCTCTTCGAGCGCGGCCGGTCCGTTGAATCCGTGATGAATCAATATGCCGGTACCGTGAAGCCGATGCATCTGGAATTCGTCGAGCCCAGCAAGCACTGGGCAGACATCATCATTCCCCGAGGCGCCGAGAACAGCGTCGCAATTGACATGGTTGTCACGAAGATCAAGGCGATGCATCAGCAACGAGGAGAAGAGTGAGCTCGCGCGAGTTGTGGAAGCGAAAAATGCACGCCAGCTCAGCCGGTGAATGGTTCCTGTTTTCTTGACTATCCTCTGAAAAAGAAGTATCTTTTCAGCGGAAATGACAGCGATTCTTTCGGATTTCTGCCTCCTGTGACTCTGAAATCCCGTCTTCTGTCGTAGCATCACGGCGCAACTGCTGAAGAAACGAAAAAGTCGAGTGTGAAACGCCCCACGCACAAATCCTTTATCAGCTCAGTCCAGCCCGCAACAAAGGCAACTCAATCTTCCTACAAGAAGACGATTCTCAACAACGGCATCCGGGTAGTTTCCGAGGAGATTCCCCACGTCCGATCGGTCTCCATTGGGATCTGGATCAACGTCGGTTCTCGCGACGAGCAGGATAGCAACAACGGGGTTTCGCACTTCATTGAACACATGGTGTTCAAGGGCACGAGAAACCGCAGCGTACGGGAGATCGCCCGAAGCCTCGAGTCAGTAGGGGGGTACCTCAACGCGTTCACCGGGAAGGAGCATACCTGCTACTATGCTCGTTCTCTGGACGAATACAGCGAGCTCGCGCTGGATGTTCTCTCGGATCTGGTACAACACGCGGTATTTCCGGAGAAGGAACTCGAGAAGGAAAAGGGTGTGGTGATCGAGGAGTTGAGGAATGCAGAGGATGATCCGGACGATATCATCCACGACTATTTTGACAAGGCATTGTTCGGGTCGCATCCTCTCGGGTTTCCGGTTATGGGGACTGAGCCGAACCTTCGCTCCTTCACGCAGGCTGATCTGAACAGGTATGTTCAGAGGCACTATGTCCCGTGCAACTTGGTGGTCGCGGCAGCCGGCAACATTGGGCACAGTCGGCTCGTTGAGCTTGCGGAGAAATTCATTGGTCGGCTGCCATCACAGGCGGGGGACGGCTCTCGCAGCCGGGGCAAGCCGTCCGTTTACAGAGCGGAGCGCCGCGAGTTCGCAAAGCCGATTCAGCAGGCGCACGTTTGCCTGGGGAGTCAGGCGTTCAGCATTCGAAGCAAGCAGCGCTTTCCCTTGCTTGTGCTGAATACGCTCCTGGGGGATGGTATGAGCTCCCGGCTCTTCCAGAATATCCGCGAGAAGTACGGATTCGCCTACTCTGTCTATAGCTATGTAACGATGATGAGCGATGCAGGCGTTTTCGGCTCCTATATCGGAACGGACAAGAACCACGTTCCTGCATCCATCGACCTCATTATGAAGGAGCTTGAGAAGCTCAGGACCAGGCCTGTCCCAAGGGCAGAGCTGAACCGGACGAAGGCTCAGCTTAAGGGAAACATGATGCTGAGTTTAGAGAGCATCCCGAATCGCATGATGCGTCTCGGTAGTTCTGTACTCTATTTCGACGAAGTCAAACCCATCGATAGCATTCTCAGACAGATCAACGCTGTTACGCAGGATGAGATCCAGGCCATTGCTCAGGAGCTGTTTGTGGAACGGAAGCTCTCGACGGTGGTATTCCTGCCGGAAGCAAGGCCCGCCGGCGATACGCGCGCTCTGGCGGCCCTTCGGGGCGATCGCGGGCCGAAACGGAGACCTGCTCGTGCCTGAGTGCTATCGGCTGCGAGAATTATTCCAGCACGTGTGGTGAGCTTATGGAAACGACACAGGGTCATACGGGTCATATGATGATGACGGAAGACGTCGGTCATCCTTCGATATCGACACGCGCCCGAACGATGCAGGATTCTCCCATCCGGAAGCTTTCGGCGACTGCGGAGGCGCGGAAGAAACAAGGAGTCACGGTCTATCATCTCAATATCGGTCAGCCCGACCTGCCGACGGCGCCGATCGTCTTCGAGACGATCCGCGAGCTGGAGCTCACAACTCTTGCATATGCACCCTCCAATGGTTTGCCGCAAGCTGTAACGGCGTGGAGGAACTACCTCCGCCAGATGGGAATCGAAATCGAGGAAAAGGAGCTCATCGTCACCTCAGGTGGCTCGGAAGCGATCATCTTCGCGATGTGTGCGGTTTGTGATTCAGGTGATGACATCATCGTCTTCGAGCCCTTCTACACCAATTACAATGGATTTGCCAGCGTCGCCAACGTCAGGCTCAATCCCGTACCGCTGACGATCGAGAACGGTTTCCACCTGCCTTCCACCGAGGAAATCGTCAAGCACATCACCTCACGAACCAAAGCGATCCTGATCTGCAGTCCGGCAAACCCGACAGGAACGATCTATTCGAAGGAAGAAATGCAGCGGTTGGCGGATATCGCAAGACGTCATAACCTCTTCTTGCTTTCGGATGAGGTGTACAGAGAGTTCGCGTACGACGCTCCCGTGCATAGCGTAATGAGTTTTCCTGAGATCAGCGACCGCGCGGTCCTGCTTGATAGCTCGTCCAAACGGTTCAATGTCTGCGGAGCACGAATCGGGGCGCTTGCGAGTCACAACAAGGAAATTGTGCAGTCAGCGTTCCGCTTTGCGATGGCGCGACTTTCCGTCGCGTCAATCGAACAGCTGGCGCTGATTCCATTGCTGAACTCTCCGCGCACCTACACGCAGCCCATCGTGGAAGAATTCCGGAGGAGACGGGATACAGTCTACGAGGGTCTCAAGGAGATCCCCGGCATGCGGTTCTACAGGCCGGAGGGTGCCTTCTATATCATGATTGGCCTGCCGGTCAGAGATAGCGAGCGTTTTTCCAGGTGGCTCATCGAGGAATACCAGCACAACAACGAAACGGTGCTCATTGCTCCGGGGCAGGGTTTCTACGCCTCTCCGGGACAGGGTGTCAGCGAAGCACGCCTGGCGTTCATGCTGAAGAGCGAGAACTTGAAACGATCGCTCGGAATACTGCGTCACGCACTCGAGGTATATAAGCAGTTTTCCTAACGTGGATAACGGTTACACTACTCCGGACTGACATGGCGAAGATCACGATTGACGGAAAAGAGTACGACGTAGATCCAAAACTGACAGTCCTCCAGGCGGCCATACAGCAGGGCATCGAGATCCCCCATTTCTGCTGGCATCCGAAGCTCTCAGTGTCGGGCAACTGCCGAATGTGCTTGGTCGAAATCGAGAAGTTGCCGAAGCTAGCGATTGCGTGCATGACAAAGGTGGCCGACGGCATGGTTGTCAGGACAAACAGCGAGCGCGTCATCAAGGCGCGCCAGGCCGTGATGGAATTTCTCCTCATCAACCATCCTCTCGATTGCCCGATTTGCGATGAGGCGGGGGAGTGTAAGCTTCAGGACTACGCGTATAAATACAGCGTCGGCTACAGCCGTTTCGAGGAGGACAAGATCCACAAGCCGAAGCGCG
>Ga0194111_10001888_pt1 | contig 25669 bp, 22 predicted proteins | sample TA2KigC300mmetaG_FD_146194 | JGI IMG/M metagenome (GOLD analysis project Ga0194111, IMG submission 146194) | Freshwater microbial communities from Lake Tanganyika, Tanzania - TA2015033 Kigoma Deep Cast 300m | ecosystem: Environmental > Aquatic > Freshwater > Lake | place: Tanzania: Lake... | reverse complement strand
GCGCCCCCCAGAAGAGAAACGAGCAGCATGGCGGCCGTTTGCTTTCTCACGCTTCCCCTCGATTTCGATCGGTCTTTCGCGGGCTCCGCGAACGCGATTTCCTCAGATGCGAATGGCGCTAAGACAAGACAGCTCCGCATGACGTCCTTTGTCGCGAGCTTTGTCGAACCCGCTATGCGCGAACCCCTTGCGACTCCGACAAAGCTCGCGACAAAGCTCGCGACAAAGAGGGTGAAGAGGCTTATCTTAGCGCCATTCGGGTCAGACGGCTGAAGTCGCGGGATTAGCTCCCGCCGGGCCGGTTGCCTTTCCTGTGTCCCGGCATGCCGGCAAGACGCTCCTTCGCGCGGCGCGCTTCGGAGTGCAAGCGCCGGCGCCACGTCGGGATCTCCCGTGGGACCGGCATCCTGCCGGTTATTTTCTATTTTCTCGGTCTGACCCTGAAAGGTGCGACCCTGAAAGGTGCCGGCATCCTGCCGGTTATTTTCGTTTGCCTTCTTCGCAAATAGCTGTCACTATTTTGCTATGGCTTGGCACGAGATTGCCTTGAAGCCGTCTGCGGTGCGGGACCTTGACCGGCTGCGGCGGTTCGACGCCGCAGCAGTGGCCGACGGCATCGAGGAGTTTCTGACGCATGAGCCGACAAAGGAAAGCAAGGCCCGGATAAAGCGACTGCGCGGAGTGCAAAAGACGGACTACCGACTCCGGGTGGGTGACTACAGAGTGTTTTACACCGTGGATGGCGAGGCGTGCCGGGTGGAGGTGCTGAGAGTGCTCCACAAGAATCAGACGGCGGAGTTCTACGAGGAGGGCTGGTCATGAAAGTGGCACCCATGGGAGACGTGCGAAACAACTTTGCCAAGTATCTGGTCGCGTGTGAAGACGGGCCAGTCTTCGTGACCAGAAATGGCCGCATTGCGGCCGTGATTGAGCACATTGAGGATGCAGACATCGAGGATTATCTGTTGGAACGTAATCCGCGCTTCCGACGCATGCTGGACACCGTCAAGCGCGAGAAGAACGCTATGCCGCTCGCGACATATCGGAAGTCGCGTTCCATCTGATGGTCCTTCTTCTCTGGTGGCTGCGAACGTTGCGCGGCAGGGGAGATTCTGGACTCGATGACACGGTTCACGACGCCTTTCAACTGCCAGGAGCCTTTCATGAGTGGTTAAAGACGCAAACCAGCACCCGCGTAGCCGAAGCTACAGGGGAGGTGCGCCACGGTAGGCAGCAGATCGGCCGACCCGCCTTCGCCCAAGCGCTACGGCGCGGCACGCGATTACGCGCGACGATTACGGGCTACGATGGGAATCTCTTAATCGTCAACCGCTATCGTCGCCCGCTCTCGTCCGCCGGGAAGAGTCGGTTGACGACGACGGCGACGACTACGGTGGACGTCCTGAAGTCCCGTGGTCCTGAGGTCCCGTGGTCGTCGCTTGACGGGATGTAAGCGGAATGATACAAGCGATGACATGAAGGTGGTGATGGACTCGGACTGCCTGATCAAGTTGACCAAGGCCGGCCTCAAAGAACAGGTCTGCGACGCGTGGGAGATCTGCGTTCCGCAAGCTGTCCGGCAGGAGACGGTCGATGCCACGCCGGCGCGGCCGGATGCCGAACGGATACGGGCGAATATGGTGGCCGGGCGCATCGCCGTCGCGACAGGCGCCGCACCCCGTGGCAAGGGTGAGGATGCCGTGCTGCGGCTTTACGAGACGGGCGGGTTCGACGCTGTGGCGACAGACGACACGCGCTTCATCCGGCGTCTGCGGGGGTTGGGCGTTCCGTATGCAGTGCCGGGGGTCATGGTCGTACGACTCCGATTGGCCGGGCTCCTGGGGCAAGGGGACGCGCAACAAGCCATGGATGCGTTGCGGCCGCACATTAGCGCCGAGGAGTACGCCGCCGCGCAACTTATGCTCTCCGGAGGAACACACCCATGACGACGAAGACACTGCGGATTCCCGGTGCCTTGGCCGCCGCCGTTCACGATGTTGGCCGGCGTGAGGACATCGAGGCCTCGACCGCCATGCGCAAACTGCTGCGCATGGGCTACGAGTCGTATCTGACCGAACAGTACCGTTCGGGTCGGCTGTCGCTCCGCGACACGGCGCGCCGAATGGGTGTGTCGTTGAGCGAGGCTATCGACACGCTTCGTCAGAAGGGAATCGGCGGCAACGTCACGGCCGACGACACGTTGGAATCGCTGAGGTCGTTGGGTCCTACCGTCCGGGGATCGCGGCGCGGCATTCCGGGATGACCGGGGACAGACGAGCACGATCGGGAAACCGTCGCCGGCTCTCGTCGGCCGATTCTTTCTCTTCCCGGTGGACGATAGCGGGCGACGAGAGCGGCCCACGATTTCCGGCCATTCCGGGATTCCCGGGTGTTTCTCCATTGGCCTAAGTGGGTGGCTGATTGACTCAAGCTGAGGACGTATCTGGTAACCACGGCGCCACTTGAACCAATCAGCCACCCACGTTGGCCTATAGGAATTCCTTCGCATTCCGCTACGGGGCCGTGCGGAGTAACACGCGGCTCGCCTGGGATCTTCGTCCCGATCTTCGTCCCGATCTTCGTCTCCGTAATCCTCGTCTCGATCCTCGTCCCGATCTTTGTCCTCCTGTATCTGCTATCTGATCGTGACGAGGATCGAGACCAGGATCGGGACGAAGATGAGGATGAAGCGTTCACCCTAGAAAGAGCAGTTCGGTCCCGCTGCGCGTGCCCGAACTGTTCTTGTTTTGGCTGCCGGACACCTACGCGGTGAGCAGCAGCAGCGTTTGAGACCCCTCAACGGCACTTCCGTGCCCTGCCAGCCTTCGCCCGCATCGCTCCAAGCCTCGCCCGTACGCTCCAGAAGTTCGATCTGGCCGCGAACCTTCGGGGTCTGTCGCAGTTTGAACCTTTCGTTTCACCACAAAGAACATACCGAAGCGTTGCGTGCGTTGCACCAAATTGGTGAAGGTCAGGCAGGCGACCTGATCAAACGTAAACAGCTTGTACAAAGCAACTTCAACAAGAACAGTTCGGCCGCGAAGCGGCTGAACTGCTCTCTATAGGCTCACCGCGAAACTGACGGGTTTCGTTCGTTTGCGGCTTCAGCGCATAGCTGAGAAGGCGTGAAAGAACCGCGGACGGCGGGGCCGCCGTCCCTCCCGATGCCGAATTCAAAGGAGCGTTCTCTACATGGAGGTTGTCTGCTCTGTCACGGACGCATGCCCTTGAGCAGGAGAAGCGCCAGCAGAAACACGCAGAAGAGCATGCTTATGGCGCCGGACGGCGGAACGCTCTTCAACGCCGTCCAGACGGTTGACGGCGCGCGCGACTCGACACGGGCCACGGGAGTCGGCTTCGGGCGCGGCTCGCGGTTGGTTATCAGGAACGCGGACACAATGGCATCCCCCGCGTCACGCGGAACGCCGGCGCCCCATTCCGGCTCCAGCCCGCGTTCTTCCAGACGCTCGCCCGGGACGTCCGTCGAATAGACCGTCGACAAGTCAAGCGTCGCCTGTGCGGGCGGCTCCTCCGGCTTCGCCTCGCCCTCGCCGACTTCCCAGAGGTTGGTGATTGTCTCCGGCTCCGCGGGCGGCGACGAAGCGTCCAGCACCGTCCCCGCGCGCGTCGTCAGAGGCAGGGCGGATGACAGGAAGAGAAGGAGAAACAGCAATGCGCGGGGCGGCGCCGGGCGTGAATGCCGTCCGACCGTGTTCGGTTTCGCGGGACAGGCTGAAGCCCGTGCCGCGGGCGACCCAAGGCCCGCGCTTGGCGCGCCGGCGTCGCCCCGCTCCGCCGGCAACTTCAACGAGACGGCGCGTGATTCCATCTGCCTTCCGCTCCTGGACCGCGGACCGTCACGGCGAGTCGAGGAAGTTCTCGCCGGCCCGGACGACGTCTTCCAGGACGCGCTGCAGGCGTCGCTGGTCCAGGCAGCTCTTGCCCTGCAGATAGGTGATCGTCTGCCGGCAGGCGCGCACGCATTGCGAAAGCTGCTGTCGCGCTTCGCGCAAGCGCGCATGGCCGTCGCCGCCGTGCTCGCGCGAACCCGTTGCCGTCACGCCCGCGTGTCCGTCCATAGCCGCATCTCTTGCCGCCCAGAGAAGCATGCCGCCGCCCCGGCGTCAAGGCGGCAATGGCAGGCGTGTGGCGAGCAAACCTGGCGCCGGCGTCTCGCCGGCATGCCGAGATGAACGAGGCTCGCGGGCCACCCGTCCCCGTTTGCCGGCGGAAACACCTTACCGCATCTCCGCGAGCAGATCGCGCTGGTAGAGCTGGCGCACCATCTCCACGTCCAGCGCGTGGCCCGCCTTGTACGACACGATCGTTCCCGCGAAGCGGCCGCGGTCGATCAGCGCCACGGCCGCCAGCAGGTCCAGCGTGGCCCGATGCCAGACCGCTTCCAGCGGTTTGCCTTTGTGCGGCAGGCGCGGCTCGTTGAAGTAGCGGCGCGGCCCGGCGATGAGGATGTTGCGCGTCGTGTAGCCCAGGTTGCGCACGTCCGCGAAGATCTTGCCCACCGTGCGGGAGTAGATCATCTTGCCCAGGGTGGTATTGGTGCGCGCGAAGGCGCCGTGCCGGAAAGTATCCGGCGTGACGTCGAAGACGATGCGCTGCCGGCCGATGGCCGAGCGGAAGTCGACGGCGCAGTCGATGCGCAGGCGGCGGCTTCCGTCTTCGGCCGGAAGGAAAGTCAGGAAGCTGCCCTTGCGGCCGCCGACCGTCGCCGGTTCCTTCACGGTGAACGTCTGCGCCGCCCCGCCCGTCGGGACCATGCCCACGCGCTCAACGCCCTCGACCATCTCCAGGCTGCTGCGCTCGAACAGGGGCGGATCCCCGGATTCGAGGCTCACCACGGCGTTGTCCAGCGTCATGCCCGTCTTCAGCGCGATGATGTGCTCGACCATGCGCATGTAGTTGTGCGGCGAGCCGCTGCACAGCACGATGTTGCGGGCCGTGGTCCACACGTTGTTCACCGACACGCCGATCGGCATGGACTCGGGCAGATCCCGCCGCCGGAACCACCATCCGCTTTCGCGGCTCGGCCGCAGCACGAGGGTGCGCTGGGCGCGCCCGAAGAAGGTGCCCGGCCCCGTGAACGCCACGCGATCCCTGAGCGTCGTGGCGGCGGGCGGCGGCGGCGCGTATGCGCCGGCGCAATCCTGGTCCACGGGTTGTTCGGCCCAGCGGGCGTAGGACTGCGCCACCGCGGTCTCGTCGCCCGAAAGAACGGTGCCCCACGGTTTCGCGCTCATGTGCGAGGAACGGTATACGGTCAGGCCGCGCCCGTCGAGACTTTGCTGCGAACACGGGGCTTGAAATCCGGCGCTGTTGCTGCTTCAGTATCTTTCCGCGCGCCGCATGGCGCCGCCGCGGACAACAACCGGACATGTCACGAGTGCACGAGAGTCTGCGGGCCGAGCCCGTTCCCTCCGGACGGGCGCCGCCGCACGAAGACGGCGGACGCCGTCCGGAAGCGCCCGAGCCGGCGGCGGCGGCCGCTTCGGCTGCTCCGCCTCCGCCTTCCCCCGCCGCCGCGCGCGGGCCGGGCCTGCTGCGCGAGGCCGGAATACGGAAGGCCACGGAGGAAAGCGAGCGCGGCGCGGCCGAAAGCCTGAAGGCGTTCAACGGGACGCCCGCCGCCGGGGCCGCGGCGCGGCGCGACGTGCGTCACACGGCCCAGCTCTTGCGCGAGGGCATCGCGCGGCTGGAGGCCGAGAACCGCGAACTCCGCGCCCACGCCCGCGAGCTTGAGCGGGATCTGGCCGAAGAAAGGCGCTTCGGCGAAGAGTTGACCCGCCAGCTCAAGGAAGCGCAGCTCAGGTAGCGGTGCACGCAGGGGGGCTCGCCCTCTCCCAGGCCCGTCCCGCCGGTCACCCTCCGCGGCCGAAGTCCGGGTTGGCCTTGCGAAACGCGTATTCGCGCTCGATGTCTTCCATCATCATGTCGTACATGTCCGTGCCCGGCATGACGACCCGGTTCTCGATGGGCTCGCCGGCCGCGATCCGGAAGACGTCCTCCAGGTAGCTCTTGGCGTCCAGCCCCTGCAGGCGCGGATCCAGGTAGTGGCCGTAGAGGTGCAGCGAATCGTTGATGTCGATATAGCTGCCCCGCTCCACCGGAACCCCGAGCCTGTCCGCCAGCTTGCGGCGCACTTCCTCGTGCATGCCTTCCGTGACGCCGTAGACGTTCGACGGCACGGCCTTGAGGTGGTCGCGCGAACGCCAGTGGCCGTTGATGTCGAGGCGGTAGCCGGCGCCTTCCGCCCGCGGCCGCAGGCGGAACCAGAAGCGCTGCAGGCAGGGCGAGTGGTAGCTGTCCCACTTGAAAGGGCCCATCTGCCGGTCGTTGTGGTCCCAGCGCGGATCCCAGGTGATGCACTGCGCCGAACGGCTTGTGGGCTCGGCGGCCAGGTTGGCCACCACCGAATCGAGCTGGTTGATCGTGCGCAGGTCGCCGTGGAAGTCGAAGTAGGGGTAGGCGCGCAGGCGCTGGCTGTAGGTATAGTTCCAGCGCTCGTCGCCCTTGACGGCGTCGAACTCGCCGCGCTTCAGCAGCCCGGCCACGGTCGCGGGCGAGATCATCCAGCCGTCCTTCACGCCTTCGATCTCGGCGCGGTAGTCGCCAAATCCCATCCACCCGCCCAGGTAGTGCTTGTGAAAGCGCGGTTCGCCGAAGGGCTCCACGATATGCATCATGACGGTCGCTTCGAGGCTGGGGAAGCTGGCGAACTCGCCGGACTTGCGGCGCGGATCGTAGTGGGTGTGAATCTCCCGGCCGATCGCCATGAGGGCCATGGCCGTGTCTTCCCACACTTCCGGCAGCGTGCGCCGGACGACGTGGATCGACGGGTGGCTGTCGGGCGAGGGATCCGCGAAGGAGATCCGGCCCCGGCGCCGCTGCTCAAACGTGTATTCGCGGGCCACGCGCCGCGCCTCTTCAAACGTGCCTTCCGGCCCCTTCTCGTCCAGCATCCCGTCCACAACGCTCATGCGTCCTCCGACTTGTGATTCTGATGCTCCCCGGTCGACCCGAAACCGCCCGCGCCGCGCGAAGTTCCGCCCAGCTCCGACGCTTCCGCGACTTCCACGCGCAGCACGGGCGCCACGACCATCTGGGCGATGCGCATTCCGCGCTCGACCCGGAAGGTTTCCGCGCCGTGGTTGATGAGAATCACGCCGACCTCGCCCCGGTAGCCGGCGTCTATGGTGCCCGGCGTGTTGAGCACCGTGACGCCGTGTTTCAGCGCCAGTCCGCTGCGCGGTCGCACCTGCGCCTCCGTGCCCGGCGGCAGTTCGATGGCGATGCCCGTCCGCACCAGGCGCGAGGCGCCGGGCGCCAGCTCCGCGTTCTCGGCGGCAAGCAGATCAAGGCCCGCGTCGCCGGGGTGCGCGTAGCGCGGCAGCTCGGCGCCGGCGTCAAGCCGGCGGACTTTCAGAAGCGCGGGTTCGGGGATCATCTGGTTGTCGGTTTTCGGTTTTCGGTTGTCGGTTTGGGCCGCGGCAACGGCCAGGCTTACGCCGGGCACGGAATATCCGATATTCGGCGGGGAATGTCCAATGACGATGTTGCGATTTACGTCGCCGGCCGGTCAAAAACGCCGTCCATCGCGGCGCGCAGCGTCGGCTCGGTCAGCGGCTTGCGCAGGAACTCGGCGCCGGCCGGATACTCCGGCGCCAGATCCTCCCAGGCATGGGTGCTGGTCAGGATCACGCGCGCGGCGCCCGCGGCGCGTATCCCGTCGAACGCCTCGCGCGCGCTGCAGGCGGGCACGGCCGTGTCCAGCAGCACGGCGGCAATTTCCGCGGCGCTGCCGCGGTAGACTTCCAGCGCGGCGTAGCCGCCCGACGAAGCCATGACGGCGTAACCCATGTGCGCAAGCTGCTTGGTCGTTTCCATGCGCACCGACTTGTCGTCGTCGGCCACCAGCACCGTGCCGCGCGTGCGCCACGCCGCGGCGTCAGCCTCCGACGGCGACCGCGCGAAAAGTCTTCCCGACGCGGGAAGAAGGACCGTGAAAGTGGTGCCCGCGCCCGGCCGGCTCTCGACCCGCAGCCCCCCCGGTGACGCCTGATGATACCCGCCACCGATGCCAGTCCCAGGCCGCGCCCCTTGCTCTTGGTGGTGAAGAACGGATCGAAGATGCGCGCCATGGTGGCCTCGTCCATGCCGCATCCGGTGTCGGCCACACGCAGGAACACGTAGCGGCCCGGCGCGATCTCGTCGCCGGGATTCAGGGCCGCAAGGGCCTCCTTGGCGCAGAACGCCACCCCCGCGGTCACCGCGATCCGGCCGCCGTTCTCGCCGAGCGCGTCGCCGGCGTTCGTGATCAGGTTCATGATCACCTGGTGCAGTTGCGCGCGGTTGCCGCTCACGGGCGGCAGCCCCCGCGGCAGGTCGAACTTGAGTACGGCCCTGCGCGGCAGGGCCACCTCCAGCAGGCGGCCGATGTCCAGCACCGTTGCCGCCAGGTCGAGGTCCGCGAAGTCGGATCGCCCGCCGCCGGCGTAGACCTGCAGTTCGCGGCACAGAACATCGGCATGCGCCACGGCCTGCCCGATGCGGTCCAGGGCACGGGTCACGTTCTCGCCGCCGGCCTCCGCGGTCGCGGAGACGACGTGCCGGCGGATCTCCGCGAGTTGCGCGTTGAATTCCCGGGCCAGCCGGCCCGCCAGCGCGCCCAGGCTTTCCGTGCGCTGGTGGCGCCGCACGCGCGCGTCCACCTGCCGCTGTTCGTGCTCGGCGCTGATCCGCTCGGATATATCGCGCAGGACAAGCACGGCGCCCGGACGGTGGGTAAGAAGCGAGGTGATGATCTCGAGCGGAACGGTCGCGCCGTCCTTGGACCGGCCCGTCGCGGTGCCGACGTGAAAGCCCTGTTTGTCCATGGCCCGCCGCACTTCGCCCGGTTGCGTCGGGTCGCCGCGGCGGTCGGCGTAAAGCAAGTCCGTACGCTGCCCGATCACTTCCGCCGGCTCGTAGCCGAAGAGGCGGCGCACCGAGTCGTTGCAGCGTCGGATGCGGCGGTCGGCGTCAATGACCAGCAGCGTGTCGGGGCTGATGCTGCACACCACGTCTTCGAGCCGTCCCATCTGAACCGCCGCGGCGCGCCAGCGCCGGACAAAGAGCCACGTCAGGGCCGCCGCCCAGAAGACCACCAGGCCGACGATCAGCTCGGCCAGCGGCAAACGCATGCGGCTCATGACGGAGGCCGCCAGCGCTCCGCTGTAGAGCACGGTCAGGTGCAGCAGCAAGAGCGCGGCGACGATCAGCATGAGCAGGGAGCGGGCGCTTCCGCTTATGCCTTCCGCCTCTGTGCCTGGCGTCTGCATGGCGTTGCGGACGGCGGGATCTGACGTCAGACCGACACCCTGTTGCGCCCCGCGTTCTTGGCCTTGTAGAGCGCGGCGTCCGCCCGCGCGATCAGATCGCGCGGACGCTCGCCGGTCACATATTCGGCGATGCCGACGCTGATCGTCAGCCGGCCGGACCGGCCGTTCTGCCCCGCGTCGAACTCGAACCCTTCCACGGCGGAGCGCACGCGCCCCGCGATCCCCATGGCATCGGCCAGCGTCGTCTCGGGCAGAAGCATGAGAAACTCCTCGCCCCCGAAACGGGCGCACACATCCTGCCGCCGCACGCTGCGACCGAGCACTTCGGCGATGCGCTTGAGCGCTTCGTCCCCGGCCACGTGCCCGAACGTGTCGTTGAAAACCTTGAAGCGATCGATGTCCGCCATCGCCAGACACAGAGGCAGTCCGAACTTCACGGCGCGTTCAAGCTCGACCTCCAAAATGTGGTCGGCCTGCTTGCGGTTGTACAACCCCGTCAGCCCGTCATTCACGGCCAGTTCCAGGAGCTTGTCGTTGGCCTCGCGGAGCTGACTGGCGTAGCGGTCGACGTCATCCAGCCGGTGCCGCATTTCCCCGATCATGTCGGCGAGGTAGGCGGAGAGCTTCTGCGCTTCGTCGCCTTCGGGAAGGACGTAGGTCGCGCCGCGCACTTTCTGGAGGAACCGCTCGGCGTCGTGCGTCGCGGCTGCGATCGGCTTGACGCTGCGGTTCATCAGCGCAAGAGCGGCCACGGCCATGAGCGCCGAGGCCGGGATGCCGATCGCGATGGTCGTGCGCGTGAACAGGGCGCCAAGCGCGTCCCCCACGCCCTGATCCATAAGCCGCACCACCAGATACAGCAGGAACCCGACCGGCAGAAGGTACATCAGCAGAAAAGCCAGAACCAACCTGCGCCGCAAGCCCTGCGTCTTCAGCCATGCCGTCATGCCGCGCGCATGCCCTTTCCACTAAAGTACACCCCCAGCACGACCCCTGATCAACGCTTCGCCCCAGTGTACGGAAGCCCCTGCCGCGGCGCAAGCGCGAACCGCTGGCGCCGGCAGACCGCGCTTGCCCGCCGGGGCGCGCTCTGCTAACTTGCCCCAGTCGGCGTTCGGCGTTCCGAGCGCGAGGAGGACAGGCCCCGCATGGCAGCCAAACGCAATGCCGCCGCGCCGGAGATCGAGATCGTGCGCGAGGCCGCGCCCGCCGGGACGCCTCCGCCGGAATCCGCGCCGGACGACGGCAAGATCGTGCTGGCGCGGCGCGTCCTGCCCCCCCGCCTGCCCATCGTGCCGCTTCCCGTGCGGCCGCTGTTTCCCAGGATGACCGTGCCCATCGTCGTCGACCAGGAGCCGCTCAAGCGCATGATCGCCGATATCGCGTCGTCCAAGCCCGCCGTGTTGGGGCTGGTGCTCGCCCGCGAACGGTCGGAAGCGGAGCAGGAGAACCCCGTGCGGTCCGCGGATCTCTACGACGTGGGCGTGGCGGCCGAGCTGGCGCAGGCCGCCCAGGCCGGCCCCGGCGGCCCGATCCAGGTTTTGCTCAGCGCGCTGGAACGGTTCCGCATCCGCGGCATAGTGCGCGAGGAGCCGCATATCGTGGCTGAAGTCGACTACATGATCGAGACCGAGATGGCCGACAACATGGAACTCAAAGCCTACTCGCTGTCGGTCGTGAAGAGCATCAAGGAACTGATCCAGCTCAATCCGCTGCACAAGGAAGAGCTCAGCCTCTTCATGTCGCGCTCTTCGCTGGCCGACCCCGGCCGGCTGGCCGACTTCGCGGCGGCGCTGACCACCGCCGGCGGCAAGGAGCTGCAGGAGATCCTGGAAACGGCGAGCATCCGCGCCCGCCTGCGCAAGGTGCTCTTCCTGCTCAAGAAGGAAATCGACGTTTCCCGCCTGCAGGCCAAGATCAGCAGACAGATCGAGGAGAAGCTCACCCGGCAGCAGAGGGACTTCTTCCTGCGCGAGCAGCTCAAGGCGATCAAGAAAGAGCTGGGCCTGAGCAAGGAGACCAAGGAAGCCGAGATCGAACGCTTCGAAGCAAGACTCAAGAAGCTCACGCTTACGCCGGAGGCGCAGGAACGGGTCAACGAGGAGATCGAGAAGCTGCGCCTGATCGAGCCGGTCTCGCCGGAATTCAACGTCAGCCGCAACTACCTGGACTGGCTGACGATCCTGCCCTGGGGCGTCTTCACGAAGGACAGCTACGACGTCAAGCGCGCCCGCCGCATCCTCGACCGCGATCATTTCGGCCTGGAAGACGTCAAGGACCGCATCCTGGAGTTCCTGTCGGTGGGCATCCTCAAGGGCAACATCGCGGGAACCATCCTGTGCTTCGTGGGCCCGCCCGGCGTGGGCAAGACTTCCATCGGCCAGTCCATCGCGCGCAGCATCGGCCGCAATTTCTACCGCTTCTCGGTGGGCGGCATCCGCGACGAGGCGGAGATCAAGGGCCACCGCCGCACCTACATCGGGGCCCTGCCCGGCAAGTTCATCCAGGCCATGCGGGTCTGCAAGAGCGCCAACCCCGTGATCATGCTCGACGAGATCGACAAGATCGGCGCCAGCTACCAGGGGGACCCCGCCTCGGCCCTGCTGGAGGTCCTGGATCCCGAGCAGAACCGCGACTTCCTGGACCACTACCTTGACGTGCGCTTCGACCTCTCCAACGTGTTTTTCATCTGCACGGGCAACCAGATCGACACGATTCCCCGGCCGCTGCTCGACCGCATGGAGACCATCAAGCTCGCCGGCTACGTGCAGGAGGAGAAGCTCCAGATCGCGAAACGCTACCTGATTCCCAAACAACTGCAGGCGCACGGCGTGAACAAGGGACGGATCACGATCACCGCCCGCGCGCTGCGGGAAATCATCGACGGCTACGCCCGCGAGCCCGGCGTGCGCGGCCTTGAAAACCACGTCAAGAAGATCGTGCGCAAGACCGTGAAACGCATCGTCGAAGGCGCCGCCGACGGCGCGCGGATCGACGCCGCCGACGTGGCCGAGCTGCTGGGCAAACGCCTCTTTACGGACGAGGCGCTTTACAAACGCCCCCGGCCGGGCGTGGTCACGGGCCTGGCCTGGACCAGCCTCGGCGGCGAGGCGCTCTACGTCGAAGCCACGGGCGTGAACACCGGCAAGCCGGGCTTCAAGCAGACGGGCCAGCTCGGCAACGTAATGGTCGAGTCCTCGGAGATCGCCTACACCTACGTGCGGTCGCTGCTGGACGGCGACCCGCGGACGCGGCACTACTTCCGCCGGAACTTCGTGCATCTGCACGTGCCCGCGGGCGCCACGCCCAAGGACGGTCCTTCGGCGGGCATCACCATGGCCTCGGCCCTTTATTCGCTGGCCACCGGCAAAGCCGTCCGCAAGGGCCTGGCCATGACCGGCGAGCTGACGCTCACCGGCCGGGTCATGCCCGTGGGCGGAATCAAGGAAAAGACCATCGCCGCCCGCCGCGCCAAGCTCCGCCGGCTGGTCCTGCCCGAAGAAAACCGCAAGGATTTCGAGGAGCTGCCCGCCCACATCCGCAGAGGCCTGCGCGTGGACTACGTCCGCGCCTTCCCGGAAGTGGTGGAAACGTGTTTCGGGCGCGCCGGCGCCGACGCTTCCTGACAGCGCCGCCCCTGGGTCTTCGCCGCGCGACCGGCCGTTCGTTTCCTTCGACGGTCTCAACGTTCCGGTTACCGCGCGGCATGGAACATGCTACCATGCACGGTGAACCGGCGGGACATGTCGCAGCACGGCCCGGCTCCATGGAAAAGCGCAGTCACAAGGCTTTGCGAATCGCCGCCGCCCTGGCCCTGAGCGGCGCGCCGGCACGAATCTGTCCGGCCGCGGTGTATCACGTCTATCCCGGCGGCCCCACGAACATCCAGGCCTGCGCCGCCCTGCTCCAGCCCGGCGACACCTGCGTCGTGCACGCCGGCGTCTACGGCGAGCGCGTGACCACGGCCGGCGGCGGCACCAACGGAGCGCCGGTCACGTTCCGGTCCGAGGGCCACGTCGCGATGCGCGGCTTCCGCGTCAACCACCCCCGCGTCAGGATTCTCGGGTTTGCGATCACCGGCCACGCCAGTCCGTACGGCGCCTTCGTCGAATTCGGGCCTAACGGCTCGTACGGCGAACTCAGCGGCGCAACCGTGGGCGACGGCATCGGCATCAGCCTTCCGGACGTCGAGTTTCACGACAACGGCCCCGCCAACGACACGATCACCTCCGCGACGGGCGATTTTCTCGCCGCGGGCTTCACCACCGGCGTCACCTTCTCCGTCACCGGCGACCCGGCGCTGCTGAACGACGCGAATCTGCAGGTCAAGGCCGTCACCGCCAACGCGATCACCGTGGCCGACGGCCAGTCCCTGGTCGACGAAGGCCCCACGAACGCCTACCTCCGCGTGCTGGTAAAGGGGGTTCTCTTCGACGACAACGGCCCGGCGCCCACGAACGCGGCCACGGCCTGCCTCATCGTCAGCAACACCTTCCGCAACATCCACTACACCGGCCTGGACGTCTTCGGCTCCGGACACGTCATTGCCCACAACGACATCTCCGGCCTGAACGGCTACGACGCGTTTCGCGTGTTCGGCGCGGGCCACCGCATCGCCCGCAACGTGGTCCGCGACTGCCCCACCGCCGCCGGCAACCGCAACCATCCCGACTTCGTTCAGACCTTCGGCGACAACGGCCACGCCTCGTACAACATCACGGTCGAACAGAATGTCGTGCTCGATTTCGACGGGCAGATGGGCATGCTCACCCACGACGGGCATCCGGACATCCGCGACTGGACCATCCGCAGCAACGTCTTCGCGCGCGTGGCCGCGCAAATGAACGTGGGCCTTCCCGGCGCCGTCATCGTCAACAACACTTTCTTCGATACCACCCGCAACACCGGCCACCCCGTCATCCTCACCAGCAACGACAGCGAATGGGCCGAAAACGCCGTCGTGAAGAACAACGCTTTCGCGGACTGCGGCAGCCTGCCGGACAACGACGGCACGCGGGGCTGGTACACCGTCGACCCCGGCTTCGAAGCGCTGACAAACCTGCAGGCCGACCACAACTTCGTCTGCGGCCCGGCCGCGCAGGGCTACCCCTCAAAACCCGGGTTTGCGGGCGTTGAGACCAACGGCGTCAACGGGGGCAACCCGCTCTTCCTTAATGAGTCCAACGTGCTCGGCGACGACGGAACGCCTTTCACGGCGGACGACGGGCTGCGCCCCATGCCTTCCTCGCCGCTGCACGGCTCCGGCGAGGGCGGGCTGACAATCGGGGCCTACGCCTCCGTCGTCCTCACCGGGAACACGCCTGTCGCCTACTTCACGGTCAGCCCCGCGTCCGGCTACGAGCCGCTGCCGGTGGTCCTGGACGCATCGCCTTCCCTGGCGCCCAACGCGGTCGCGGACTACGCCTGGGCGCTGGGCGACGGCGGCGCCGCGACGGGGGCCGTGGTGTCGCATACCTATACCGGCGGAACCTTCACGGCGGCGCTGACGGTCACCGACACGTCCGGGGCCTCGAACCGCGCGGAACGGACGTTGCACGTGCACCCGGTCTTTCAGCCGGGCCTGCTGCTGTACCTCCCGCTCGACGGCGGCGCCGCGGACGTTTCGGGCCGCGCTCACGCCTCGGGCTGGACCGGCCCTCCCGCCTACGGCGCCGGCCGCCTGCGCGAAGGGGCCGTCTTCGACGGCACGACGACCGGAGCGCACGTCACGGTCGCGCACGCGTCCGATCTGGACGGCACGCCCGGGCTGACCGTCGCCGCCTGGGCAAGGAAACAGGCGGCGGCACTTGGCGGGCCCCTCGTGCTGAAACACACGGTCTACAGGATGGAGTGCGGAAGCAACAGCGCCGCGGGCTACGTTTTCAGTTCGACCAGCAATCGCAGCGTTTCCGCCGCCGTTGCCAACGCCGACACGAACTGGCATCACTACGCGCTCACCTACGACGGCACGAACGTGCAGCTGCTTTTCGACGGCGTTCCGGCCGGCGCGCCGGGCGCGCTGAGCAACACCCTCGCGGTCAAGCCCGACCGAGACGTGCGCGTGGGCGAAAACCCCTGGGGCACGAACTTCCACGGCACGCTGGACGAGGTCCGCATCTACGATCGGGCGCTTCCCTCCGGCGAGGTCATGTGGGCCACGGCGCCGCACGGCACGCCGCTGTGGTGGCTGGACGTCCACGGGCTGACCAACGGCTCGCTGGCGCACCGCGAGGCATCCGACGCCGACGGCGACCGCATGCCCGCCTGGCAGGAGCGCATCGCCGGAACGAGCCCCACGAACGGCGCCTCGGTCCTGCGCATCGAGTCGGTTGCGGCGTTGTCCGCCGCGGAAACGGTCGTCACGTGGCAGAGCGCCTCCAACCGCGTCTACGATATTTACCGCGCAACCAATCTGCTGCACGGGTTCGCGCCGCATCAGACCGACATACCCGCCGATCCGCCCCTGAACACCCACACCGACAACGTCGCCGGCCTCCCCGGAGGGGCCTGCTACCGCGTGCGTGTCCGGCCGTGAGCGCGCCGCCGCTTTTTTATGGCTGTCTTTTTTGAGCTTGACCCTGTTCCCCGGGGACCGTTAAGCTTGCCGGCGTCATGAGGAAAACCGTCTCCATCACGGCGCTCGAGGCAACGGTGGTGCTTGTGCCCCTCGTCGTCCTGGGCCTTGTACGGCCCGTGGGCGCCCCGATCGGAAGGCGGTCCCGCGACTGACCGGCATCCGAGCGAAAGCCAAGGCGCCCACCGTTGATCGTACGGTGGGTTTTTTGTTATGAAAGCGGAAGGAGCACGACCATGAGGACGGGCGCGCAGTGCGTTATTGACGGCCTGAGGGACGCCGGCGTCGACACGCTGTTCGGCATCCCCGGCGGGGTCGTCCTGGACATTTTCGCCGCGATGTACCATTCGCCGCTGAAGTTCATCCTGACGCGGCACGAGCAGGGGGCCACGCACATGGCCGACGGCTACGCGCGGGCCACGGGCCGCGTGGGCTGCTGCCTGGTGACGTCCGGGCCCGGCGCCACCAACACGGTCACCGGCCTGGCCACCGCCAGCATGGACGGCGTGCCGCTGGTCTGCATCACCGGCCAGGTCATGTCCTCGATGATCGGCAACGACGCCTTCCAGGAGGCCGACACGATGGGCATCACGCGGGCCGTGACGAAGCACAACTACCTGGTCAAGAGCGCGGACGATCTGCCGCGCATCATCGCCGAGGCCTTCTACATCGCCTCCACGGGCAAGCCCGGGCCGGTCGTGATCGATCTGCCCAAGGACGTTCAGCGCGCCGCCACCGCCGCCGTGTTCGACGGCAAGGTGAATATCCGCGGGTACAAGCCGGCGGTCGAGGGCCATCCCAGGCAGATCGTGAAACTGGCCCGGGCGATCAACAGGGCCAAGCGCCCGCTGCTGTACGCCGGCGGCGGCGCGGTCGCGGGCGACGCCGCCGCGGAACTGACCGCGCTGGCGCGCAAGGCCGCAATCCCGGTTACGACCACCCTGATGGGCCTGGGCGCCTTCCCGGAGACGGACCCCCTGGCCCTGCGCATGCTGGGCATGCACGGGACCGTCGCCGCGAACCACGCCGTCAGCGCCTGCGACCTGCTGATTTCGATCGGGGCGCGCTTCGACGATCGGGTCACGGGCAAGATTTCCGAGTTCGCGCCCCGCGCGCTGAAGGCGCACGTGGACATCGACCCTTCGGCCATCGACAAGAACGTCGCCGCGGATATCCCCGTGGTGGGCCACGTCAAACATGTCCTGCGCGGACTGCTCGACCTGGTCGAGCCGGTCGAGCGCCGCGAATGGCTGGCGCAGGTCTCCGACTGGCAGAAGACCTACCCGCTGACCTACGACCGGAACAGCGCCGAGCTCCTGCCGCAGTACGTCATCGAGCAGATTTACGAGGTTACCGGCGGCGACGCGGTGATCGTGACCGACGTGGGCCAGCACCAGATGTGGGCCGCGCACTTCTTCAAGTACACGCGGCCGCGCACCTTCCTGTCTTCGGGCGGGCTGGGCACGATGGGTTACGGCCTGCCCGCGGCCATCGGGGCGCAGGCCGGGCTGGGCTCCGGGCGGACCGTGGTGACCATATCGGGCGACGGCAGCATCCAGATGAACTTCCAGGAGTTGGTCGTGGCGGTGGAGCACAAGCTGCCGGTGAAGGCGGTCATTCTCAACAACGGCCACCTCGGCATGGTGCGGCAGTGGCAGGAGATGTTCTACAACCGGGAATACTCCGGGAGCGTGCTGTCGCAGCCCGGGGGCGCGCCCTACCTGCCCGATTTCGTGAAGCTGGCCGAGGCCCACGGGGCCCTGGGGCTGCGCGTCACGTCCAGGCAGCAGGTCGCGCCCGCCCTGCGCAAGGCCATCGAAACGGACAGGCCGGCGGTCGTCGAATGTGTGGTCAAACCGAACGAAAACGTGTATCCCATGGTGCCGCCGGGCGCGTCGCTGACCGAGATGATTCACAGCCTGGCGTAGCGCGCCCCGGGCGGGACAGGCGGACGGAACCGGACGCTGAACAAACGAGAAGCGAGAGCCGACAAATGAAACACGTGATCACAGCGCTGGTCGAGAACCAGCCCGGCGTCCTGGCGCGGATCGTCGGACTGATTTCGGGGCGGGGTTTCAACATCGAGAGCCTGAACGTGGCGCCGACGCACGATCCGACCGTATCCCGCATGACCATGACCGTGCCGGGCGACGACCGCGTGCTCGAGCAAGTCACGAAGCAATTGAACAAGCTGGTGGACGTGATCAAGGTCACGGACCTGACCAAGCGCCGTTACCTGAACCGCGAACTGGTGCTGGTCGAAGTCGCCGCCCCGGCCGGCAAACGCGCCGAGATCGCGGAGCTGGCCGAGCTCTTCGAAGGCAAAGTGGTCGCGGTGCAGGCCCGCTCGCTGACCGTCCAGATGGTCGGCGAACAGGAGCGCATCGAGGATTTCCTGCGCCTGCTGAAACCCTTCCGGGTGCTGGCGCTGTCGCGGTCCGGCGTGATCGCCGTGGCCAGGGCCGACGAAGCGCCGGCCGGGAGCAATGCGAAATGAGCACGCACCGCGGCGAGCGCGTCATCATCATGGACACGACGCTGCGCGACGGCGAGCAGTCGCCCGGCGCCAGCCTGAACCATCGCGAGAAGCTGGAGATCGCCCACCAGCTCGCCAAGCTGAACGTGGACGTCATCGAAGCCGGCTTCCCCATCGCTTCGCCGGGCGACTTCGAGGCCGTCTCCCGCATCGCCGAGACGATCCGCGGGCCGACCATCGCCGCCCTGGCGCGCACGGTGGAGAAGGACATCGAGAGCGCCGGCCGCGCCGTCGCGGCCGCCGCGAAGCGCCGCGTTCACACGTTCACTTCCGGCAGCGACATCCATCTGGACAACATTTTGCGCGTCACGCGGGCGCAGAACGTGGAGCGTTCGGCGCGCTCGGTCAGGCTCGCGCGGACCTTCAGCGACGACGTGGAGTTCTCGGCGCAGGACACCACGCGCGCCGACCGGGAGTACCTGGTGGAACTGTACACGGCCGCGGCCGAGGCGGGGGCCACCACCCTGAACATCCCCGACACCGTCGGCTACGCCATTCCGGAAGAATACGCCGCGCTGATCGCGTACGTTGGCGGGCGGGTCAAGGCCCGCTTCCCGGACGTCGTCATCTCCGTGCACTGCCACGACGACCTGGGCCTGGCGGTGGCCAATTCGCTGGCCGCCGTGCGGGCCGGCGCCCGGCAGGTCGAATGCACCGTCAACGGCCTGGGCGAGCGCGCGGGCAACACCTCCCTGGAGGAAGTCGTGATGGCGATCCGCACGCGCCAGGACCTGTTCGGCCTGCATACCGCCGTCAATACCCGCGAGATCTACCCCGTCAGCCGCATGGTCAGCCGCATGACCGGCCTGACCGTGCAGCGCAACAAGGCGATCGTGGGCGCCAACGCGTTCGCCCACGAGTCCGGCGTCCACCAGGACGGCGTCCTCAAGCAGCGCACGACCTACGAGATCATGCGGCCCGAAGATGTCGGCATGGAGGGCACCGACCTGGTGATGGGCAAGCACTCGGGCCGGCACGCCTTCCGCCACCGCCTGGCGAAGATGGGGCTGAGCCTCAGCGACGCCGAGATCGACGCCGCCTACGAGCGCTTCATCGACCTGGCCGACAAGAAAAAGCACGTCTACGACGACGATCTGCTGTCCATCGCGCGCGACCAGATGGACGCGATTCCCAACGCCTACGAGCTGGCCTATTTCCACGTCTCGACGGGCACGGGCGCGGTCCCCACGGCTACCGTCCGGCTCAGGAAGGAAGGGGCGGTCACCCAGGACGCCTCGTGCGGCGACGGGCCCGTGGACGCGGTCCTGAAGACCGTTGACCGCATCGTCGGAATCCCCGGCAGGCTGCTGGACTTCTCCGTGCAGGCGATCACGGTGGGCAAGGACGCCATGGGCGAAGTCAGCGTGAGAGTCGCCTTCGGAAAGGACGTGGTCAGCGCCAAGGCGGCCAGCACCGACATCGTCGAGGCGGCCCTCAAAGCCTACGTATCGTGCGTCAACCGCGTGCTTGCCGGGCGCCAGGACGCGCCGGCGGCCGCGCCCGGGCCGCCGCGCAAGACGCGGCGCGCCCGGAGGAGCAAGGCATGAAACCGGGCGGACACACCCTGCCTTTTGCCGTGCTGGGTCACCCCATCGGGCACACGCTTTCGCCCGTGATGCACAACGCCGCCTTTGCGGCGCTGGGCATGGACGCGGTCTACCTGGCGTTCGACGTGCATCCCGACCGCCTGATGGGCGTGCTGCCGGCCATGCGCGACCTGGGTTTCGCCGGCGTGAACCTGACCGTGCCGCTGAAGGAAGTGGCTTTCCGCGGCCTGACGGACCTGGAGCCCGCGGCGCGCCGCCTGGGCGCGGTGAACACCGTGGAGTTCCGCGACGCGGGACCGCGCGGGCATAACACCGACGGCTACGGTTTCCTGCGCGCGATGGACGAGGCTTTCGGCGCGGGCGTCCGCGGCCTGGACGTGTTTGTGCTCGGCTGCGGCGGCGCGGGGCGGGCCGTGGCCCTCACCTGCGCGGCGGAAGGCGCGCGCCGCCTCGTCCTGGCCGACCTGCTGCCCGGGCGCGCCGCGGGGGTGGCCGCGGAGATCGCCGCCGCGTCGCCGGGCGTCGCCGTGGAGACGGCGGCGTCCGAAGCGGGCGCGCGGGTCCGCGCGGCGCGGCGCGCGGACCTGGTCGTGCAGGCCACGCCGGCCGGCATGCGCACCGAAGACCCCGCCCCCCTCCCCGGCGACGCGTTCCGGCCGGGGCAGATGGCGTTCGATCTCGTATACATGTACCCTGACACGGCCTTCACGAAGGCGGCGCGGGCCGCCGGCGCGCGGGCGCGGAACGGCCTGGGCATGCTGCTGCACCAGGGGGCGCGCGCGTTGGAGATATGGACCGGCCGGCAGCCGCCGCTGGACGCCATGCGCGCGGCGCTTGAAAAAACCGTCTACGGGGAGGCCGCCTGATGTACGAGTTCCCCTGGCAAACGTTCTGCACCGTGCTTTCCTTCGTGTGGGGCGCATGCGTGGGCAGTTTCCTGAACGTCTGCGTGCACCGCATCCCGCGCGAGCTGTCGGTGGTGCGCCCGCGTTCCTTCTGCCCGGCCTGCCGGCGGAGCATCGCATGGTACCACAACGTCCCGATCCTGAGCTTCCTGCTGCTGCGCGGCCGCTGCGCCCGCTGCGGCGCGCGCATCTCGCCCCGCTACGTCACGGTGGAGGCGCTGACCGGACTGCTCTTTCTCCTCGTCTGGCTGAAGTACGATCCCGACGCGGCCGGCCGCCCGCTGGCGCTGGCTCCCCTGACGCACTGGCCGCTCGTGCCCGTCTACTGGGTGGCCGTCGCCGGCCTGATCCTCGGCACTTTCGTGGACTTCGAGCACCTGATCATACCGGACCGGGTCACGCTGGGCGGCATCGCCGCCGGCGTGGGCCTGAGCGCGCTCTTTCCGGCTGCGCACGGCGAATCCGCCGCGTACGCGGGCGCGGCATGGGCGCTGGCGGGCGCCGCGCTCGGGTGGGGTGTGCTCTGGCTGATCGCCGTGCTGGGCGGCATGCTCTTCCGCAAGGAAGCCATGGGGTTCGGCGACGTCAAGCTGCTGGGCGCCATCGGCGCGTTCCTGGGTTGGCGCGCCGTCCTGTTCACGATCGTCGCATCGTCCTTCGTCGGCTCGCTCGTGGGCCTGACCCTGGTGCTGTTGAAGCGCCGGCGGATGCAGAGCCGCATTCCCTACGGCCCGTACCTGGCAATGGCGGCGGTGCTCTGGATCCTGTGGGGGCCGCTGCTGTGGGCGCGGTACATGGCCCTGCTCGCGCCGGTGCCGCCGCCCTACTGACCGCGCCGCTTCCAGCGCCAGTCGACGCCGCGCGCGTCAAGCCAGGCTTCAAGCTGCGCGGGAGCGGAGAAACGGCGCCTGTAGGGCTGGCGGGACGAACGCGTCTCGCATTCCACGTCGTCTTCGCCGTGCTCCACGCAACTCTTGCCTACTCATCTCCCGAGAGGCTGTCAAGTTCGCGGCGGGATCGCCCCGTTTTCCGCGGCTCGGCGGGAGGTCGCGGAAGGTTCAGGTTGCGCCGTCCGCCGCCCGCCGCCCGTCCCCGTTCTGCCGCTCCGGATTCCGGCCGCGGCTCTTCTCTCTCCGCCACAGCGCTTCCAGCACGGCCACGACCTGCATGTTGAATTCGCGCTGCTGCGTGAACATGCGGTACGTGTAGAACCGCATGAGCTTCCAGATCGTCCGCTTGACGAGGACTTCAAGCCGTCCGAACGGGCCGCCCGTGTTGACGATCGGAAAGTCGCCGATGTCGATGGCGGCCGACTCGCGCAGATGCGCGATGACGCGCGACAGCGCCTCGGCGTCGTCGGGCAGCGCCCTGATCTGCATCTTGTCCGCCTCGTGCAGCGCGGCATCGTCGTAGGCGCCGGCGGTTTCGTTGGCGCGGACGTTGCGGTCAACGTCGCGCATGAGCTGTTCTTTGTCCGCGGCGTCGGCGCCGATCTCGGCGAAAGGTGTGGTCATGGCCGGCCTCCGTTCAGTACTTGCGGTTCCCCTTCTCCGGAGGGGTGGACCCGCCCGAAGGGCGGGGCCGGGGTGGGTTCCCAGCCGGCGCCGCCGTCACGTGCCGCCCCCCGAATCGCCTTCCAGCTTTGCCAGCATCTCCAGCGTCCGTCCCTTCAGTTGCGTCTCGTCGAAAACCTTCAGCCTTTCCCGCTGCCCGGCCACGATCGTGTCCCGCAGGGCGGAGTTGAGCAGCACAAGCCGGACCGTCTCCGCCGCGCGCTTGAAATCCCGTTCTCTGAACAGCACGCCGCTGCCGCCCAGGGTCTCGCGCACGCCGGGGATATCGTAGGCGAACACCGGCACGCCGAAGTGCGTCGCCTCCAGGAGCGGGATGCAGAAACCCTCGTGCGCGCTGGCGCACAGGAACGCGTGCGCCAGCCGGTAGAACGCATTCAGCTCCTCCTGCGAAACGTGGCCCGTGAAGATCACGTCGCGCAGCCGCATGCGCCGGCAGAGCGCCAGCAGCCAGGCGTGGTACAGCTCCAGGCCCACGTACGTGCCCGCCACGATCAGGCGCAGGTTGACGCCGCGCGCGCCGGCCTTGAGGCACGCGAACGTGGCGATGAGGTCCTCGATCTTCTTGTTCGGCGCCACCCGGCCCACGAAGAGAATATTCGTGTAGTTGCCGGCGTACTGGCGCAGCACCGCGCGGGACGGCGGCCGGTCCAGGAGGGCGCGGTCCGGCCAGCCCGGGAAGAGCATGGTGCGCCGGAACGGCAGGCCGGACAGCGTTTCGAGGTTGAACCCGGACACGCCGCAGCACAGGTCCGTGCAGGCGCTCAGCCGCCGCAGGTCCTGCCGCGCCTGCTCCAGGCGCGCCGCCGTTGCGGGAAACAGCGCGCGAAAATACTCCGGCGGCGTGACGTTGTGGAAGAACAGCACCTTGCGGTCCGGCACGGAGGCGAAGTAGTCCGACAGGCCCGACGCGCCGCCGTAGTGGTAGATCAGCGCGTTGCCCGGACCGGAACAGCCGGCATGTTCGCGGGCATCGAGGCACCGCTCCCTTTCCCGCGGCCCGATGTGCGCGGGCTCCGAAAAAATGCGCGAGGCGTGGCCGAGCTCGCCCAGAACCGCCTGCAGGCGGAGCGCCATGTTGCTGGTGGCGTCGCCGCTGGAGAAACCCTGGGTCAGTTGGTGGACTTCCATCGCACCTCGACCAGTTGGCCGAACGTGTACCCGATGACGATGAAGAACACCGGCACGATCGGGTTGAGCATGCGCGGCACGGCGCTCAACAGCGACGAGCCGCCCGTCGCGATGCCGGCAAAGGCCAGGAGCACCCATATCTCGGGCGGCAGGCGGCGGCGGTTGCGCCACAGCGGATAGGCGCACAGCCCCAGGGCCGCCAGCAGAGCGGAGTTGAACAGCACGTAGCCCAGCGTGTGCGGCCGCTGGAGCTTGTTGGTGTTCGGAAAACAGAACCACAGGCGCGACATGTTCATGGCCCAGTTGAAGGCCGCCTTGCCGGGATGCGCCGCCATGTTGGCGACCGCCCGCGGCAGGATTTCCAGCAGCATCGCGCCGAAAGCCGCGGCCGCGAACAGACCCAGCAGCAGACTGGCGACAACGGCTTCCATGACTCGTTCCATCATGGCGCCTGATTCTCTCGCCAAGACGCAAAGACTGCCAAGGATAACAATGTCTTTCTCTGCGCGCCTGGCGACCTGGCGAGAGTCATCCTCTCACTCCTCCGCGACCGACAATGTGATCGACCGCACGTAAAGGCCCAGCTCGCGCGAGTCTTCGGACTTGCCCAGATCCGAAGGCCGCCATCCTCGCGTGCGCAGCTCGATCCGGTTCAGGCCTTCCCGCAGGGCGGCGGCCGGAAGCCGGAACACGGCCTCCCGCTTCACCTCCGGCGCAACCTCCGTTTCGCCGACCTCCGCTCCGTTCAGCAGCGCCTTCAACGGCAGCACGCCGGCCTTGCGCGGGGGCCCCTGCAGAACGACGGTCAGAGCCAGGTCGCGGTCGGCGCGGGCCAGCGGGAACGTCATCGCGGCCGCCGCGCCGGTCCAGCGCATGACCGAACCGTCCGCCTGCGTCTCGGGCCACCAGAAGCCTTCCGACAACAACGCGAACGCCGCCTCATCGGCGGCTCCGACCGTCAGCGGCCGATCCGGCGCGACCGGGCGGACGGGCAGGATGAAGTTGACCACCGGCACGCAGGCCGGAGGCGCGCCGTATTCCGGCGTCAGCCGGATCGTATCGGCGGCGGGATCCTTGAGCGCGACGTAGTGCGGGACCGGACGCGAGGACGTACGCAGGGTCAGGACTCCGGTCGCCCCGCCGGCTTCGTAGGTCAGGCGCGCCTTCGCCTCGGCGCGGTCGGGCCAGTAGACGACCAGGACCGCGCCCGCGGGCGCTTCCGCCGTCGGAACGCTCAAAGGAATGGAAACCGGACCGTCGAGCGCGCGCAGCGCCGGATCCAGCCAGCCGCCCAGGCCCCAAACGCTTTCGTCGGCCTCCTCGCGCCAGGCATAGGCGTTCGCGTCGGGATCCGGCGCCGCGTCATCGCCGGAGGCAACAAGGTTGTCCGTGAAGAACTCCATCTGGTAGAGGAGAATGTCCCAATCGTACGGGCCGCCGTACAGGATCTGGAGGTTGGGCCCGGCGGCGCCGCCGAGCGCCTCGGACGGAATACGCAGGTCGTGCGCATAGTCAACGGCCTTCCACGCCCGGCGTTTTTGAAGCGGGCGCATCAGGACGAGCCGCGGCGCGAGCTCCGTGCCGTTCACGCGGTAGCGCACCTGCCGCAAAGCCGGCGGCAGGGCCGTTTCCGCCTCGCTCGAGAACTCGCCGAGGCGGTAAGCGGAGAAGTAGAGCCGGACACCCATATCGCCTTCGTGCGCCGGCAGGCGAAGGCTGCTGCCGGGCGGCAGTTGCCACAGCGGATAGCTCATGTGCTTGCGGTCGTATCCGCCCCAGTCGCGCTTCCAGCGTTTGTACCCGAACCAGCGGGTGTTCAGGGACTCGTCCGACGCGAACCGCAGCGAGGGCATGTGTTCGTAGGAACACCACGGCATCCTGGCGGGACGCGCGCCGACCGTCTCCGCGGCGACGAAGGACGGCAGCGGCGCGTCGGAGAACAGCGTCACCGCCGGCCGCGCCGGATCGAGGCCCGCCGGCAGCGGCAGCAGATTGGGACCGGCCTGGATCAGCGCGGTAACCGCGTTCGTGCCGTCCGCGGCGGCGATGCGGACGCTCTGCCAGCGGTTGGTG
>Ga0194111_10001887_pt1 | contig 25674 bp, 20 predicted proteins | sample TA2KigC300mmetaG_FD_146194 | JGI IMG/M metagenome (GOLD analysis project Ga0194111, IMG submission 146194) | Freshwater microbial communities from Lake Tanganyika, Tanzania - TA2015033 Kigoma Deep Cast 300m | ecosystem: Environmental > Aquatic > Freshwater > Lake | place: Tanzania: Lake... | reverse complement strand
AGTGGATGAAATCATAGAATAATTGGAATGTATTCCTTATTATAGGGGCTGGTTCTTCAGCTACTTGCTCCAAGAACTCATCAAATGAGATTACTGTACGTTGTTGTTTTTCGTCCAGTTTTTTTTTCAGTTTATCCAGTGCTTCACCAGCGGAGGAGGAGGTCATGTTGTTTTGGTTCCTCATCTAATATCTCTTTTGATAAATATTTGTCTTGCATTGTGTAAAGTACTCTCTGATATTTTACTTTTTGTTTGCTTAGGAATTCATCGATGTCTAGTATTCCTGTTGAGTAGAGTATTTCCATTGCTTCCGCGTTAATCCTTTGCGCATCATGCGGGTCTATTTCGCTTGTTTCAAGTTTTATGGTATTGCCCCATAAGTATTCTAACCCCATCATAGTCATTGGAATAAATTTTGCATAAAGCGGTTTTCCTTCAAAATGGTGGTTTATGTATAATTCCCCCTCTTTGGCTTTTGATTCATCCACGCTTATATGTGGGGGGTGGTAAAGATGGTCGTTAAGCATTTTTTTGTACTCTTCTGCGCTTCTGCTTCTTATATAATATTCTAAAACGCCTTTGATTGCGTTTATTCGCTTCCCTACTACAAACAGATTATGTTTGTCCATAAAGTCTTGATCTATGAAAGTATTCACGAACATGGCGTCGTTAAAGTTCTCTCTTACTTGGAGTATAAATTCCATGCCTTTTCCTAGTTTTTTGTCATATTTTTTTCTTTCTTTTGAGTCAGTTATTTTTTGAAACTCGTAAGATAATTTTCCTTTATCTGCGAGTTCTTCTATGTGCATCCAAAGCCTCCATCCTAGCCCGTAAGGGTTCAGACCTATCATTGGCATAAGCATTACTTTTGAGTTGACTACTGCAAAGTCTATCTCGTGGCTTTTCATCATTTCATCTTTTAAGAAGAGTTTTTCGTGCCAGTAGCTTGCCCATCCTTCGTTCATTATATGGTCTCTTATTTGTGGCTGGAAATATACTGACGTGTCTCTGACTACACCCATCACCAGTTTTATCCATTTGTTTTTTTCTTTGTTCAAGAACTCTGAGTGTTCATTAACGTATTCTACTAAATCTTGTTTTGTTTTTTTAGCTTCTTTAACATGTTTTTCAAAGAGTGAATCAAATTCTGGGTGTTCTTTTATTACAGATGAGAAGAAAAGTGTTTCTCCAGCATCTGGAAATTCTTTTAGTGTGTTATTATACCGGTCTATTTCTTTTAAGTACTGTGTCATTCCAACTTTTTTAACCTGTTGTAAAAATACATCAAAGTAAAAATTGACTTTTTTTGACATGGTTGTCTCTTGTGGTTTGTTAGTGTCTGATAATTCGTTAAAAAATCCTACAAGATTATCGATTCCTCTGGTGAATTCTATTGCGTAATCTAACCATCTTCCATGTTCTACTCTTAATTTAGATATCAGTCTTTTATCGGCAAGTGCTTTACCTGCGAAATCATCATTCCAAGTTTTTTTGTAGAATGAATTGTTTTGGAAAAAGTCTATATGCCCTAATACATGGTAGAATATCATCACGTTAAGCCAGTCAGGGTTGTTGTCATTATAAAATGATATTCCTGGTCTTGTGTTTATTACTGTTTCATATGGATTATGAGGATATACTTCATATTTTCCTTTTCCTTGCAGCAATTGTACATCATGAACCCAGTAGTCATAAAGCGTGGGGATCATTATTTTTGGTGAAAGCTCTATTAAATCCCTATTCGTGACTATATATTCTAATGTTTCCTTGTCAAAACTTAATCCTGCTTCTCTTGCTTTTACTTTGCAATCTTCCATTAATTTTTTTGTGTGTTGATCTATTAGTTTCATTTTTATTCTGATACTAGATCGATTATACTTTTGATTATTTTATCTTCTGTAGCATTTTGAGATAATGAATTCATTCTTATCAATGACTCATTTGTTTCTAATAACCCTGAATTTCTCATATACTTCTCAACGGCGCTGTCATTATACCCATCATTTATGATCGTCATCCCTATCCTATTCGTATAGGTTAACATTTTTTTTATTTCATTTACTGTTTCTGTCCCGTCATACCAGTCTTCTCCATCCCCGCCATAAAAAACGTATATGTTATAGTCTTTTGCTAGGTTTTCTTTTTCTACTAGCTCATTTACTTTTTGGAATGCTGTGTATACACTAGTCCCCCCTGCAACTATGAGGTTATAATATGTGTGAAAGTCTGGCACTTCTTTAGCTTCTGTGTCGTGCACTATGAATCTTGGTGTTACTAATTTTTCATATTGGTATAACAGCCATGCGTATATGAATAAGTGCTGTGTACATACTAGTTCTGTTGGTTTTCCGTACATTGATCCTGAATAATCTCTTAGTAAGAATACTATTGCTTGTGATTGGTATTGCACTTCTCTTGATAATATTCTGTATATCTTGTCTCTTGGGCTGACTATCAAGTTAGTAGTGTCTATTTCTTCTTCATTTCCTGTGATATTTCCAAGCCCTAAATTGGTTTCTATTATTTCTTCTAATGTTGCTTTTTTGTCTAATATTTGTCCATGTCCTCTGTGTTTATCAGTTAGATCGTAAGTGTATTGTTTTACTGCGCTTTTTTTTCCTTTTTCTTTCAGGTTTGGAAGATCAAATCTTTGTGTTAGTATTCTTCCTAGTTCATAAGCTTTGGATTCTATGCTGTGATCCCCTTCTTCTTGCCCAGCTTCTCCGTCTTCCCCTTCTCCTTCTCCCTGTAAGGGCTGTTCTCCTATAACCTCTCCTTCTTCTCCTTCTCCGGTTCCGCCTTCTCCTTCGCCCATGCCGCCCATACCAAATTTATCATCGTGTATGAATTTATCTTCTGATGTTACTGGAACCACAATTATTTTTCCTTTTTTTCCTTTGCCAGGTTTTACTATTTTTCCAAGCTTTATTTTTGTAGGGAATCCATCTTTTTCTCTTTGTTTATCTCTTTCTAATAATTCATCTAGTGTTTGTAATGCATAATGGGCTGATTGTTTAGGCTTCATTCCTTGTAGAATGGCTAGGTCGTTGTACTTTTGAGGGTTCGTATTTAGCAGGTAAGGTTGTAATTCTTGTAAGTAATAGAACAAATCACCTGACGCTTCTAAGTGCGAGAGTGGCGGGTAGCCTAGTATTTTATGTTTTCCTTTGTATTTTAGTTCTTGTAATATTTTTTGTTCTTGTTCAGGGAGTAATCCTTTTTTCTTTAAGGATTCGTACAGTTTCCAAGCCTTACTTTTTGTCATGTTACATTCTAGATTGGCTGTTTTTAGTTGTCGTCTTCTTGTGTGCAAAAGTATTCTATCGTTCTTTCCGCACATGTCTTGCAGTACCCTAGTTTTTTCAGCATTGTGTTTATCATTCTGTCGTATAATTGTTGGTTTTCTTCGTTTGTTCTGTTGGCTAATGCTCCTACTAGGCTTCCTGCTCCGGCGATGTCTGATTTTAGTCTTACGTCTGTTACAGCTCTTACTAGTTCTAGGTTGTCCATGAAGTCGTAGTTTGGTTCTGTTGATATCTTCTGACCGTAGATTTTTCTTACTGATGTTCTAAAAGTGTTTTTTTGTTCTCTTGTTTTCAGACCGAGTCTTTCTTCTACGCTGTCTATGAATTTTTCGTCTATTTTTATAGCCTTAAGCTCGCTTGTCTGTCTGTCTCTGTATTTCCATATTTTGTCTGGCCCGAGGTTTTCAGCGTCTATTCCTATTATCATGTTGACATAGTTTAAGACGTCTTTTTTGATTGCGTGTGGCTCGTCCATGTATGCGTTGAATATTTCTGTCATAATCCTTTCTCTGTACAGTCCTTTTGCTATTTTCAGGTCTTTTAGGTATTTGTCTCTGTCGCCTTGGTCTGGGACGTAATCTAGTATTACTTGTTCTGCAGCTTTGAAGAAATCTTCTGCATACATGCATTGTCCTTCATTGGTTTCAGACGTTTCCATGATCTTTTGAATTGCTCTTCCTAAGTTTCTTTGTCCTATTCCTTTTTGTCCGAATCTTTTTGTCACGTCAGGTTCATAGTTGAGTCTTTCTATTTCTTCTGCTAGTGTTTTGATGCTTTTTTCTCCTGCCGTGTCTCCTGCTGCTAGTTTCATCATTTCTATTGGTGTTAGTTTGTCTGATTTTGGAAGTCTTGATAAGACTACGACTACTGATGCGGCATAATTTAGGTTAGGGTCTTCGTGTAGTTTTTGTTTCATTAAGGTAGTTTTTACTTTTCCACCTATCGCGTATCTTGTTAGTTCTTTTTGTAGTTTGTAGTCTGTGTTGTGACCTACATAACATATTCTGCATCTGTCTACGATTGGTGCTTCTTCTTCCTCTTGTAAGAATTTGTTGAATACTGCGTTGTTGCTTGTTGCTACTATTAATGTGTCTATTGGCCATTTGTATCCGTCTGTTTCTATAGTCCTGTTTTGTATTACCCCCAGGTAGACTTGTACTAGGTCTTTTTTGTTTCTAAAGATTTCGTCGCTGAAATGTATCCCTGCACCTGCTACTCTTGCCAGGGCCCCTCTTCTAACATCAAACTTGTAAGGGTTGCCAGGGTCTGTTATGTGTAATAGTCTTTGTATCGATTCTTCTCCTAAAAGGTCTACTGCGGAGGATGTGATCTTGTCTTTTGCAGGGTATTTTCCTGTTACTGTCCCCATTGTATCACTTAACGGTACTTCTACGATTTCTATTAATTCTTTTAATTTCTTAAAGTCGCCATTTGTGAAGTTCTTTATGTCTTTTAGTATGAAGTCTGAGCATGCTCCAAGTGGCCTGTAGTTTTCGAATAGTTCTTCGATTTTTTTCTCGCTGAACCCCATTTTGGATAGTGCTTCTTTGTTTTCTTCTTTTGTTTCGAAGAAGTTCATTGCTAAAAGCATTGGGTCTTCGAAGGTTTGTGATTCTATATCTCTTATCTTTCCGTATCCTTTCAGTTCTTCTGGCAGGTGGAATTTGAATGTGAATCTTCTGTTTTCGTTTATGGATAGGAAGTCCCTGTACATGTCACATAGGTAGTTTACGAAGAATGTTTTTCCGTTTCCTGGCTCTCCTACTAATACAAATGCCATTTCGCTGGCTGATCCGCCTTCTGCGGCTTCTTTTACGTAGGATACTAAGCTGTTTATTTCATCATACATTCCTATTAAGTGTTTTTTGCCTTGTCTGAACACTCGGTAATCATATGTTACTTTTCCGTTGACAGTGACTTTTTCTATCGCATCTTCTCCGTCGAGTATCATCCTTGATACTAGTTGGAATGCGTTTTCGAATCTTCTTTTTCCTAATTTTATATCCTCAAGGTATTGGTCCAGTGTTTTCGGACTTCTTTCACTCATCTTTTTTTCCTCCTTTTGGGTTCTGTTTTAGAATTTATGTTACTCCCCCATTTTCGATTTTTTTACGCCTTTTCTTTTACGATACAAAGAAAGTTATCATCCTCTCCTTGCCATTATAGGTAGTGTGAAATTACTTATAAAGTTTATGACTAAATTATGAAATTTTGCCAAATTTTGACATAATTCTTTTTTTAATGACAAAAAATAGTGTTGAAGTGTGTAATTTTTTGAAGAATTCTTATCGGCATAGCTGCAAAATGCTTTCGTGGGCTTTTAGCAAATCTTTTTGGTCCACATAAATTATTATTTCTGGCACGCAGAATATTAACTCGTTTATGTTTATGTCGTTAGTTAAAAGTTCATTTGATATCCTCGCTGCTACGCCTTTGGTCTTGTCTGCTTTGATATCTTGCGTTAGTACTCTTATCTCGCTTAAGTTCTCTTTGACCTCAATGTTTTCTTCTTTTGGGAAGATGTTTTTCAGCTTTTGTATGCTTACCATGTCAGTTATTACTTTGAGATTGTTTTTTCCTTTTATCATCCTTAACGTTTCTCTTTTTTCAAAGTCTGTAAGTTTTGTTATTTCTGACAAGTATTTCTGGATCTCTGACTGGTTTCTTAATATCATACATGCCAGGTTGTTCTTTGTTGCAATGTTTGCTCCGATGAATACTTCTTTGAGTTCAGATACGTTTTCTTTGAAGTTCTTGCTGGTAGGGTATCTTCTTATAGCAGATATGACTGAATCTATCGATGCTTTAAGGCCGTGCTGGTTTATCAAATGCTTAGCTAATGCTCTTATGTTTATCAGGTTCTTCTGCAAGTTTTTTTGTACAGAAGGGTCTTGTGATATCAGATTCCATATTGTCTGGGTAATATTTGTCATAAACTGGGTGGAATTTGTCAAAGTTTATAAATTTAACCAATTTATGAGACAAAATTTATATAGACTATTAACAGACTTGTAGGTACAACTAGTATAATCTAAAAAAAATGGCTGTGATAAAACTTACTGAGGTGAATTCTTTTGAAAGTAATTTAAAGAGCCAAAACGTTGTTAATAGGGTTAATTCTTTAGGGATAATCGATATTTACAAGAATAACGCCCTCTCGCCTACATTATTAGTATCAGACCAGAAAGACACTTCACTTCTCTTATTTAAAAATGATGGCATATTATATGATAAGATAGTTAGTAAAGAGGTTAAGGACATTCAAAGCTTTAAAGACTTAAGCCTCAATAGTATCAATGGCCATACTGACTATCTTCCCGAACTGGCTTGGATTGATGCAAGCTGTGGAGATAAGGTGTATGTTTTAGATGCGAGATTAAACGTGTACAATAACACCCAGCAGGTAGTAAGATACGACAAGATTTATCAACCAAATAAAACCACATTTACATTAGAAGATGCTATTGTCCAAGTAGACAACAAGAAGGCGTTTCATTTTGCCATTTCAGAATCAAGAAGTTATGACGCAAGTTACGGAGGTTACCCTTTAACATTTTATATACTAGATGATAATGGCAAGATTTTAGAATTTGACACACAGAATTATAAGAGTAAAATTTTTGTAAGCCCTAAATCCTTAGTATGGAAACCTACAGGTTTAGACATGAAGGAGGGATTTGTAAGGCTTATTGAAAACTCTAATTATTGGGGGAAAAAAGAAGACTTGATATACTCTTTTGGTCTGGATAATACCCACAATAATTTCTTTTTAGAACTTGTAAACTCCAATTCTTTAAAACCAAATAGGCCCTCAACTTATTACTCTAACGCTTTAAATTCTATCCCTACAAGAATAAAACTGAATTTCGGTTCTTGGGTAGAATTTAATATTAGTCCATTGCCAAAATTTGACTCTGCAAGTTGTTTAGATGACAAAGAATTCTTAATAACCATGATACCCAATGTTAATGGAGTATTAGACTATTCTTCTAGAGATATTTACTGGTTCAGGCTTCAAAGCAACAAAGATGAAGCTATCTTACTCGCAGATCCTTGCAGAGTTTCAAACATAGACCGTTTTGATGGGATAAAAAACTGCGAAAGCCCAGTATGGATTAAACATAATAAAGAACCGACTACATTAGAAGAGGTGGTATACTTAGTTACTGGACAGAATGAGATAAGAAAGTATAAGATAGATTTAACTCCCTAAATTTTATAAACCCTTTTAAACTTTCTTTATGCTTATGCAAATAATAGGTTTCGAACCGAGGCTATACCAGCAGACTATTCTTTATAGTTGTGTCAGGAATAATTGTTTGATAATTTTACCTACAGGTCTAGGAAAGACTAAAACTGCTATTTTAGTTGCAGTCCATCGTTTGAACACTTTCCCTAATTCAAAAGTTTTGTTCTTAACCCCTACAAAGCCTTTAGCTAATCAGATCTGTCAAGAGTTTAAGAAATGCACTGATATTAGTGATTCTGAAATATTCCTATTCACAGGAGCAATTAATCCTGAAAAGAGAGAGGTATTATGGAATGATGCTAAGATAGTAGTATCCACTCCCCAAGGTTGTGTCAATGATGTTATTAATGGTAGGATGTCTTTGGAAGAAATTTCTTTACTAGTTTTTGATGAGGCTCATAGATCAGTAGGTGATTATGATTATGTTTTCTTAGCCAAGCAATATCACAAGAGGGGAAAATTTCCACGAATAATAGGGCTTACTGCTTCTCCTGGATCTGACCTTGAGACAATAACTGAAGTAAGTAAAAATCTTTTCATCGAAGAGATAGAATTAAGGACTGAAACCGATCCTGACGTCAAGCCTTACGTCCAAGAGTTAGACGTTGATTATATCTTGGTTAATCTTCCTGATAATTTTAAGGATATCAAAAAGTTCTTGGATGACTGCTTGAAGTCTAAGCTTCAGAAGATTAAGGAATTAGGGTTTATAGCCTCTGTCAATTACGCGACAAAGAAGGATATCCTTTCAGTGCAGAAAGAGCTACAAAGAAAAGTCTTGAGTGGAGAAAAAGATTTCAGCTTGTGGTCTGCCCTTTCATTAGTTGCTGAAGCGATAAAGGTGCATCATTCTTTAGAACTTTTCGAAACGCAGGGCGTTTGTGCGACTTACAAATACATGAAGGACTTATATTCTAGTGCTGAGAAGACCAAGGTAAAAGCCGTGAAGGCGTTAGTGAATGATTTGAATTTCAAATCTGCTTATATTAAGATTACTGAGCTTTATGAGAATAATATTGAACACCCTAAGTTGGATGAATTAAAGAAGAATATTGAGCAAGAATTGAACAATGATGCCAAGTGCAAGATTATAGTGTTTAACCAGTATCGTGACTCCGCTTCTAAGATTGTAGAAGAATTGAATAAGATGAAAAATGTAAGGTGTTCATTATTCGTGGGTCAGATGAAAAAAGAAGGCACTGGGATAAGTCAGAAAGAACAGATAAAAATGTTAGAAGACTTCACGCAAGGAGTGTATAATCTTCTAGTTTCTACTTCTATTGGCGAAGAAGGTTTGGATATCCCTAAGGTTGATACTGTAATATTCTACGAGCCTATACCTTCTGCAATAAGGACTATTCAAAGGATGGGTCGTACTGCTAGAACTGAGAAAGGCAAGGTTATAGTCTTAGTGACTAAGAATACTCGTGATGAAGCGTATAGGTGGACGGCGCATCATAAGGAAAAAAGAATGCATCAGATTATTATAAAACTCAGGGATAATATCAGGATGAACTCTGAAGCCAAGCAACAGCCCACTCTTGATAAGTTTGTAGAAGAGAAAAAGGTGAAAATATTTGCAGACTTCCGGGAGAAAGGTTCAGGAATAATAAAAGAACTCGCAAACCGGGGCGTAAATGTTAAGATGCAAAACCTTGCAGTGGGGGATTATATTCTTTCTAACAGGGTTTGTGTAGAGTTTAAGACTAAGCAGGACTTTGTTAGCTCCTTAATAGACAAAAGACTTTTACAACAGGTTAAGGCTTTGAAAGATAATTTTGAAAAACCTTTGATAATCATAGAAGGTGATGAAGATATTTATTCTGTCAGGAAAGTCCACCCGAACGCTATCAATGGTATGCTTGCTGCGATAACCGTAGATTTCGGAATACCCTTAATCTCCACCAAGAATTACTTAGAAACAGTCTCATTGCTAAAAGCAATCGCCCAGAGAGAACAAGAATTTGAGAAAAAAGACATCGGCGTAAGGGGCGAAAGAAAACCTTTAACAACAAGAGAACAGCAAGAATTTATAATAGAATCATTCCCTAATGTCGGGCCTAATCTTGCGAAGTCTTTGTTGAAAGAATTCAAGTCTGTCAAGAATGTAATAAATGCCGAGCATAACGATCTTCAGAAGGTTGAGAACTTAGGCCCTAAGAAAGCGGATGAGATAAAAAGGATAGTTGACGAGATTTACGAGTCAGAATAAAATTATGATTTGAAAACTTCTATATCTTCATATTTCGGACCTTCAGGTGTCAGTTCGCTTTTTATCAGTTTGAACTCTTTTACTTCAAATTTTAGAGAAGGCACTTTTGTTTTTAACAATTCTTTGATCATTAATCTATCTTGTATAAATTTTACCCTTCCAAGGGTTATATGTGCGTGGAACCTTAAGTCTTTCGCGAACATTCCTGCTAGTTTCAAGTCTATCTGCTGCTGTAACTCATTAACTTCTTTGTCTTTCGCGCCTACCCAGATGACTTTGATATAATTCTCGTTAGGAAAAACTCCTAACTGCGTTAGTTCTAGTTCGAAAGGTTTGAATTTTATAGTTTTTAGTGTCTCTTTTATCTGCGTGCATTGGCCTTCTGTTATTTCTCCTAAGAATTTCAGTGTTAAGTGGTAAGGCTCTTGTGTGAAGTTTATTTTTCCTAAGCCTGTAAACTTTTTTTGTATCTCTTTTAAGATAGAATTCACTTCTGCAGGTGTTTCTATTGCTATGAAAGCTCTCATAAAAGTATAACAACTTTTTTATATGTTAAAAATATTTCTGTCTGATAATGCCAGATTTTAAGCCTAGATGCGGTTGTTCCGGTATTGGAAGCATTCCCCATGAGAAGTATGAGAAAGTTATAGATAATATCATAAAAAATTATGATTTTCCTTACTGGCCCCAAGTATGCCAAAGAGGTTTTATCGAGAGCATGTACGTCCAATTTTCTAGTCCTATGCCCTCTTTGAATGTAGATTTTGAAAAGAACAGTTTAGTTTTTGACATTACAGATGAACCTGGCTTATACGAATGGTTTGGGAAGTATGCTGATTTTGATGTAGAACATTTTAAGATTCCAAAAGATTATGCTTACGGTTTTTATGATTTTATTGAAAAGGCTAAGGGTTCAGAATACGTGAAAGGGCAGGTTGTCGGGCCTATAAGTTTTGGACTAGCAGTTTTTGACCATGATAAGAAACCAATACTTTATGAGCCGACTTATTTCGAATCAGTGATTTGTTCTTTAGCTATAACATCTATCTGGCAGGTTAGGAAGCTTAAGGAATTATCTAATAATGTGATAATATTTTTTGATGAGCCTTCATTATGCTCTTATGGCTCTGCCTTCACAGCTTTGGAAAAGGATGTTGTGGTAAAATCTTTGAATTATGTTATCAATAGTGCTAAACAAGAAGGAGCAATAACTGGTGTTCATTGTTGTGGGAATACTGACTGGAGTTTGTTGATGGGTCTTGATATGGATATTATCAGTTTTGATGCTTATAATTTCAGTGACCGTTTAGCTTTGTATCCTAATGAGGTTAAAAAGTTCTTAGAACGAGGTTCTTTAGCTTGGGGGATAGTTCCTACTTCAGAGGATATTGGTAAAGAAAACACTAAAAGTATTGTAAAAAAATTAGAACAAAAGATTGAGGATTTCACAAAAGAAGGAATTGACAAGAATTTGATTCTTGAGAAGATGATGATTACTCCAAGCTGTGGTGTAGGAAGTTTAGAAAAGAAACAGGCAGATAAGGTGTTGAAGACCACTGTAAAAGTTTCTAAGAGTATGAAAAAGAAGTATTTCAGTTAAGGATATGCTTTTTTTAATAATTCTTTATCTTTGAATTTTTTCCTTATAGGGTCTAGTAGTTGGTTTATTTTTTCTGCGACAGTATTTTTCAAGTCTAGCGGGTGGAGTTTTTGTGCTACATAATCCTTTTCTAGTTCTTCGTAAGTCTTGTATACTAAGTTTCCACCGTATTTTTCTGATCTTTTGATTGTAAAGTGTTCTTTTCTATCCTCTTTGATTGTGAATAGTACATGTTTTGTGAAAGCAAGTATTCCGTTCTCTTCTACTATCCCTGCAGGACAGTATGCTGAGCTTATCTTGTCTTTTACAGCTTCTGGTGAGTCTAACAGGTCGACTTTAGACTTTTCTATCGAAGCGCTCATCTTCTCGCCAGTTAATCCAGGCAGTAGTGGTGTCATGAATTCTACTCTTGGCTTGTATCCTATTTTTGGATGGTTCTCTCTTGCGAACATGAATATCTTTCTTTGGTCTACTCCACCGTATTGCACGTCTACTTCTAAGTATTCTTCATCAAGCATTTGCATTATAGGGTATATCAGTCCTGATAGTTTTGGATTGTCCCCCATCTTTACCACTTCTGATGCGGCCCTTTTGCAGTCCCCTACTGATGCCACGGTTGATACTCTTAGCATGTCATAGAAATATTCTTTATCAATCTCGAAGTCTGAGCCTTTTACGATTTCGAAATCTTCGATGTCAGCGCCTATAGACTCAAACATTAAGGGTATGACTTTACTGTAATATTCATACCGGTGTTCTAGTATCTCCCAGGGAGTATTATCAAGTGCCCCGTGTAAGTCTGCTAGTAAAAGTTTTACTTTGAATCCTGCTTTTAGAAAGTCTGCGAGTTTCAAAACCCAGACAAAATAAGCCACGTGCGGTTTGCCTGTTATTGCTGTTCCTAAGTACACTGCCGGTTTCTTTTTTGTTTTCAGCAGGTTTTCTAGTTCTTCTTCTGTGACTATCTCTTGAGTGTTTCTTTTTAATATTCTTAGTCTTTCTTTTAAATCCATGTTGTTTTTTTATAAGTTTTTTATAAAATATAAAGTTATTGGTTGCCGGAAATTCTTTCATTTTTTTTAAGCAATCCTTATAAAGGGTTACATTAATTTTTATTTTATGGAAGAAAAAACTTTGTTAAAAATCGCATTAATCTGCAGCATTGTAGGTATTTTTATAATTTTTATTTTTGCCAATAAGTTAGAGCCTTCTTTGACTAGTATTTCTAGTATCTCAAATTCTTTAGTAGACAAAGATGTTAAAATCCAAGGAACTGTCAGTTCTTTCAAGATTACCTCTTCTGTTTTGATGTTAGATTTACATGATGATACTGGAACTATTAAAGTAGTAGCCTTTGATAAGGAAGATTTTGAAGCTAGTAAAGACCAAGAGGTCGAAGTCATTGGTAAAGTTAAGGAATATAACAGTATCTTAGAAATAGAAGCTAAGAAAATCATCTTTTTATAAAAAATACATCATTTTTATATACTCCATTATATTCGCTTATTTCCGATGAAAAACCTTCCGATAAATAAAAATTTAACGTTAGGCGGTCTTATTTCTGGAAATCTCCAAATTAAAGAAATGGGTTATTACGTAAAAATTTTTTCAGAGTTGTATGATCGCGCTGATGATTTCAGCCTAGGTTTTGTTAAAGGAAAAAGAGCGTTGAAAGAGGCTTTAAGATTTGCAAGGAAATACCAAGATTTAGTTGATATAGGATTTTACCCACCTGGAACCCAGTTTATTATCGCTCAGGACAGTTTTGATATTGTTACTGTAATGTCTGTTATGCCTAAGTTAGACTTTCCTGAATGGTGCCCTAATCTAGAAGGTCGGATTTCAAAGTTAAGAGAAAAAGCTGCAAAAGTTCTAAACGTTGAAGTATGCGATCTTTGTAGAGACACTTCCCTTAATGAGAATTATGGATGGTTTAATGGTGAGATATACTGTTTTGATTTGCATGTATTAGATTTTAACAAAATATTAAAAAATGGCCATAAATATAGAGCTATGTCATGGGTATGAATGTAAAAAAAGAGGGTCTCGATTATTAAAAAAGAGGTTAGAAAGTATTTGTGAAGGTTTAGATTATAAGATTATTGAAAAGGAATGTTCTGGTCATTGCAGCAAAGGCCCGGTGATCAGTATATGTGGGGATACTTTTTATGGGAATAACAACCTTTTTGATCAGAGTGATAAGAAGCTTAGGAATTTTTTAGAGAATTATCAATCCATTACTAAAATTGAAGGTTATTGTAAGAAGGCTAAGAAAAAAGATTGCGGGTTAGCAGTTGATATTGGTACTACAATAATAAAAGCTAGCCTTAATGATTTGAAAACAGGCAAAGTTTATGGTGAAGCTTCTACTATCAACAAACAAAGCGCTTATGGTGCCACAGTTCTTCATAGATGGAATTATTTCAGTAAAGCAAAAGATAATAGTGAAAGTTTGAAGACTTTAAGTAACATAGTTCAAAAATCTGTTGATGATATCCAGGATTACTTTTTAAAGAAAAGCAAGGCCAACATTTCTAAAATTGTGTTAGCAGGCAATACTGCCATGACTTATTTCTTCTTAAATGAAAATCCTGCACTTACGATTAAGCAAAAGCCAGATTATAATTGTTTAAAACATAAAGATGGAAAGACTTTTTTACCTTGCGTGTTTGAATGGGTCGGAGGGGATATTGTTTCCGGAATGACTTATCTTAGATTTGATAAATTTGATAAAAATATTATACTTATTGATTTAGGCACTAACGGTGAAGTTGCTGTCTCTACCAAATATGGAGCTATACTTACTGCTGCTGCATCTGCAGGTCCTGCTTTTGAGGGTGAAGGTTTCAGATGTGGGATGCCTGCGATGAAAGGAGCCATATACAAAGTGAATTCTAAGGGTGAAAAGTTTAAATACAAAATTATCGGTTCAAAAAAACCTCTTGGGATTTGCGGTTCGGGCATGTTAGATTTGATTGCAGAGATGCTTTCCAATGAAGTGATAGATCAAAGTGGAAGATTGGACAGCAAGTATAATGGGGAGTTTTTCCTCACAAAAAACATTTCTATAAAACAAGAGGAGATTGATTATTTTAAGGAAAGTAAAGCGGCTATTTTTGCAACGATTCAAACATTAATGCAAGAGTTAGGATTAGAATATAAGGATTTAGACGCGGTTTATGTTGCTGGTGGTTTCGGAAATATAGATTTGGAAAAGGCACAGTTTATAGGTTTGCTTCCTCCTTTGGGTAATTATGAATTTTTAGGCAATACTTCTCTTAAAGGTATTCAGAGTTGTTTTGATAATAAGAATCAAAAACGGTCTGAGTTTATCGCTAAATCTTCCACACCTATGGACCTTACTAAAAGTGATATTTGGATGAGAAATTATCTTGAAGCCTTATTCTTTCCGCATACTAATATAAACTTGTTCCAGAATATTCTTAAAAGGCATAAGAAATAATCCGGAAATCCTTTCATTTTTTCTTGGGAAAGTTTATGAATGGTTTTTAGTTCCAAAAGGCTATGTTTTTGGACATAATAATAGCCATTTTAGTAGGTTGCTTTTTCGGCATATTTACAGGCTTGATACCTGGAGTCCATATCAATCTGGTTTCTTTACTTGTAGTTACATTTTCTCCGGTTTTACTACAATACAGTTCTCCTTTGGTTTTGGCTATTTTGATTATTTCTACAGCTGTTACTCATACTTTTCTGGATACTATTCCAAGTATTTTTCTTGGAGCCCCTGATGATGATACAGCTTTGTCAGTTCTTCCAGGCCATAGGCTTCTTTTGCAAGGCAATGGTTTTGAGGCGGTTATGCTTACAGTCATAGGAAGCATAGGTTCCCTAATTCTTGCGGTTGTATTAGTCCCAGTTATTATTCCATTAGTTTCTATTGGTTACCCTTTAATTAAGAATTTTATTGGTTTTATCCTTATCTTTGCTTCTTGTTTTCTTATTTTTCATGAGAGATCATCTAAGTTTTGGGCGTTTATTGTTTTTCTTCTATCTGGATGTTTAGGTATTGGGGTTTTGAACCTTTCAGTTTTGAAAGAACCTTTATTCCCTTTGCTTTCCGGATTATTTGGCACTTCTATGTTATTATTAAGTGTTAAGGATAATGTTAGGATTCCTAAACAAAAATTTTCTGGTATTGAATTTGACAAGAAGATAGGGGTTAAGGCTTTGGCTTCTTCAGTTTTCGCAGGAGGTATCTGTTCTTTTATGCCTGGACTTGGCCCTGCTCAGGCAGCTATTCTTGGCTCACAGTTTACTAAAAATCTTGGTGATAAAGGATTCCTCGTATTGGTGGGCGGCTTAAGTACTATAAACATGGTACTTAGTTTTGTTGCGTTGTATGTTTTAGGCAAGCCTAGGAACGGTGCCATCGTTGCCGTATCTAAAATTATTGAAAGTCTTGGTTATAATCAGCTTATAATTTTTTTAGGGTGCGCTTTAGTTGTTGGAGGAATTGCTACTTTTCTTGCAGTTTTCTTTTCTAAAATTTTTTCAAAAGTTATTGTTAAGGTAAATTATAAGGCCCTTTGTTTAATTATCGTTTTATTAATTGTTGTTTTAGCCTTTTTCTTATGCGGTATTCTTGGTTTATTTATTCTTGTTGTTTCAACTTTTGTAGGAATGATTCCTGCTTTGAAAGGTATTGGTAGAAATCATATGATGGGTGTGCTTATCTTACCGGTAATACTTTATTTTGTTTTGTAAAAGATAGAATCAAAAGATTTTCTTGAATAATGCCTTTTTAGTCGCATCCCACATTTTCTTAACTGATTCTCCAGCAGGCATTAGTAAGATGTTTTGTCTTGGTTCTTGGGGTTTTTTTTGCTTCTTTCTTATTCGTGAAGGTATTATCTTGTAGTGCTCTGCAAACTTGTCTAGTGTTGATAATAATTCTTGATTTTTATTCCTTAAAACACCCCTATATTTTGCAATGGAGATTATTCTTTTTTCATAGTCTGTAAACGTTTTTGCGAGGTCTTTTATAGCTCTTAATTTCTCTTGGGTTATATCCTTTCTTGCATGTTTAAGAATTATTTTATTAGCGCGCCTGTATCTGTCTTCTATTGATTCTAAGTGCGGTGATTTTTCTCCGTTAAATTCTCTCCCTTGGTATACCATGCTTAGTTCATAAAGTCCTTTAGTTGCCTCTTTTGAGTGTCTTCCTCTCCATTCATCAATTAACGCTTCTGGTGTATAGGAATATTCAACAAATGTCGATTTTATTATATCCATAGCTGTTTTGGCTTCCACTGAGACTTTCGGGTCATTATAAGCATTTTCTACTATACCATTTCCTTTTTCCATTCTTGTTTCTAGGCAGTTTAATAATCCAAGTTTAAATCCTTTCATAGACCCTTCAGAAGCCCTTCCTAAGTAAGTGTAAATTAATGGTAAGCATTCTTCTTTACTTTTTTGAGATATATCCCTATATATTTCTATAAACTTTTGTTCGAGATATTCGTTCATATTTTATATACCTTCATCTATTTATTCAGTATTATTTCTTGATTTACTAATATATAAACCTTTCTATTTGTAACTACTATTAAGTGATAAATAATCTATGGAAGGATTTTTTTTCCGCATTCTGGGCAGAAATTATCGTCAGAAAGGACTTCTGCACCACAATTAGAGCATTTGCTCTTAGAAGTGAGAATCTTATTTACAGGCTTTTCCTTCTTTTCAACAGTTTGCTTCTTCTCAGAAAGAGAAAGTATCACAAAAATTATCCCGACAGCTATAACCAGCTTACTTTTTAAAAAAATACCTATTAAAAAAAGGATTAACCCTATTATTAGATAAGCAATTTTCATATATTAACTAATAAGAACAGTTTTATTTAAAGGTTTAGTATATCCGGCTTGTTAGAAGATATAGCATCAACACCCAGGTCTACAAGTTTCTTGAAATATTTCTTATCATCAACTGTCCAAGCACCAACCTTCAAACCAATCTTATGAAGATTATCCACATACTCTTTCTTAAGTTTGTCTTTTCTTATTAAAGCGTAGTCTACATTCATAGTTTTTATAATTTTAAGATAATCCTTAGGGACTTTGTTGGTTAGTATACCTAAACTCACTTCAGAGTATAACCCTTTAACAATTTTTAGTATTGACGGATAAAAAGAGACTATCAGAACTTTGGACACTATATTTTTTTCTTTAATAAGTTCTACAACTTCTTTTTCAGTGTTAGGTTCTTTTAATTCAATGACTATCCCGCATTTATTATCAACCAAATCTATAACTTCCTCTAGGGTAGGTATCTTTTCTCCTTTACCTGCATCTAGTGTTCTTATCTGATCAAAAGTGTAAGATCTTACAAATCCTTTATTATTAGTTGTCCTATTTACTTTCTCGTCGTGAATTACAACTATTTTTCCATCTTTTGTTTTTCTTATGTCTAACTCTATCATATCTACTTCTAGTTCTATTGCTTTTTTGAAAGAACGCAGAGTATTTTCAGGTTCATAATAAGCTGCACCCCTATGACCTATTTTTAAAACCATTTTCCTAATCCTTCTTGTTTTTCTTTTTCTCTTCCAAAAACGCTTTCTATTCTTTCTTTTGTCAATTCTAAGTTTTGCTTGAGGTAGGCTGGCAAGTCACATCTTTCTGCTAATTGTATAGACGGTTCTAAATATTTCACCACCGACCCTTCAGATACTGTAAAGATTATACTTCCATCACATTTAGTACATTTACCTTTTAATGGAGGCCTTCTAAATTTTTCATTGCAGTCCACGCATCTGAACTGCTGTGTTGAGAATTTTCTAAGGTTCCCTTTTATATCCCTTAAGAAATGGCTTTCTATGACTAATCTTGCTACATCTGTTCGATTTACAGCTCTTATCTTTTCTGCGAGCTCAATTTGCCCTTCTACTTTTTCTTTCATAGTGGGTATGCTTTTGTATGCTGAGCATCTTACTCCTTGGTTTATGTCTGTGGTGTCATGAGTGAAACCAAAACCATAATATTCGTGTGGTGTGCCTAAGTGTTGTTTTAGCTGTTCTATCTTGAATTCTCTTACTGGAGTGTATTTTTCTGCGGCTTCATAAAGTTCTAAGGGGTATTCTGAAACCATTTCCATATCAAACACCATGTCGTCTACTTCTTTAGGGATTATTTTTGATGTTAGTACTAATGGTGCATCTTGAGTTGCTCCCCTGTGTGCTGGGAGGTATTGTCTTGAGAAGTTTATCAACGCGTCAAGCATCAGCATTACGCATGCTTCGTCTCCGTCACAGTCTCTTCTTAACAAGCAGTGATATACTGGGTGTGCTAGGAATCCTTGTGTTTTTGAGAAGCCTATTATTCTTGCTACTACTGCTGCTGATGTATGTGGGCTCATACCAGTTACTAAATGCCCTGCTAGGTCTTCAGGAGACTTTAAATTGTAGAATCTTGGTAATTGGTATAGTTTTTCCAATAAGTCATCAATGAACTTTGATGCTCTGAAAAGCACTTGATCCCCCCCTTCTTCTGCACTTTCAGGACATGAAGGTAGTACCACATCTTGTACTTTTAATTCTAGTATCTGTTCCTCATTTTCTAAAGGGCTATTATAAACATCATGTGTATACCCTAATTCCTTTAATTTTGGGATTGATGTTCTTACCTCTTTAGGTTTGAACGCTGTCAATGGTGATTCTGTCATATCATATCTTATTGTCCCTTCTTTGTTTACATATAACTTGTGCACCGCTCTGAGAATTCCTTTTAGTAAGTTTTCAGGAACATGATCTTTGTTTGATGTTCCTCTTACACCTTTAACAAGATCCGGATAATTTCTTGTCCCGAGTCTTTTTAGCGCAGCGTCAAAAAATCTTTGTATGTCTAATTCTTGTCTTTTAAAAGGTAAACTTTTTTCATGCTTAGGGCATTGTTTAAATTCTGAATCTGTTTTGCATTCAGAGCAGTAATATAACTTTTTTGTCTGCCCATAGCATTGTTCACATATAGGATATATCGTTTCTTTGTTGCATTTTTCGCATTTGTATACTGGCAGTTCTGCTGTTACTTTTCCTTCCTCAAGTGCTGATTGGAAGCTTCTCATCTTCCCGCCTTCTTTACCTACAGGGAATAATACTTGTGGGCTTCCGTCTAGTTTTCTCATCTTGGCCTTTTCCGGCCTTCCCATCCTTGCTCCTATGAAAGTTCCTGATTTGTCCTTTATTTTTATTTCAGAAATCATATTTACTAATTTTAAGGCATCTTCTTCTGGTAAGTCTTTTACTTTTTTTATGGTTTGATTTAAGTCTTGTTCTTGTAATTTGAGGGTTTTTGCAAATGCGTCCGCATAATCTTTTTCTATCACCACGTATTCATTCGTAGCTACTGAATGTGGCACACCTAATAATTCTAGGCTTCTTTTTGGGCTTGGTTCAATCTTATTTTTTGTATTAGTTAATGGTATGATTATTTTTTGTTTTTCTACAGATGCTTTTTTTAACCATTCAAGAAGTTGGATGAATTGTTTTTTGCTTAACTCTTTCCAATGATAAGTATATCGTGGATGTAATGGCACATTATATTTCTTTGATAATTCTACAGATTCTTCTAAATTTATGTTATTGATATCTATTTTTGTAACATCTGCACCTGCTTTTTTTAATTCTTGTTTGTACCATTCTTCGTTATAACCACAGGGTATTAGTTTATGGGCTCTGTTGTAAAAATCGCCATAGTTGATTAGTATATCTCCAAGGAATATTATTTCTTCTATTTCTTTTGGGTATTTTTTTGCTTTCTCTTCATTGTCTAATATGACTACGTCGCCGTTTTTTAGTTTGACTATCGGACCTTCTATCTGGTCGCATACATATACCGAGGTTCCTTTTCCAGGCCTTTCTGTTTTTAATTGGGTCCCTATAGCAATATAGTCGCTTAACGCCTTCATAGTTGCTGGATGTATACCCTCTCCTGACAAGCCCGTATTTCTTCCCCTCCCATACCTTAATCTGAACCCCCCTTTTTCTAACGGGTGTGATAATACTGGTCTTCCTCCGACTATATCTTTAATGTAAGTATAATCTGGTTTGATTAGTTCTTCCCCTTCTTTTTTTACTGTTTCTTTAGCTTTGTTTCTTTTTTGTATTGTTATGAATTCTTCTAAGAAGTTCCAGTGTTCCATTCCAAAGTCTTTTCCCCATTTTTGTAGTTGTGCGTAGACTTTGGCTGCTTTTTGTGCTAGGCATTCTGCTGTGACTAGGCAGACCCCATTTCTTATTATGTTTGTTTCTATCCTTGGTAAGTCTTTGTAATTGCTTACTTCATATTTTTCTGAGCCGTCTCCGTCTATCTGTACTGGGAGTTTTGATGTTAAGAATTCTGCTTCTTCTTGGCTGGGATGATATTGAAGGTTTGTGACCTTTTCGTGATAGTCTTCTAATTCTGTAGACACCCTCTTCACTTCTTGTTCTGTCGGGTCGTAAACATCATAGCCCATGTTTTTTCTTACATAATCTGCGATTAATACTGATACTGACGCCCCTGTTCCTCCTGCGCTTCTTACCGGCCCAGAGTATCTTAGTGCGAAATATTCTTTTCCATCTCTTCTTTTGTGGATTCTTAGCTCTACAAACCCTTCCAATGGTGACGCTACTACTCCTACTGTTACATATGCAAACCCTACTCTTATACCTACTTCCATAGCTTCTTTTTTATCTTTAAACTTGCAGAATTTTTCTTGTGCCACTTCTAGGGCAATTTGTAATGCTACTCTCCAGTCTTGTGCGCCATGTTTCTCTTCTAGTTCTTGTATTCTCTTTACAACTCCAGAATTTTTTATTTGAGGGGATATTACACTCACTAGGCCTTCTACTCGTTCTGCCATGTTCCTTGCTAATGGTATTTCTACATGGTCCGCCGGGTCAAATCCTTTTTTTCTAGCTTTTTCTGCTATTTCATAAAGGTTTTTTACATTTTTGTTGATTTCTTCGAAATATTCTTCCATTTTTTAGTTGCTGAACTTGAATACTTTCACCTCTCTTGTTTTGAGGTTCACTACTGGCACTCTTGATGGTTCGGGGTTATGCCCTACTTTTTCTTGGAATGTTGTTTTTGATTGCCAGCAGCTGCAGCATATTGTTGTAATGTTCTTATAGGAACTTACGTTGGCTTTGTGAATATGTCCTGTTACGAAAAAGTCAGGTATTTTGTTGATTATCAAAGCGTCCCTTTTAGTGTCCGGTATGTATAATGTTGACCCGTGTGTTGGTGCTAAGTGTCGTTTTTGCAGTAAAAACTTCATTATCAAGTCTGCCCGGTCATATCCTCCGTTAGTTCTTATCGAGTCTACGTTGCTTATGTAGTAGTCAAAACTGTATCCATGGTAGAGTAATACATCAAACCCTGGGAATCCTTCTGAAGCGTGTATGTTTACGAGTGAAGGGTTTGTTACCATTAGCACGTTTTTTAGTTTGTATAATGATTCTGCGAATTTTGGGTTTAGTTTAGGTTGTGGTTCGGATATTCTTAACGCGTCGTGGTTTCCGGCGCAGATTATTATTTTAAGGTCCTCTCTTATTTGTGATAAGTATTCCGCACATTTTTCATACTGTTCTTTTATATCTTTTATTACTAATTCTTTGTCCTGTTCAGGATAAACCCCTATCCCGTCTACTAAGTCTCCGATTATGAATAGGTATTTTATTTTTTTTGAAATTTCTATTTGTTCTGGGCTTCCGTATTTTCCGTTTATCCAGTTGATGAATTTTTGGAAGTCTTCTGGTAAGAACATCTTACTACCTACGTGAAGGTCTGATATGAAAACAGCGTAGGATTCGTCTTTAGCTTTTTTCAATTCTTTGGTTAAAGGTACGTCGGGGAATAGGATGTTATTCGCGAATAGTATATTATCTCCGTATGAACCGTTTACTCCTATCACTTCATCTAGTACTAAGTTTTTAGCTATGTCAAATAGCTCTTGTTTGTCTTTTCTTATTAAGATCTTAGTAGTTCCAGTAGGATCCTCTAAAGTCACAGTCATACTGCCTGTCTTGTTTACTCTCTTATCCGCTACTATACCTATCACGGATATTTGTTCCCCTTTGTTTTTACCGGATATGCGGTGTAGGCTTATGGGGCTTCTAAGCTCAAGTCTTTCTTGTAGTATTTCTCTTAGTAGGTTATACCTGTGTTTGAAGTATTTGACAAAGTCTTGAATTTCTCTTTTTTTACCGTCTTCTTTATATTCATCAACTACTGTTATGTTGGTGGGTGTTGAATATTCTTGTTTTTTTGTGAGTTTGTTGTTAATTGCTTCTAAGAATGCCTTGTAAGATTCTTCATTTTTTCCTTTTTCTTGTAAGGCTTTCAGTTTTTCTAATTGTGTCCATTTTATAGATGAAACGTTGTCTGTTTGAGAATTTATTTTTTGGAATTCTTTATCAAGGACTAATGGTTTTTCCCCATTTATCTTTTCTATTTTATTGAGAAATTCCTCTTTATCAGAACATCCATTTAGCCCTTCGATAATATCCGGGCTTAATAGATACCCTTTTTCTAAAAATTCTTCGACTAGTTCTTTCATAGATTAAGACCCTATCACCCTACGGGCAGAATTTTCTCTATTTCTTCTGTGGTTGACGATGAAAGATTTACGCAGATTTCTCTTGTCCTTCCGTGTCTTCCTTTGTTTACCAGTTTGGTTTGTATTATTCCAAACATGTCTAATTCGGATATTATGTCCGATACCCTTCTTGATGTCAGTATACTTATTCCGTATTTTGTTCCTATAGTTTTGTAGACCTCAAATACTTGCCCGGTGAATATTTCTTCCTTACCGTTTTGTTTTTTTAGCTGTAGTATCGATTGGAGGATCAGTTGATGCTGTTTCGGACTTGTTTTTATCGCTTCTAGTATGTTATCTCTGTCTATTTTTTCTTGAGCTACGTCTACATCCTCCATCGTTACAAGGTTTTTGCCCTCCCGCTCTGCCAGTTCCCCCGCTACTCTTAACAATTCTAATGCCCTTCTTGCGTCGCCGTGCTCTTTTGCTGCAAGCGCTGCGCATTTGCTTATGAGCCCTTCTTCTAATACGTCTTTTTTGAATCCGATTTTTGCTCTTTGCTCTAAGATTTCTTTTAATTGCACTGCATCATAAGGGGGGAATAACATTTCTTCTTCTGATAAAGAACTTTTTACCCTGGGTTCTAGGTTGTTTATAAAATTTAAGTCGTTAGTTATACCAATTATTGATACTTTACTTTCTTTTAATTGATCGTTTATTCTTGTTAGTGTGTAAAGCATCTCATCACCCATTTTTTTGACTACATGGTCTATTTCGTCCATTATTAGTATGAGTAAAGTTTTTTGTTCTTCCACTATTCTAAAAAAGAAGTCGTAAACATCTTTTGTTGGTAATCCGGTTGTCGGTATTGTTTCTCCTAGATTTTTTATTATTTCAGCGATTAGTCTGTATTCTGTGTCCGCTACTCTTTGGTATTTGCAGTTGATATACACTACTTTGAGATTTAGTTTTTTCTTTTTTGCAACTTCTCCCATCTCTTGTGTAACATATTTTACTATGCATGTTTTGCCTGTTCCTGTTTTTCCGTAGATGAATAGGTTTGATGGTTTTTCTAATTTTAGGCTTGGTGCTAATATTTTTGCTATTTCAGTTATTTGTTTCTCTCTGTGAAGAATCTTATCTGGTGTGTAGTTCCAGTGTAGTATGCTTTTATTGATAAATATGGGGTCTTGTTTCAGATAGTTTTCAAAGAAATTGTTCAACCCCTTTTCCTCTTTCCCCATTTCATTTCGTTTATGTGACTAATTGATATTTAAACATTATTGCAGTGGAAAGTATAACACTCCCTCCTTTGTTTCCTGTGGAGAGTATTTTTATGGTTTTGATGCTTGTTTTGACCTTATTTTTGTTTAATAAACACCTTTGTTTCCTGTGGAGAATCTGTCTTTAAAATTTAAAAAGTTAACCTTAAAATAATTAATAATAAGTATGAATTTAATGACATTAAAAGTTAAATAGTTTATTTTGCATCCTTACGCCGTAAAACACTAAAATATGCTGAAATAAATTTTTCTTTTTTTTATTTTATTTTTTAAATTTTTCTTTATTGTATTATGTATGATTAACAATAACAATAAGAATATAAAAGGGTGAATTTTTACAGCAAGAATTTCCATTGGAAATAGGGGGCTCAGTGGATTAAGTACTCTTTCAATAAATTCGTATCACAGAAGACTTTATGATTTTTTAAAAAAATACTAAATATCTCTATTTGTTCTTGTTTTAATATGTCAGTTTTGCTAAGATAAATTATTATTTCTTTATCTTTAAATTGTTTTTTTATATTTTTGAATAATTCTACTTGTTTTTCTATTTCATAACCGCATGTTTCTGTAAGGTCAAAGACATAGATTATTCTTTCAGCTAAGTGTTTTACTGCTAAATGTGCTTGTTTTTCTATATTGTTCATCTTGTCATACCTATTTAGGCTTCCTGGTGTGTCTATTAATTGTAACTGATTCCCTATATACCCTAATAGTAAAGTCTTAGTTGTGAATGCGTAAGGTTTTATTTCTACATTAGATCCAGTCAATTTTTTTAATAGTGTAGATTTACCTACATTTGGGAATCCTGAAATACACACTGTTTTTATACTCGTTTTTATAGAAGGGAATTTTTTCATTATTTTTCTACTTTGTTCTAGAAATTCGAAGGTCTTTTTGGAGTCTTTTAGTAGGGAAGTTGTTCTGCCGTAGAATTCCCGTTGTATTTTTTTGATTTCAGTAAGTGATTCTGTGTTGACCATCCGGTTGTTGTAATCTTTGAATAATTGTATTATTTTTTGTCTTACCCAGCTGAATTTTGACAGTTCTTTTTTCAAATCATCAATTTTTATTTGTGAGTCTATCAGTTCTTTGTAGAATATGTTAAGATTGTCAAATGAGGGGAATCCTTTGATTATTTTTTGCAGCTCATTATAGAGAACATCCTTAAATATTCTGATTTTTTGCATTTCTTTTAGTTTAAGGCGTTTCTTTGCGTACTGAGATTTTACTTTTCTGCCTTTTCTTGACTCTCTTAAGGCCTTTTGTATGTAAACTTCAGGATTCTCTACACTTTTCATTTGTTGGAAGTTCATATTTATATTTAGGAAAAGCCCTTTATTTAAACCCTTTGTTTAAGCAGATTTCCCCGAAGTAGATTCCGTAAGGTATAAAAGCTAGTGAGGGGTATTATATTTGATACAATATTATAACAGTTAGGGGGTTACCCTAACCGGTCAATACCATGAGAATGGATATTGACAAAA
>Ga0194111_10001885_pt1:7500-25693 | contig 25693 bp, 26 predicted proteins | sample TA2KigC300mmetaG_FD_146194 | JGI IMG/M metagenome (GOLD analysis project Ga0194111, IMG submission 146194) | Freshwater microbial communities from Lake Tanganyika, Tanzania - TA2015033 Kigoma Deep Cast 300m | ecosystem: Environmental > Aquatic > Freshwater > Lake | place: Tanzania... | reverse complement strand
TTATAGGTGATATGTCAATATATTTCTGAAAAAACGTCTCACAACATTTTGCCTTGTGAAGGCTGAAATTGTATTTGATGGGTAGATGGTCTAGCTTCGGTGGTAATTTTCAACTGTTAAAGTCGAGTCTCAGCATAGTCCAGGTGACCTAAAGGGTAGCAGCTACATTAACTGCAACGCTCTCCGTTCTGTTTAGAGACTCTACATTGAACCAACTTGTCGCTCTTGCCACAAACGCACTACTACAGAGTTGATAATTTCATAATTAAAGCCCCGTCGTTGCAAATAACCAGATAGGCGGCGACGAAATTCACTATAATCCAAACTGGCCAGAACACGAGCCTTCTTCAATCCTGCCTCATAGGCCATAACCTCATCATCCAAATCCTTCACTGCCTCGCCAGCCGTTTCCGCAGCTATACCTTTTTGCCTCAACTCCAGCTTTATCAACCTTCGGCTCCGCGGCTTGAATGACAGGCGGTTATCCCTCCAATACCCGGCAAAAGCTACGTCATCAATTAGTTTCCGCTCTTTCAATCCGAATATGACCTTATCCACCACGTCACCATCAAAACCACGGCGGTGTAGTCGCTGCCTTACTTCAGTCTCACTTCTAGGACGATAGCCGAGATAATGCAAAGCAGCTTTAGAGCAGTTTTGCAGGAGGTCAGCCTGCTTCAGTTTTTCAACTTGCTCTGCAGACAAGTGTCGGCCAACCTGCAGATTCCCCCTAGCTGCCACCTCACCATCTAGGGCAAAAGAAAAAGAGCCGTCAATGAAGACATTGACTCGTTTATTACTGCGACTTACTTTTAGAGCTGTAATCCTCCCCACCTTAACTTCCCACGAGCATTTAGTTATTCTGCCTTTCTATGAGAGCGAAGTAACCAAAGAATCTCACTTAAGATGCAGCAAATAAAAATTCGGCCTACTCAAGCACTTCCTTTGTTTCAGCGGCCGGGCGCGGTACAGACATCGCCACAGCCCTTATCTCACGTTCTATGCCCAAAGCCAAATCACCATGCTGCCTCAAATATTCCTTGGCATTCTCTCGCCCTGGGCCTAACTTGATATCGCCACAAGTGAAAAAAGTGCCTGCCTTCTTCAATATCCCCATAGCAACACCCAAATCAATAATATCACCTTCCTTGCTTATGCCAGTCCCAAACATTATATCAAATTCAGCCGACCGAAAAGGAGGAGCCATCTTATTCTTAACCACTCTGGCTCTCACTCGGGTGCCTATCATCTCAGAGCCCTGTTTGATGGTATCACCTTTTCTCAAATCTATCCTCACTGTGCTATAGAATTTCAATGCTCTGCCCCCGGGAGTAACCTCAGGGCTGCCGAAAATAATGCCCACCTTCTCCCGCAGTTGGTTAACAAAAACCACCGCAGTGTGTGATTTGCTAATCGCGGCTACTAATTTCCTTAACGCCTGGGACATCAATCTCGCCTGTAAACCAACATGTGTATCACCCATCTCACCCTCTATCTCAGCCCGGGGCACCAGAGCAGCCACGCTATCAATGATTATCACATCTACGGCGTTGCCTCTCACCAGTTCTTCCGTAATCCCTAATGCCTCCTCTCCATCATCGGGCTGAGATACATATAGATTGTCAATATCGACTCCACACCTGGATGCATAGACAGTATCAAGAGCATGTTCAGCATCTATATAGGCAACAAAGCCACCAAGTTTTTGGGCTTCAGCGATTATGTGCAAGGCTAATGTAGTCTTTCCTGAAGCTTCGGCACCGAAAATCTCAGTAACACGCCCTCGTGGGATGCCACCTATACCCAGAGCCAAATCTAAACTCAATGAGCCTGTAGGTACAGCTTCCGCTGTCATTCTCGCCGAGAGTTCACCTAGCTTCATAATCGAACCTTCACCGAATTGCTTCTCAATACGATTTATCGTCAGTTCCAATGCTTTTTCTCTCTCTGCGGGCATCTCTTCCCTCCTCTAACAGCCAAAAGCATCATAGCACACGCACTATACCAGCACAACCTAGAGCGGAGGAATAGGTGGCAAGCAACGTTTATGAGTACTTCTGCTTATCATAGAATCAATTTTTTGTTTTATTTTCTCCTCAGCTTCACCTGTAATCAGGTAATTGTCGAGCTCATTATAGGTTAGCTCCATCTCTCCCTCATCTGTTTGTCCTTCCCACAACCCTGCCGAAGGTGGCTTATTGATGATTTCTCGAGGGATATCCAGATATCTAGCCAGTTCGCGCACCTGGCCCTTCACCAAGTTGCCTAACAGCATAATGTCCACCCCACCATCTCCATACTTGGTAAAATAGCCAACCGACAACTCACTCCTATTGCTGGCACCCACTACCAGATAATTCAAGCGGTTGGCGAAATAATATAGGGTGACCATCCGTAATCTGGGTTTGATATTACTTCCCGCCAGCCTTCTCTCTGCTTCGCTATAACCATTACCCGGCAAAGCCTTAACCAAAGTGTCAAACACCTTATCCAGAACCACAACCTTAACAGGTATATCAAACTTACGGGCAACCAGTTCCGCATGCTCCCTATCAACCTTATTGCTATGGCAAGGCATGATGACCCCCAGAGTAGCCCCAGGAAAGGCACGCTTACACAGCACTGCAGCTACACAGGAATCAACCCCACCGCTAATCCCCAAGACCACACCTTTACCTCCTACTGCCGAGACTGTCTCTCTAATCCACGAAATGAGCTTTTTCGCTAGCTCCTCGACTGACACCAGTTCCAAGCCTCACTGTTACTACAATTGACCTTAGACATTATACTAGTCTGCAGCACAACACTCCAAGAAGCGATTCAATAAAATAAGAGGAAAAAGAACTATTCTGTTTTGGGGGCGAGGCCAAAACCACAGTACCACACCCTGACAAATTCCCCCTTTTCCCCTCTCTTGACAGGAGAAGGTAGATAAGGGGAAATGAATGGTAAGGCAGTTAGTTGGATAAAAAACAAATGTCTCTGTGCCACTAGGCGTCTGTAATTTCTTTCTCTTCAGTTCGTGGAACAGTGAATTGCCTTAGCTTTGCTGCCATTTCCTTTAATTTCTTGCCCACTTTATAGTTGATGGTACCATCAGGATAGCTACCATCTTCATTTTTCTCTCCCGCCTTCACACCAGTAAGAACTTCTATCCCTTCATCAACGGTGCTGACCGCATATACATGGAATTTACCCTGCTTTACAGAATCCATTACTTCCTGACGCAGCATAAGGTTTCTCAGATTTCGCTGGGGTATCATCACACCTTGGCTGCCATTAAGTCCCTTGGCTTTGCACACCTGGAAGAAACTCTCTATCTTCTGGTTCACTCCACCGATAGGTTGGATTTCTCCCTTCTGGTTCACCGAACCGGTGACTGCTATATCCTGCCTTATAGGCATATCCGATAAACTGGACAGCAGCGCATAAAGTTCTGCAGAAGCAGCGCTATCCCCCTCTACACCTTCATAGGATTGCTCGAAACATAGACTCGCCGACAATGACAGCGGATTGTCCTGAGCATACTTCCACCCCATATAGCCACTAAGGATGAGGACACCCTTGTCGTGGATCCTACCGCTGAGCTGGGACTCCCTTTCGATGTTGACAACACCTCCCCGCCCCAGGAATGTCTTACATGTTATACGCGATGGCTTGCCGAAGGCTATGTCGCCAAGGCTATATACACTGAGTCCGTTCACCTGCCCTACCACCACACCGTCAACATCGATCATAATAGTGCCATTTTCTATCAACTCTCTAATTCGCTCATCCGGCAGATTATGCCGGTAGAGCCTTTCCTCCACAGCCTTCTCCACATGCTGCTCTGATACCAGAGCAGCGTTGTCTCTACGGGCCCAGTACTCTGCTTCCTGTACCAATTCTCGAATCTGGGCAAATCTGGAAGATAGTTTATCCTTATCAGCAACCATTCGAGACGCATATTCCACCACCTTGGCCACCCCAGTACGGTCGAAATGAAGGCATCCATCTCGCTCGCAGGTTCCGGCGATAAAAGCAGCAAAAGCCATCATATTTTCTTTATTCTTGTCCACCTGAAAGTCGAAATCAGCCTTCACCTTGAATGTTTCCCAGAAATCCTCGTCATAAATAGAAAGCAACTGGTAGAGCAAGCTATCACCAATGAGGACTACCTTAACATTTACTGGCATAGGTTCCGGCCTTAAACCTTGAAACACGATAAGCCCGAACTGCTCTAGCGGATCCTCAATACGCACTTCTTTTGTCTTGATAGCTCGCTTCAAAGCCGGCCAGACAGTAGGATTAGTCACCACATCTATAGCACTGAGCAGCAGATAACCACAGTTGGCTAGATGAAAAGTCCCAGGCTTCAACATAGTGTGGTCACTGAGATAACCACCAAAGAAAAATCGCCTTTCAGTTTTGCCAAACAGGTTAGCATAGTTGGGATTAGGCTCGACGAGCACCGGTGGTCCTTTGGTCTCACTATTGTCTACAAAGACATTCACCTGAAAGGGGAGAAAAGGGTCACGACCACGTACTATATAGCTGGCAGGTAAGCCGAAAACAGAGGGCGTCTGCTCTTCTTTCTCCTTGAATATATCCAGGTTGTCCATGGTGTAAGACTTCAGACCAGTGAGATACTGATAAATCTTTTCCGAGTCTTTATATTCTTGCATCAGGCTATCGAACAATCGGGCTATGGTAAAATCAGCTACTGACTTGTCAATATTTTGCAGTTTCTCCGCGGCTTCTCTTTCCAGTTCTCTAGCCTTCTCATAAGTTGCCTGTAGTTTTTTCAGCAACTCCGCTTGTCTCTCTTCCAGTCGCTCCCGCACCGACTCTTCTAGTGCCGCATATTCAGTTTGAGACAAAGGTTTCCCATCCGCCAGAGGAATCAAGGCTGGCCCTACCGGTGTTACCTGAAATCTAAAGCCCTCTCGCTGGGCCTCTTCCCCCACCTCCTCGAAGAGCCTCTGCTGCTCAGACTGGTTTGTTTCTATGATTTTCTTCCTTTCGGCTTTGTACTCCTCGCTGGAGAAAGCCTTCGCCAGCTCTTCTCTAATCCTTTGCAACAGATTACTCATCTGGTCTCTGAAGATTTTGCCTTTCCCTTGTGGCAGGTTCAAGATTTGGGGACGTTCAGGAGCACTGAAGTTGTACAAATAGCACCAGTCCTCCAGAAGACAGACTTGCTTTAACGCTTGCCTCTCCTCAAGCAGCTTATCGATTTGTGCTTTCACTGCCGATGTCTTGCCCGTCCCGGTAAGACCAGCCACGTATATATTGTATCCATCGCGACTCATGGACAGGCCGAATTCAATAGCACGTATTGCTCTATCCTGTCCCACAAACTCCTGCAGCGGTGCTAACTCCTTAGTAGACTCAAATTCAAACAAAGTAGGGTCACATTGCCAGCGTAAACTATCCGCAGATACCTCGTACTTCTCAATCACCATGGTTCTCCTCCATATCTGAACCTTACTCAAATTAGCAACTTCTAATGAACTACTTTAAGCACCTAGGTTGGTTTTGTCAAATAATGTAGGAGAGGGTCTTGCTCTGTCTCTACAACCTGTTTTGTTAAATCGGACAATTTGACTCGGCAATAGCTACAAGGTAAACTTATTAGTTAGGCGGAGAGCAAAATGCCTATCTATGAATATTCCTGCCCAGATTGTAATTGCAAGTTTGAATTATTGCGCTCTATAAACAAAGCCAATGAAGATGCTTCGTGCCCTCGGTGCCAACATACAGCCAAGCGGGTCTTTTCCCGCTTCGCCTCGTTTTCTAAAGGCAGCGGCGGTGAATCCATGCCTATAGCTGGCACGGGTAACTCATGTACTGGCTGCAGCGCCTCAAGTTGCAGCACCTGCCACCCGTAGCTATTGCTCTCAATGCGTTTTATAGCCTCCACATCCCCACACTTCTCCTACCAACAAAGGACACTTACATGTAGGGCAAGGCTTTAGCCTTGTCCAATCCAGCTACCAGACGACCTCAAAGGGTCACATTATACTTTTGGCTTCACTCCTTCTAAATGCGGCCTACCCACCAACCTCAAAACACCGAAAGCAACGCCACTAATAAACACACTTTTCAACAAAATGACTGCAAAACCGAGCAAGGCGGCATCGTAGAAAAATCCCTCGGGGAACAATCTGATCAGGTAATCTCTGGCCGGGTCAAGCATCCAATATTCATTGGGAAAGCTGACCAGATGAAAAAGAACAAAAAGCTGTTCAAACCCGAATATAGCCCAAAGCGATAAGACAACAACTAAACCGAACGTAAGAATGCCGCCCCAAAACAAACCTGTAACAAATGTCAGCCACCCGGCTCTAAACCCCAATATCAGTACAAAAATACAGATAACCATTAAGCTCAAAACTATCATTTGAACACGGTAATCTAATTGTACCAGGCTCCTTACATCACGAAGATGAATTAACTCTCGCTCGTTGAACAAACTGAATTCTACACCATCCTTAGTCACCATAATCTGGGCTGTGTTTACCTTTGAATTGAAGTAGTCTATTAAATGTTGAGCCACCTTTCCTAGCTCCATTCTATCTATACCAGTAGCCTGGCTTATCTGATATTTATCAAAGCCATACTCATAAAGTCTGAACTCGTTAATTTCCCAGCGAAGGGTGCTCGTTATAAGCAACGCCGGCAAACAGCACACAAATAGCCAGTAGATGACCTTTTCAAAAACCTTCACCACATGCTCCGAAACTGAATAATAATCAGTGGTCATCTGAATTGTCAAACCAAATTTTTTATTAATCCGAAAAATCTCAAGGGCAATCATTAAAAACCTTGTGTTATAATCTTAGACAAACCCCCGAGAAAGGATGATGTTTACACATCTTCACGTTCATAGTGAGTATAGCCTGCTTGATGGTTTATGCCGTATTTCCCAGCTCATCGCCAAGGCTAAAGAATTTGGTATGAATAGCCTGGCCATTACTGACCACGGGAGCATGCATGGTGTCATCGACTTCTACGTGGCAGCTAAAGAGGCTGGTATAAAGCCTATTATTGGCTGCGAGGTTTATGTGGCTGAAACAAATCGCCAGAGTCGAAGCGCCAGCGACAAGAACCCCTATCATCTAACTCTGCTCGCCAAAAACCAGCAAGGCTATCACAACCTAATTCAGCTAACCACTAAAGCTCACCTGGAGGGATTCTACTACAAGCCAAGAATAGACAAAGAGCTCCTGGTCAAACACCGTGATGGTCTTATTGTTCTATCAGGCTGTGCTCATGGTGAACTGCCTCGCCTCATCTTGGAAATGCGCCTCGAAGAAGCTGCTACACAGGCCCTCAGATACAAAGAGACATTCAGTGACTATTACCTGGAAATCCAAAGACATCCCATCCCCGAGCTTGAACAAGTTAACCATGGACTGCTCTCTCTATCTTCCAAGCTAGATATCCCCATCGTAGCTACCAGTGATGTGCACTACATCAATAAAGAAGACGCTCCTATTCAAGAGTTGCTCTTATGCATTCAGACTAATACTTCTATTTACGACGAAAAAAGACTGAAGATGGCAGGCGATTTCTTCTACCTGAAAAGCCCTGAGGAAATGGCAAATCTATTTGCCGACCTGCCCCAAGCTCTGGATAATACCCAAAAAATCGCTGATATGTGCAAGCTAGAATTGGAGTTTGGCCGACTCCATCTTCCTCAGGTAGATTTACCTGAAGGCAAAACTGCCGATGATTACCTAGCCGAGCTATGCTGGCAAGGACTGAAGCAGCGATTTTTATCACCCTCTCCAGAAATTGAGCAGCGATTAGCTTACGAATTGGAGGTCATCCGGCAAACGCAGTTCGCCGACTATTTTCTTGTCGTCTGGGACCTCATTTCCTTCGCCAAGGAGAAAAACTTCCTTTTCGGCGTGCGAGGCAGTGCCGCAGCAAGCCTCGCTCTCTACTGCCTCGGCATCACCAACATCGACCCACTGGCTAACAAGCTTGTTTTCGAACGTTTCTTAAATCTAGAACGCCGTGAGCCGCCAGACATCGACTTAGATTTCCAGGACGACCGCCGTGATGAGTTGATAGCCTATGTCACCCAAAAGTACGGCGCTGACCATGTAGCCCAAATCATCACCTTCGGTACACTAGGTGCTAGAGCCGCCCTGAGAGATGTGGGTAGAGCTCTGGGCATGCCCTACAGCCAGGTTGATAGAGTAGCCCGGCTTGTTACACCCAGACCGAATATAACCCTCGACCATGCATTAGCTGAGAATAAAGAACTCTACGACATTTACCATGAAGATAGTGCGATACAAAATCTGGTTGATACCGCTAAGAAGTTAGAGGGGATAGCTCGCCACGCCAGCACTCATGCTGCTGGGGTTGTCATATCCAGAGAGCCGCTAGCACAATATATACCATTACAACGCGCCGCCAAAGACCATGAGCAAGCTGCAACCATGACTCAATTCTCCATGGAAAGCGTAGCTCGCCTGGGACTGCTCAAACTCGATTTCCTCGGATTGGCAAACCTCACCCTACTCGCTAAGGCCAGAGAAATCATCGCTGAAAAACGTGGCACTTCCATAGACTTGCAACATATCCCTTTGGACGATACAGCAACGTTTGAATTACTCGCCTCAGGAGAAACCAGCGGCATCTTTCAATTGGAAAGCGCTGGCATGCGTCGTTATATCAAGGAACTTAAGCCGACCACCTTTAATGACATCGCAGCAATGGTAGCCCTTTACCGCCCCGGGCCCATGGAGCATATACCCACCTTCATCAAGGCGAAGCACGGAATTGAGTCCATTCGCTATCCACATCCCACCGTCAAAGAAATCCTCGAAGAGACCTATGGCGTTATTGTTTATCAAGACCAGGTGCTTCACATAGTCCAGGCTTTGGCCGGCTATACTCTGGGCCAAGCCGATATCTTCCGCAAAGCCATGGGTAAAAAGATACCCGAGGTAATGAAAAAAGAACGGCAAAATTTCATAAACGGGGCAAAGAAAAATGGGATATCTGCCGAGTTAGCCGCTGAGGTTTTCGCTTTGATCGAACCTTTTGCTGGCTATGCGTTCAATAAAGCTCATAGCGTGAGCTATGCCCTCATCGCCTACGAAACAGCCTATCTTAAAGCCAACTATCCCGTTGAATATATGACCGCTTTTCTAAATACATATGCCACTCATTCTGAAAGACTTCCCTCAGCCATTGCCGAATGCCGCCGCTTGGGTATACCCGTACTGCCCCCGGATGTTAACAGGAGCCAAGTCGATTTCGCCATCGAGAAAGAAGATGGCAAAACAGCTATACGCTTCAGCCTAACCGCTATTAAAAATGTCGGCCATGCAGCTATCGAGCCCATCATGCTTTCCCGAGAAAAAGGCGGGGCCTTCAAATCCATTGAGGACTTTTGTCGTCGCGTTGACCTACGCAATACCAACAAAAAGGTTATAGAAAGCTTGATCAAAGCTGGAGCCTTTGATTGCCTGGCACCTCGTGGGACACTTCTCCCGGCCATTGACCGCATCATATCCCTGGCTCAATGGGAGCAACGACTAAAAGAATCGGGACAGTCCAGCATGTTTGACCTCTGGGGTGACACCGTACCTGCACCACTTCCCGAGCTGAATTTAGAGCAGTTTGATGCACCTCTCAAAGATAAACTAGATTGGGAAAGAGAACTGCTGGGAGTATATTTCTCGGAACATCCCCTCTCTTCAATAGCTCCCAAGCTAGCAACCGCTACGACTGCCCTTTGCGGCGGAATAGACGCCGAAATGGTCGGAGAAAAAGTGGTTATCGCTGGAATGGTAACTTCTACACGCCAACTTTATACCAGGGATAGGCGTCCTTTCGTCATCGCAACCCTAGAAGACTTAGACGGCAGTATCGAGGTAACTGCCTGGTCTGAAGTGTATAGCCAAACAAGGGAGATATGGCAAGAAGGCAAAATCCTTTTGGTAGAAGGTGTGGTAAAGATGAGAGACGACCGAGCAAGCATTAATTGTTTCAGGGTACGTCAATATCAGCCTGGTGATGAAGATGGCCAAGAAACCAAACCAGTCACACCAACCCTACCACGCAAAATAAGAATCAACATCAGCCCAAGCGACGAAGCCGACGAAGACTTAACACGCCTCAGTCAGGTCATAGATATACTCAACCAATACCCAGGACAAGACACTGTCATGCTTACCGTGATTACCCCTGAAGAGACGGTCAACATGAAACTGCCAAACACCACCAGCTATTGCCCCGAATTAGCACAAGAAATCAATAGCACACTGGGGAACAATAGTTTAAAGCTGGAAGAGGATTAGGCTACCATGTGAATGGTCTATTAGTCCACCAGGGGTAAAAGTCAGGCATATCGGTGCTGGGTTTCATTGGGAAATTCGGCGGCCTTTTCTCCAGAAACGACATGATGCCTTCAAGCGCATCTGGCTGTTCAAAAATCCACCAGATAGCTTTCGAATCGATTTTGTGAGCTTCCATAGGATGGTCAGCTCCCAACATTTTCCAGAGCAGTTGACGACAGAGAGCAACACAAACCGCGGAAGTATTCTGGGCGATTTCCATTGCGAGCTCGCGGGCCCGTGGGATTAAAGCATCAGGTTGCAACACCTCGCTCACCAATCCATGTGCCAGTGCTTCTTGAACTCCAAACACCTTACCGGTATAAATCCATTCCGCAGCTTTGCCCACACCAACAATACGAGGCAAAAACCAAGTACTGGCTCCTTCGGCAACTAGGCCTCGCCTAGCAAAAACAAACCCAATCCTGGCATTTTCAGACGCCAGTCGGATATCCATAGCCAGCGTCATAGTAATTCCCACCCCAACGGCGGGCCCGTTGATGGCAGCAATTACCGGCTTTTTCAGGTCGTAAATCGGCAAAGTAACCTGTCCGGCAAGGTCCCTGCGAATTTCCAAGTCATCATCAGGTGCTTGCCGACGCCTTTCCAGAATCGCAGTCTCAGGACTTAAATCAGCACCAGCACAAAAAGCACGTCCGGCACCGGTTACAATTACAACCCGTACATTGTCATCAGCATCAGCTCTACCAAAAGCGTTGACCAACTCCTCGCACATTACAGGAGTAAAAGCATTTAACTTCTCCGGCCTGTTTAGCGTTATAGTCAAAATTTTATCGGACACCTCATACATTATCTGGCTGTATTCCATTAGTCCTCCTTCCATATTTGCTTGTGTCATGCAAGCAAGAAAAGTATCTTATTAGACCCCATCAGAAGGCTATCCAACCTCTAAAATATACTGTGCCCGCCGATAACTTGTCAAAACAAGAAGTCTTCAGTTGTCATTGCATGGGCTCTAGCCCTTAGGCACTATCCTGAACGAAGTGAGGGAACTCACAGACAGCCACGTGGAGTTTATCCTGACCTAATGAAATTCTTCCCTACGCCCATCATGACACTAGCGAAAGACCCGCAATGATAAAGAGGAACTGTACAACAATCAAATATTCGAAAAGAGCAGATAGTACCTCACAAATGAGCGCGTTCTAAACGGAGTAGATACTCCTTGATTTCTAAACCACCACTGAAGCCGCCCAAGCTGCCGTTGCTGGCGATTACCCGATGGCACGGGACCACAATCGGCAAAGGATTCTTCGCCAAGGCTTGGCCTACAGCCCTTGCCGCCCTCGGTAAACCTAATTTACTGGCCACCCACCTATAACTCCGGGTCTCGCCATAAGGGATAGCTCGTGTCACCCGCAATACACGCTCCTGAAAACAGGTTGCCCCATTCAAATCCAACTTATCAGTGAAATCCTCAGGCGCACCCTCTAAATATCGCCTCAGCCTGTCAGGTAAATCGCCAAAGGAAGCAAGGTCGTGATTCTCAATGTCACAGTCGCAGCTTATAACCTGGGCAAGCGCTGTCTCTTTTGATTTTTGGGGCAAGATGACATTTCGCAAGCCACCTGGTGAACCTACAAGTCCCATCCACCCCAAGCAGGTGTCAAATAATGCGAAGGTCAACTCACCACCCTTTTTCAACATGATACAACATGAGACTACTTACCAAGATGTAGCAGCGAGGCTTTAGCCTCGCACTAACATTAGGTCATGCGACCCTAAAGGGTCGCAACTACATTGAAAAGATTATTGCCAAACAAACTAGCGCATCTAGCCAGCTATCTCAGCTAACCTCGTGCTATAGGACTGATAAGTCCTAGCATCGTAAAGAACAAAGAATACTTCTTCTAAAGAAGTTGGCTCATTGCGTAAAAAAGTGATAACCGCGTCTAAAGCCACATTAGCTGCTTCAGCCACCGGATAGCCATAAGCACCCGTGCTTATTGATGGAAAAGATATACTTTTCAACTCACGCTCAGTAGCCAACTTTAAGCTCTCTCTATAAGCACTGAGCAGGAGCTCGACCTCACCCCGGCTGCCACCGTGCCATACCGGGCCTACGGTATGAATCACATACTTCGCTTGAAGATTCCCTCCGGTGGTTATCACTGCTTTGCCTGTATCCAGACGTCCTATCCGGGAGACAATCTGGCGACATTCGTTCAGAATAGCCGGACCACCAGCCCGATGAATTGCTCCATCAACACCACCGCCACCCATCAAACTAGAATTAGCCGCATTAACGATAGCATCCGTTGTCTGTCGGGTAATATCGCCCTGAATTAAGCTAAGTTTTGTTTTGCCTACAGTTATCTCATTGACTTCGCCCATGGCTACCTCCATCGGTTTCAGGCTAACTCCGGCTCAATCAGTCCGTAATTACCATCATTGCGACGGTACAATAAACTAAGCGCACCACTCTCAGGATTAGTGAAAAGAAAGAATGAATGGCCTAAAAGCTCCATCTGCTCTGCCGCCTCGGCTACCGACATCGGCTTGACCGCAAAGCGTTTAACTCTGACTACTTTCGGCCAATCCGCAGCTTCCTCGTTGGCAGTTACATCTTTAGAAACCTCGGGGTGACGAGCTAAAGAAACACCCCGCCCCTTCTCGTACAACTTTCCCTTGTAGCGCTCAATCTGGCGTGCCAGCACTTCAGCCACAGCATCAACAGCCATATTGACATTTTCACTCCTTTCCTCACCCCTCATTAAGACACCCTTGCTATTCAAAGTAACTTGAACGGTAAAACGATGCTGAGGCGACTTTGTCCTCTCTTCATATATTTCCACCTTAGCCTCAGCAATATTATTTAAGTAACGGGTTAACTTGCCTATCTTCCTCTGTACATAATTTTCAATTGCTGGTGTGACTTCCATATTCTTGCCAAAAATCTGTAACTCCATCATCTAAACTCCTTTTACTTATTAGATTTCTCTAGCCAATGTCAATCCCCACACCGAAAGAGCTCCGGCAGCCTTAAGAGCCGTGGCACAGGCCTCCAAAGTAGCTCCCGAGGTACATACATCATCAATCAAAACTATATGCCTCTTGCGCAATTTCTTGTCCCGACAGGCAAAGGCACCTTTTACATTTTTCCACCTATCTTCAACGGCGTCTGCTCTGGCCTGAGGCGAGCTGTCTTTGAGGCGATATAAGTTATCCTCCACTACCGGCAAAGATATCAGCCTGCCCAGTTCCCGAGCCAGAAGGCCAGACTGATTATAGCCACGCTGTCGCAACCGTCGAGGATGAAGAGGCACTGCCACCAAAACTTCACCTTGTATCGGGTTATCTCGAAGATAATCAGCAATCAAAATAGCCAGGCAACTAGAGATTGCCTTAAGATTATTATATTTCAGCTCATGGATAGCCTGACGTATGATTCCCTCAAAACGGAAGGGCGAACGGATGCCAGTGATTTGGCTACGCCATCCCCAGCAGGTCGCGCATAAAGGACCACTGGACTCAGGTTTGCCACACTTTTGACAAAACGGCGGTAACAGCCGGGATAGCTTCTGACAGCAGCTAGTACACAGAAAGTCACCTATCTTTCCACACCCAACACAGCGGCGCGGAAAGAAAAAATCAACCACCTTCTCCTGGAGCTGCCCTGTCAACAAAGACAAAACCATCACCCCAAAAGCTCTAAGAAGGAAGTGACGTGACTGTTTCTATGAGCTACAAGCGCGAACGAGGACTCGGCCCTGTTCCGCTAAAAATAGGCTCGTTCAGATATACGTCGCCGTTTCTGATTTTAATGTTGTAGCCGCAATCAGGATTAGTACACACCCAAGCCTTGTAATGAATTGCTGCACCTTGGCTGCCGAAATCCGACAACGGCACCAGATCACCGACCTTACATTTTAAACATTTAGGAAAGGAATTGTGTTCCACGATTCCACCTCCTCCAAGAGTCCATAGTATACACTAATAGCAAGCCGATGGCAAATCCACCTAATCCTTTACAAGGCAAACGGCCTTTGATAAACTTCTATTACTACGTTGAATACAAAATGAACATGAGAGACCAACATGGGTACCAGAGATTATCGGTGGAGAGAACGTAAAAAGCCCAAGAAAGATGCCAAAAAGCCAGCCGCTACTATTATCACGCCACAGACTGAAGTTGAGGTGATTAAAAAAGGTAAGAAAGCGGCACCACCGGAAGAATGAACTAGATGGCAGCTTATCTGGACCTTTACCACAGCGGCAAGCTAGCTGAGCGGATAGAAGCCGCCAGGGAACTATTGCAGAATTGCCAAGTGTGCTCTCGCCAGTGCCATATCAACCGATTGGCTGACAAAAAGGCTAAATGTAATACGGGCAGGCTTGCAATAGTTTCCAACTATGGACCGCACTTCGGGGAGGAAGCACCACTGGTCGGCAAACGCGGGTCAGGAACTATCTTCTTCACCAATTGCAATTTAAAATGCCTTTTCTGTCAAAATTACACTATTAGCCAACTTGGCGACGGTACCGAGGTCACCAGAGAGGAGCTGGCCAGAATGATGCTATCCCTCCAAACTAGAGGTTGCCATAACATAAACTTCGTCTCACCAACCCATGTAGTACCTCAGATCCTAGAGGCACTGGATGTAGCCATAAATCTGGGACTGACATTGCCACTGGTCTACAATTCCGGCGGATATGACTCATTGGAAACCTTGAAGATTCTCGATGGCATCATAGACATCTACATGCCAGATATGAAATATTCAGACGAAAAGATTGCTGAAGAGCTATCTGCTATAAAGAACTACCCCTCGGTAAACAGAGCCGCGCTTAAGGAAATGCATCGCCAGGTAGGTGACCTCCAAATGGACGAAGATGGGATAGCCGTTCGAGGTCTCTTGATACGGCACTTAGTCTTACCCCATGGACTTGCCGGCACAAAGGAGATAACGAAATTCATAGCTGAAGAGCTTTCTCGAAACAGCTACGTCAACATTATGGCTCAGTACCACCCTTGCCACAAGGCTTTCCAGATACCTCAATTATCCAGGCCATTATCAAGACAAGAATTCCTCGAGGCTATCGAATTAGCTCAAAAAGCTGGATTAAACCGACTGGATAAGCCGTATGCAGTGATTGCCAGAGTAATTCGATTATGATGATAAATCAGGATAAAGGAATAAGATATACACTCGTTAAATTACAGACGGAGGTTAAATAGATACAAGATGGCTGAATTGGCTTATCTCACAGCTACAGTTTATGGCCACGTTCAAGGCGTCTATTACCGGGCTTTCACATCTCGCGTTGCCAAATCATTAGGCCTGCGGGGCTACGCACGTAATGTGCCCCGGATGAACGCTGTTGAGATCCATGCTGAGGGAGAGAAAGAAAATTTGGAAGAGCTAATCAGGCAGCTTGAGATCGGCCCACCCGAGTCTTTGGTTGACCACATAGATGTAAAATGGTCTCCGTTCACCGGACAGTTTTCCATCTTCGAAGTAAGGTACTAACAGGCCAAAACCGAAGAACACTAAACTCGTGTCACTTTGCCCTTGTCCACTGCTTAAAACCATAGTACCTATCGCTATCTAAGAGGCGCTTTAGAGTCTGAGGTGTTAGTGAAACAGGGTTATCGAAATAGGCAGCCAACTGACTTGCCAGCTCTGCAAGGCTTAACGGCTCATTCCCCCTAGATAAAAAGACACGGAATATCCACTCAAAAAGTGGCAACTTTGAGTTGATAAAATCAGGAGCTTTAGAACAGCAATCCTTAATACTCGCTATCAATGAGGCTGCTTCTACATCCTTTAGCGACGAGACCGCTCGCTCTTGACAAGCTGAACAAAGACAATGCCAAGCAATAGCAGCAAAAGAGCGGTCGCTTTCTTGAAAGCAATATAAGTCAATGAAATAGCTCAGACCTTCTAATTTATTGACTGTATCTGACTCTGTCATCACTCTAAGCTTCGAGTTCGGCTTTCCCAGCTTCGATCAGGGCAAGATAATTGGCTTCAGCTCCGCCTGCCCGCGTTGCTTCACAGTCAACTTCATACGGCTCACCGACAAATATTTTGCCATATTCCTCTACTTTCCCTTGAAAAGAATTGTCGGCACTGGTAAATTTCTGGCGAGCATCAACGATAGCTAAATCGAAAGGCAAAGTGAAATAAAGGTCAGCCATTACCTTATCCATTCCAAAGTCATACAAAGTTCCCCAACCACCAGGAGCATCCCCTTTATACTTGCTCACAGGCAACAAGCTCAAAAGGTTGGACACGCTGAAATTGCCACTGCCACCAAGTATTTTGAAAGGCGATACGCTGATTAAATAGTCACTGGATAGGACAACATTAGGTATCCAAAAAGTAGGCATTGCAAAGGGATGAGGTAGCGGATTTTCCACTTCCACCCAGATACAATCGCGGACATCCAACATTAGCACCCTCGGGAAATCATAGCCCAAAGCCTGATATACTGGATATATGGACTCTCCACTAGCGGTGCCTTCGAGAATAATAATATCCGCATCGCTAATCTGCTTAATACCCTCGATTATCTGGTTTAGAATCTCTCTACTGGTACTAATCGGATACGGCATCGGATAGCCAGCAGTGGGCTTAATTAAAACGCGTCGAGCTCGAGAAATCAAAGGCGGCGGCTTGAAGGCAAATTCAGATGCTTTAAAAATCACCCTTCGCCATCCGTAGTTAAACACTTAGTCTCAAACATAGTACTAGGATTGCCTATCCCTTAATCAACCTGTACATCGTCCCAATCAAACATCATTATTTCAACAGTGTCCCCCGGTTTAACCTCCTTCGTAGTTTCCGGTATAACAGCCAAGCCATTGGCCTTCACCATAGAGGTCAAAATCCCTGAGCCTTGAGGCCCGGTAAGACGAGCAAAGTATTTGCCATTACGCTGACTAACTGCCACACGAGCGAAGATACATCGGCCATCTTTGTTTTTGATTGGGTCTTCCATTATCGCTACTATGCCAGGTCTACTCATACTGCTCTTACCCATCATCTTGAAAATGGTTGGACAAGCGAAAACTTCAAAGGTAATCATCGAGCTTACTGGATTGCCCGGTAAACCCAGATGGGGTACCTTTTTCCCATCGTCTCTTTTGAACGTGCCGAAGGCTAAAGGCTTGCCCGGTCTTATACGCACCGTCCAGAAGGATATATTTCCCTCTGCCTCCAGAACCTGTTTGACCACATCATAATCCCCTAAAGAAACACCCCCCGATGTTATCAACATATCACAGTCAAGACCGCGACGAACAGCGGTTGACAACTGCGCCATATCATCCGGCGCAATCCCCAGAATCTTTGGAATGGCCCCATACTTTAGAACTTGAGCCGCTAAGCTGTAACTATTGCTATTATATATCTTTCCTGGGAGCAACTGTTGATTGACGTCCAATACCTCATTACCTGTGGCTAATATACCCACCACCGGGCGGCGAATGACTGACACCGTTCCCTTACCCAGCGAAGCCAGCACCCCAATTTCAGCAGGGCGGAGCAGTTTCCCCCGCTGCATAACCATTTCCCCTTTAGCAATATCCTCACCTCTTCGACGAATATTCGAACTCTCAGGCAAGCTTACACGAATGCCGATCTCAGCCTTAGAAGCCGAGCTTCGACTACGTTCAACCTCATCGGTATCCTCAAAAGGAATTATCACATCTGTTCCCTGCGGCAATGGGGCTCCGGTCATAATCCGAATAGCCGTCCCCGGTCTCACCTTCAACTTGGTGACATAACCTGCAGCTACTTCACCAACAATTCGGAGAACCTTGGGATTCTCATAACTTGCGCCCGCAATACTATTAGCCTGCGCTGCGTAACCATCCATAGCTGAAT
>Ga0194111_10001885_pt1:0-2500 | contig 25693 bp, 26 predicted proteins | sample TA2KigC300mmetaG_FD_146194 | JGI IMG/M metagenome (GOLD analysis project Ga0194111, IMG submission 146194) | Freshwater microbial communities from Lake Tanganyika, Tanzania - TA2015033 Kigoma Deep Cast 300m | ecosystem: Environmental > Aquatic > Freshwater > Lake | place: Tanzania: Lake... | reverse complement strand
GTCAAAACTGGCATTACCGAATAACAGCAAGCAAGCAGAATTGGGTTAGCCCTATAGAGCTAGCTGATGCTGTTGATGACCACACCGCTTGCATCTGTTACTTCGGTGGTGACCCAACACCACAAATACCTCATGCTTTACGTGCCTCACGTCTGGCAATAGATAGGCACAAAAAGCGCATCCTCCGCATCTGCTGGGAAACTAATGGCTCAATGCATCCAGCTTCACTGAGGCAAGCTGCCAAGCTATCTCTTGAATCCGGCGGCTGCATCAAGTTCGACCTCAAAGCCTGGAACGATAATTTACATATCGCCCTTTGCGGCATAAGCAACAAAAGAACCTTAGAAAATTTCAGCCTTCTAGCTGACTATGACAAAAGAAGGGAGGCACCGCCTTTTCTCATAGCCAGTACTTTGCTAGTTCCGGGCTATATAGATGAACAGGAAGTCTCCGATATTGCCAAATTCATTGCCTCTCTCGACCCAAATATACCTTACGCTCTCCTTGCCTTCCATCCCGATTTTCTGATGACAGATTTGCCGACTACATCGCTGCAGCACGCCGAACAGTGTTTAAAAGTAGCTAAAGACGCTGGATTACGCAGAGTACGACTAGGCAATATTCATTTATTAAGGGATGAACGTCAGAATGACTGGACTTAGACGGAAAGCTAGAACTGTTGTCTTACAGGCACTTTATGAGCTTGATTGTTCCTCTCATAAGCCAGAGGATGTTTTAGCTCGCTTACTGCAAGAAAAAGCTCTACCTAGTGAAGTAGAAGATTTCGCTCAAAGCCTGGTTAATGGCATTCTTCAGAACAAGAAAGATGTAGACGATGTAATTCGAAGGTTCGCTCCGGCTTTTCCAGTAGAGCAAATAGCTGTCATAGATAGAAACATCCTCCGCCTTGCCATTTTTGAGGTTTTGTTCGATAATAGAGTCCCAGTCAAGGCAGCTATAAATGAGGCTGTTGAGCTGGCTAAAAGTTTTGGGAGTGATACCTCTCAAAAATTTGTTAACGGAGTTTTGGGCTCAGTAGTCGCTTCTTGCACACAGCAGGAGAAACGACAAGAGGTGCCTAAATAAACTGAAACAAGACTGAATGCCTAGGGAATATGATAGCAAGCGCCTGGGAAAAGCTTAAGAAAGTAATTGCAGAACAACTTGGCGTTGATGAGGCATCCATAGAGCCATCAGCATCTTTTGTTGACGACCTTAATATTGACCCTTCCGACTTAGCAGAACTTATCACAGCAATAGAGCACGAATTCAGCACCCCCAAACAAAAGCTAGAAATTTCAAATGAGGACATAGACAAAATCGTTACGGTTCAAGACCTCGTGGACTGTCTTCACGACTATGGCATAGAAGATTAAGTGTCCTCGCTAGTCCCCCATTAAAGCGTCATCTGCCTACGTGCCACCCGCCTATGGGTGGCCGTCGCAGTTCTATTTGCCTGATGAGTCACCTGTGGACAGCTGACCCTTAAAAAGATTATCATTTGGAGTGTATTCATCGAAAAGAAAACAAAGATGATAAAGAAAATCACTATATTAGGATTGGTTATTCTGATTGTTTCTTCACTCGTATTAAACGGATGTGGGGTAGCCTCTCTGAATCTACCCAATGCCAAAGATTTATGCCTTTCAGTATGGCCTAGTGACTTCTATAAACTCAACTACTTGCCAGACGAAGAGCCTATCCCCCATGATGAATTTTCAAAAGAATACGACCCATATCCTAAATATCCAACCTCTGATTATGAGACATGCTACCGTCGTGTCTTTTGGGGGCAAGACGTGTGTGAGATTCACGGACTTCACATCGAGCTAGCTCCCGGCTTCTGCCTTGAAAATCAGGTGAGAGTTTATAGGTCTGTGGAGAAATCTAAGAAAGCCTTTGCTGACATGGGAGTCCCCAGATTTGCATTCTCAGATGATAACATCATTGGTACACCTGGCAAAGAATGGAATATTGCCCAAGTAGGTGACGAATCAAAAGCATGGCGGTTCACAAGTGAAGTATTAGACGAAAGAGAAGAACAGTTAGTAATACAACATGAGACTGAAATATGTTTCCGAAAGGGACAAGTGATATCTTCGATAAGCGTGACAACTTGGGGTGACGACCTCAAGGAAACAGCAGCTTTTCTTCTTGATGTAGCCCGATTAAGCGAGGCTAAAATTTCTAAGTCTATCGCTTCGAGATAGACCCCTGTGGACAGGTGACCTCTAAAAACTTAAAACCTATAACTTTAGATGTATTTATTTGTGCTATAATCGTATACCACGGTGAAAAGCATGATAGACATAATAATAAATATCCCACATTTCAGATTCTCCAATGGAATGGATTGGACAGCAATTGGTACTATTTTACTGGCTTTTGCGACATGGGTTCTTGCTTTTTTTACCTGGAGAAGTATTAAACAGAATAGCGAAGTAAGAAAAAAAGAAAGGAAGGAAAGACTTTTAAAAGAAATTATAAATTGGGGAGAATC
>Ga0194111_10001884_pt1 | contig 25696 bp, 24 predicted proteins | sample TA2KigC300mmetaG_FD_146194 | JGI IMG/M metagenome (GOLD analysis project Ga0194111, IMG submission 146194) | Freshwater microbial communities from Lake Tanganyika, Tanzania - TA2015033 Kigoma Deep Cast 300m | ecosystem: Environmental > Aquatic > Freshwater > Lake | place: Tanzania: Lake... | reverse complement strand
GCACCCCCAAAAAAGCCAGGCAATAATCCATGCCATCGGGATAGAACAGGCGGCGCAGAAGGCCCCGCAAGACCAAACGGTCAAAGCCCGAAAGAGACCCCATGACATCATGCTCATATTTCTGTATAAAGGTTTCCAAGGCGTTTTCCTTTCTGCTGGTAAGTTGTTTGGGTTGCGTGAACCTGAAACTTACAACAAGAGGAAAACGCCGGCAATTTTATCATTTGGTTGCGGCCTAAAGGCCGCGATGTGCCACCAAAGCCAAAGGCGGCGGGCAGAGACGCCCGCCCCACCGGATTTTTCATATGTTACGGGTGTGCCGACGGCCCATGCGCGACTGCACGGAAAAATGGCGGGTCTTCTGCCGGGCCGTCTTTACATCCGGCCGGTGCGCGGTTATGATTGATAAAGAGCTGTGGAAGAGAGAGCAGCGGCAGGGACGTCTCGCACGGGGACAACCATCACTTCCGTCCTGCAATGCCTTGCCTTTCTCAACATCCCGGCGAGTCATCTCAGCCCTGGAGGAAAAGCATGAGTGATTTGAAACCCCTGGTGGAGCAGGCCCTGGCGAAAATCCGCCCCTTTCTGCAGCGGGACGGCGGGGACATAGAACTGGTGGAACTGACGGACGGCATCGCCAAGGTGCGACTCACCGGCGCCTGCAAAGGCTGCCCCATGTCCCAGGTGACCCTGAAACAAGGCGTGGAAAGGGTCCTGCTCAAGGAAGTGCCCGGCCTCAAGGAGGTGCAGGCGGTGATGTAAAGAAGACGGAGGAGGGCAGGGAACCGGGTTCCCGCAGCCACCTCGGCATTTCCCAAGGTCTTCGCAAAGAAAAAATGATCCGGGGCAGGAGGAGCGACGGCGCTTCTCCTGCTCCGGTCTGGTTTGGGGGAGGCGGGAAGAGTTCTCTGAGGTGCGCACCGCCAACCATTACCAAGGGTTGACGCCGGGCAGAGCCTGCCCTACCGCGCTTTTCATGTCTTACGGGTGCGCCAGGGGCCCATGAGGAACTGTTTCGGAGGGCGAACGGCGGGATGCGCTTCGCTTTCCCCCCTACGGCAATCGTAGTGCCGTTTTTACATTGACCTGCAACGAATCTCGTGATCGGTTCCTAACATAGAGGCGGTTCGCGAACCGCCCCTACATAAACGTTGGTTGCAAGTGAAACGGCAAATGGTATAAGTTGGAACCTTCCTCAACAGACTAGAAGACCAGATTCAGGGCCACGGGCTTTCCAGCCTGCGCAGGCGTCCGCTTTGACCCCCACCCCGCATCACACATGATACGGGTGTCCGCTCCGGATGGCGCCGGCCCGGTAGAGCTGCTCCAGGAGAACCAGGCGGGTCAACTCATGGGTCAGGGTGAGGCGGGAGAGGGCCAGGCGTTCGTCGGCCCGCGCCAGCGTCGCCCGGTCCAGCCCCAGGTGGCCGCCGATGAGGAAGGCCAGGGGTTGTGCCGCTTCCTCCCGGGTGGTGAGCCAGGCGGCGAACTCCTCTGAGGTCATCTGCCGACCGCCGGGGTCCAGGGCCGCGACCCAGGCCCGGGGCGGGAGGGCCGCCCGCAGGCGCTCCCCTTCCCGTTGTTTCACCACCTCCGCCGACAGGTTTTTCCCTTCCCGTTCCTCCCGCACCGTCTTCAGGGTGAGTTTGGCGTAAGGGGCCAGGCGTTTCTGATAAAAGGCCAGGCCGTCCCGGATGAAGGCCTCCCGGGTTTTTCCCACCATAATGATCAGGACCTGGAGCATGGCGACCCCTCATCCCAAGGCGCGGTCACAAGGCGGCGCAAGATGTCGGCTTTTTTCCGGTTCCCAGGCAGGAGCCGGGGAATCAGGGGGCAGGGGTCTCAAGCCCCTTTGGCCCCCTCCCCCACCACAGTCTTTTCAGGCCGGCCCAGGACGGAGGTTTTGCCCTGGTCCGTCCATCTCCCTGAGACTTGCCGCCGCCGCCGATGATTGCCCTTTGACGGCCCCCCGGTTTCAGCAGAAGGTGGTGGCGGAGGGTGGGCCCTGGGGCCCCCCGCCCGTTCCCTCAACTCCTTCGTTCACCAGCAAAAATTTACTCTTTCCGGAGGCGATGCGTTGGTTGTCCCGGGTGCGCCGGATTTCCGCCTGGGCGGTGCGGCGGGAGCCGTCGGGGCTGGTGAGGAGGCCCCGGACGCTGATTTCCTCCCCCGGTTTCAGGGGGTGGTGGAAGCGCACCTCCAGGCTCAGAGTGATGCAGGGCCCGGCGAATTTCCACACCGCCTGGGCCATCATTTCATCGAGGAGGGTGGCCAGGATGCCGCCGTGGATGACGTCGGCCCAGCCCTGGTATTCCCGGGGCAGGGTCAGGTTGGCGGCCGCAGCCCGGGCCTCGGGCATATAGCGCACCTGGAGATGGAGGCCCAGGGGATTGTCCCGGCCGCAGACGAAGCAGTAGTCGTCCGCCAACGGGACGACCAGGGGCACTTTGTCGTAGGTGTCTTCCCGGTTCGGAGCCATGGTGATTTCCCGGTGAGAAGGCTGGGAAGGATGGCTCATTATAAACCATGAGCCGGATGGGTCAGGAAGGTTTTTCCACGGCCGGCCCCCTTGGCCGCCAGGAGGGGCCCGGCCGGAACGGCGAAACAGGGGGTCATCCTCCGGCGGCCAGGCGGGCGGCGGTCTTGGTGGCGAAGGGAGCGGTCCTTTCCCCCTTCAGGAGAGCCAATACGTCCTGGACCAGGTCCCGGTTGCCGGGGTCGGCGTCCGGGCTGTCAGTCAGCGCCGCCAGGATGGCGTCCACCATTTCCGGCTCCGTTTCCAGGTCCGCCAGCACCTGCCGGGCCTGTTCGGGCGGCAGGGGGTGGAGCAGCACCGCGGCCATGACCACCTTGGGGTCGCCCCCCTCGGCCTTGAGAAGGTCGGCGGCGTATCGCAGGCCCTGCTCCAACCGCCCGGCCACCGCCGGGTCTGCGGCGGTCAGTTCCCTGACCCGCTCCCCCAGGCGCTCCTTGAACATGAGGGTGGCCTGGCGTTCCTGGAACAGTTCGGGCACGCACTTGTCGGCGTACTGACAGTATTCGGCGCAGCCCAGCTCGATTTTGGGGTTATAGAAGAGATGGCCGCACCAGGCGCAGCGCCGCCGGGTGTCGTCCTTGAAGAATTCGATTTCCGCGCCGCACTTGGGGCATTCCACCGCGAAGATGTCGCCGGGCTTCCAGAACCGGGTATCCTGGCCGGGGCACTTGACCTGTTCCATGACTCGCCTCACGCCGCCTTGATTTTCTGCTGTTGCACCACGTTGCCCTGGGTGCCCAGGGTGCAGATGGTCACCGGCAGGCTCTGGCCGGCCGCCTGCATGGCGGCGCGCACCATCTGCACCAGCCCGAAGCAGCACGGCACCTCTATATTGGCGATGGTGATGCCCCGGATGTCATTTTCCTTCAGGATATCAGTCAATTTGGCCACGTACTCTTCCATGTCGTCGAACTTGGGGCAGCCGCAGAGCACCACCTTGCCCTGGAGCAGGCGGGCGTGGAAATCTCCCGCGGCAAAGGGCGCGCAGTCCGCGGCCACCAGGAGTTCGGCGCCCTGGAGGAAGGGGGCCTTGGGGTTCACCAGGCGCAGCTTCACGGGCCAGTGGCTCAGGGCCGAGGCCGCGGCTTCCGGCGCCGCGCCCGGCTGGAACTGGCGGGCCATGGTGCCGGGGCAGCCGCAGGCCAGGGTTTCCGGCGCGGCCTGGGGCTCGGGCGCAGGGTGATGGCCCGGCGCCCCCGGGGCCGGACCCACAAACTCGTCGGCCTCCCGCTCCTCGATGATGAGAGCCCCCGTGGGGCACTCTCCCAGGCAGGCGCCCAGGCCGTCGCAGTATTTATCGGCCACCAGCCGGGCCTTGCCCTCCACGATCTCAATGGCCCCTTCGGCGCAGGAGGGGACGCACAAGCCGCAGCCGTCACACAGCTTCTCGTCGATGCGGATGATCTGCCTCTTTGCCATGGTCTTATTCCTTTCACCGGAAATTATGCACGGTGTGGAAGGGAGGCATGGCGCCATCCCTTCAACCGTCGTCTTTATGTTTGAATATAACCATGCCTTTCGTCCCTGCCCTGACCTAAGTCAATCGGGGCGGAAAAAATTACCTTTTTCTGGTTCCCAAGCTCCTGCTTGGGAACCCCGGCTTGCCCGCCAAGCTCTGCTTGGCAGGGGCACCGCCGCATAAGGTACCCAAGCAGAGCTTGGGTGGAAATGTGCGTTCCCAAGCAGGAGCTTGGGAACGAGGGGGTGATCATAGGGCGTGCCGTGCACGCCGCAGTCGGCGGCCGCGGGCCGCCCTATGAGCTGTGCCCGGACGCCCGGGGGCGGGTGTCACACATAAATGCACCGGGAAATTTCCCAAATAAAGGAAAAAAGTTCGAGCCTGTCATGGCTCCTATCACGGCAGTAGCACTTCCGCCAGGTGGTGGAAGGCGAAGCCGGGCGTGGGTGGGGTGAGGCCCTGGAGGTGCAGCAGGCAGCTCGCGTCCAGGGAGACCAGACCTGAGGCGCCGGCGGCCGCCGCGGCCTCAAGGTAAGCCTCGCCGATGGTGCGGGAGAGGTCCGGTTGGAGGAGTCGAAAGGCGCCGCCGAAACCGCAGCAGGAGAAATAGGGGGAGACCTCCAGGAGGCGGAGCTCCGGCGCCTGGGCGAGGAGTCGGGAGGCTCCCGGCAAAGCCCCCAACCGGCGGGCCTTGCAGGAGCGGTGCAGGACCAGGGCGCCGCAGAACGGGGGGGTCCAGGGGAGGGGGCCCTGGGCCGCCAGCCACTCGCTCAGCTCGAAGGTGCAGGCCGCCAGCCGTTGGGCCGCCCGCCGCTCTCCGGGTGTTTCCGCCAGTCGGGGGTAGTGATGGCGCACCGTATACGTGCAGGAGGCGCTGGGGCAGAGCACCAGGGGAGCGTCGCCAAAGACCCGGAAAAAATGGCGCATGAGACGGCGGGCCGTGGGTTGGTCCCCCCCGGTGAGGGCGAACTGGCCGCAGCAGGTCTGGTCTCCGGGGTAACTCCAGGCCACCTTGAGGAGAGTCAGCAGCCTCACCACCGCCTCGGCCACCCGGGGGGCGGCCTGGTCCAGGAAGCACGGAATGAAGAGGGAAAGCCGCATGGGTTCTGATGTTCTCATATCACAAGGAGGGGGGAAAAGCAGCGTTTATCATGCTCTTCGGGTGCGGGCCTCCCGGCCGGGGCAACAGGTAATGGTCTTTCCTGCGTGGCAAGCCCTTGACAGCGGTGGGGCGGATAGCCTAAAATGAATACAAATTTTATGGAATAACAAGTATTTGTTGTGGAACGAGATCAGCTTCGCAGCGAAAGCATCCCGGCCCAGATCCTGGTCATCGACGACGACAAGGCCATGCGGGATGCCTGTTTCCAAATCCTCACCCGTCTGGGCTACCAGGTGGAGCTGGCGGCCAGCGCCCGTCAGGGCCTGGGTCTCCTGGAGCGGGTCTCCTTCGACGTCGTCCTGCTGGACCTGGTGATGCCGGACCAGGACGGCCTGGAGACCCTGAAGAAAATCAAACAGTTGGAAACGGACAGCGAAGTCATCATCATTACCGGCTACGGCACCATCCCCACCGCGGTGGAATCCATCAAATCCGGGGCTTTTCACTTCCTGTCCAAGCCTTTCGTGCCCGACGATCTCCGGCATCTGGTGGGCCGGGCTCTGGAAAAGCGACGGCTCAACCTGGAGAATCTTTACCTCCGCCAGGAGCTGAAATCCAAGGACGAGCGCACGGACCTGGTCTATCAGAGCGAAGCCATGGCCCGGGTGGTGGAAATGGCCGCCCGGGTGGCGGTCACGGACAGCACGGTGCTCATCACCGGCGAATCAGGCACCGGCAAGGGGCTGGTGGCCCGGAGAATCCACCAGTTGAGCCCCCGCTCCCGGCGCCCCTTCATTACCGTGGATTGCGGCACCCTGGTGGAAACCCTGTTTGAGAGTGAGCTCTTCGGGCATGTCAAGGGGGCCTTCACCGGGGCCGACGCCAACAAGATCGGCAAATTCGAGATGGCCCAACACGGCACCCTGTTTTTCGACGAAATCAGCAACATCAGTCTGGAGGTGCAGGCCAAGCTCCTCCGGGCGGTGGAGGAGCGCAAGGTCTCCAAGGTGGGCAGCCACCGGGTCATCACCGTGGACGTGCGTCTGATCGCCGCCACCAACAAGGATCTGACCAAGGCTATTCGGGAGGGGGCCTTCCGGGAGGACCTCTTTTATCGGCTGAACGTGGTGCGCCTGCAGATGCCGCCCCTGCGGGAGCGCAAGAGCGACATCCCGCGGCTGGCCCAGCATTTTCTGGAGAAGTACAATCAGCGGCTGCGCAAACAGATCCAGGGCATCACCCCCGAGGCCATGGACCTGGTCCTGCGCTACGACTGGCCCGGCAACGTGCGGGAGCTGGAAAACACCTTCGAGCGTCTCATTGTGCTCAGCAACGGGCCGTATCTGGAACCCGAAGACCTGGCTTACGCGGGCATCGTCCTGCCGGGAGGGCCCGACACCGCCGCTTCTTCCCTCAAAGATCAGGAGCGGGACCTCATCCTGCGCACCCTGAAGCGGTGCAACGGCAACAAGAGTGAGGCCGCCCGGGTCCTGGGCATCGACCGCAAAACCCTGCGGGAGAAGTTGAAGCGCTTTAACATCAGTCTGGGCCCGGAAGCGGGCGATTAACGGCGGTCTTTGCCGAGGTGTGGGCTGCGGCGGAGAGAGAGGCTGAGGTGAATTTTTCATGAGTGCGGGTTGGGGCTTACGTTTATCACTCTCCTCTTGCGGTCCTCTGTCACGAAGGCGGTGGAGCCTGAGCCGCCGTTTCCTGCGCACTCCTTTCCGGGCCGGACCGGGGCGCACCATCCTGAGCCGCCCTTCCGACCAACAGGGCATGGTCCTGCTGCTGGTGCTTTGGATTGTCACCCTGGTCAGCGTGGTGGTTTTGGGTTGGACCCAGGAATGGCGCACCGAAGTGAAGCTGGCCGCCAACCAACGGGAGGAGCGTCAGAGCCGCCGCCTGGCCGAAGCGGGCGTCTACTTTGCCCTGGGGCGGCTCTTGCAGGCCGTTTCTCCGGGGCAGGCCCCGCTCCCGGCGGAGGCGCCGCCGTTATGGCGGGCCGACCAGAGCCTGCATGTTCTGGAAATGGAGTCGGGCCGGGCGGAAGTGCGAGTGGCGGACGAAGGTGGCAAGATCAACCTCAACCTGGCCAATGAGAGGATTCTCACCAATCTTTTTCTGGCCCTGGGTTTGGAAAAGGAGGAGGCGGCCTCGCGGGTGGCGGCGGTGTCGGCCTGGCGCGGGCGTCAATTCCAGGTTTCGCCGTTCGCTCTCCCGCGGCCGCCCATCCCCCAGGAAGGGAGCCGGTATTTACCCAAGCGTCAGCGCTTCGACACCGTGGAGGAGCTGGCCTGGTTGCCGGGGTTCGCGGGGAGCCCCCTGCTGCCCCGCCTGGGGCAGTGGCTGACGGTCCAGGAGGTGTCTCAGGGCATCAATCTCAACACCGCCCCCCGGGAGGTCCTCCAGGCCCTGGGTCTTGGCCCCCAGCAGATCGACGAGCTCATGCTGCACCGACAGGCCCAGGCGATCCGGCATTTGTCCCAGGTGCCCGGCTTCGGCCAGACTCCCTTGAGCATCATGGGACAGCCCCTCTCTTTCCAGAATTCCCCCTTCTATACCATCATGGCCACGGGTATAATAAAAGGTGGGCGGGCCCGCCGCACCATCAAGACCATTGTGCGGTTGGATCTGGGACGGCCCGTCCCCTGGGAGTTCCTTTATTGGGCCGATGATTTCCCGGGATAAGGAATATGGCTGACCAATCCTGGTGGCGCCGGGGGTGGGATTTCGTATCTGACGAATTGCTGGGCGGGCCCAGGAGTCTGGGGGCCTTCCTGCACCGGGGCGGGCTGACTCTGGCCTTTGTGGAAAAGGGGCTGACCACCCCCCGGCTGCATCGGCTGACCCACCTGGACGGCGCGGTGGGGCAGTTGGGCGTCCTGGCCCCGGCCTTAAGGGAGCTCGCCGCCGCCTGGACCCCCGACCGGATTCCGGCCAATCTGGCCGTTTCCCGGGAGCTGGGATTCTGGCGCCGGGCGAAGCTGCCTGCGGCTGCGGCCGAAAACCTGGCCCAGGTGGTGGCCTACGAACTGGACCGTTTTTTTCCCCTTCCGGCGGCGGCCCTCTACTATGATTTTCTGGTCATGGAGGAAACCGCCGGGCACCTGGACCTGGCGTTGATGGGCGTGCCCCGGGAACCGGTGGACGACTGTCTGGAACTCTTGAGGCAGGTCGGCTTCCAGGTGGCCGGGGCGGAGCTGGAGACCACCGCCGCGGCCAACGCCTTTGCCCTGGCCGCCGGCAAACTGCCGTCCGCCTGGCTCCTGATGCATCTCCAACCCCAGGGTCTGGAGGTGGCGGTTCTGAAACGAGGCGCGCTCCGGGCCTGTCAGCAGTTTTCGGACGACAACCTGCGCGACCTGCCGGCGCTGCTCCAGACCGCCTGGGAGCCGCTGGGCCGGGAGGCGGAGACGCCGGGCGCCGTGTGTCTGTACGGCCCCCGGGACCGGTGCCGGAAAGCCGCCGCCCGGGTGGAAGCCGCCGGCTTTAAGGCCTTCACGCCGGCCCGGCTCCAGTTGACCGGGGACCCGGCCGAAGCCGACCCGGGCACCGCCCTGCCGGCCTTAGGCGCGGCGCTGCGCACCTTCAAGCGGCCGCCCCTGGCCGCCAATCTGTTGCCCGCCGAATCCCGGGACCGCATCAGGCCCAGCGCCTTTTCCCTGAACAAGGTTTCCCTCATGGTCTTCCTGGGGCTCCTGGTCCTCTGGGCCGGCAGCCTCCTCATTCACAAGCGCGTGGCCCTCTTCCAGGTGAACCGTCAGTTGGCCGGCCTGAGCCCGGAGGCCCGCCAATTGGAACAGCTTCTCCGGGAGAGCCGGACCCTGGCTGAGCAGTTCAAGACTTTCCGACAGAAACTGGGGCAATATCCCGACAGACTCAAGATCATCCGGGAGCTGACCCGGCTCATTCCCGACCACACCTATATCTTTCACCTGCGTCTGAGTCAGCAGCATGTGGAGATCAGCGGCCTGTCCAAATCGGCCTCCGACCTGATTCCCCTGTTGGACCAATCGGGTTGGCTGACAAAAACCGAATTCGCCTCTCCCATAGTGATCGATGCCAGCAAACTGGAACATTTCAAAATTAAGGCAGAGATTAAAAGCGTGGAATCTGGCTCCTGAGAGCCTGTCCCCGCGCCAGCGCCGGCTTGCCTGGATCCTCGGAGGCTTCCTGGCAGTGCTCGCCGCCTATCTGCTGGTGGTCAGCCCCATCATGACCCTCCAGGAGGAATGGGGCGCGGAACTGGCGCGCAAAAGGCAATTGTTGCAGCGCTATCAGGCCCTCCAGGGGAACAAGGCCCGGGTGGCCCAGACCGACCAGGCCCTGAAAACCACCCTGGCCGCGCTGGAGGGTCAGTTCCTGACCGGCGGCAACCCCGCGGTGGCCGCTGCCGATCTGCAGGAAATCGTCAAGAATCTGGCAGAGACCCATGGCTTGCAGCTCACCAGCACCAAGATCCTGTCCCCCCAGGAATCGGGGCCGTACGTGGAGGTCCCCATTCAGGTGCAGCTTTCCAGCAGTGTGGACCAACTCACCGCCTTTCTCTTCCACCTGGAGCACCATAAAAAGCTGCTCTTCATTCCGGAACTGGAGGTCAACGCCCCCAGAAGAATGGTGAAGGATCCCCGGACGCCCCCCATGCACGTCAACCTGGTGATCCTGGGGGTTATCAAGAAGAGGCCTGCCTCCTGATGGGACGCCGCCGTCTGCTCTGGAATCTGCTTCTGCTGCTGGTCTGCTTCCTTCTCACCGCGGGCCTCGTCAAGCTCTGGTGGGGGCAGGAACAGGAGGGCGGCAGCGTCAAAGGCCCCCAGCCCCTGGAGTGGCCGCAGGCCCCGGTGCTGCGGGACCGTGAGCCCCTGGACGCCTTCCGGCTGGTGATCCAGAAGAACCTTTTCAGTCCGGACCGCACGGGCGAAGAGGCCCACAAGCCCACCAAGGGGCAAACCAGCCTCGAAGGCAGCAAGCTCCTGGGCATCATCATCATCGGCGTCGAGAAGGCCGCCCTCGTCGCCGAACCGGCCGGCAGACCCGGCAGAAAGGCCGTCCAGGTGCTCCGTCAGGGCGAAACCTGGGGAAATTACCAAGTGGTGGACATCACCGGCGAGGGCCTGGTGCTGGAGGGGAAAGAGGGACGGAAAACGCTGGACTTTCCGCAATAACCCGGTTATAGCAAATCAGGGGGGCATGGTTATGAGAATCAGGGACGACTCTCAGTCATGGGTGCGCCGGGTCGGGATCGCCTGCCTGGCCCTTATGATGGCGGGGTGCTCCGGAGCGCCCGCCTATGTTCCCCCGGCAGAGCCGTCACTCCCCCGGTTGCCGGTGAGGGTCAGTGCGGGGGTCCCCGAGAGCGTGCCCCGACCGTCCGCCAAGGCGCAGGAGAGTCGGACTCGACCGCCGGATGACTATCCTGAGGACAAGGCCTGGCAGGGCCTGGCCACCAGCATCCAAAAGATTCCCAAATCCCGCCGGGCGCCCCGGAAGGGGGAAAAGATCTATCCCCTGGACCTGAACCTGAGGGACGCCGACCTGGTGGAAGCGGTGCGGGTCCTGGGGGACACCCTGGGCCTCAACTACACCATCGACCCCCGGGTCAAGGGCGTCGCCAACGTGCGGGCCCAGGGCAATCTGGCCCACAGTGAGCTCATTTCCCTCCTGGAGTCCATCCTCATCGTCAACGGCGCCACCCTCATCAAAGAGGACAACCTTTACAAAATCGTCCCCCTGGACAAAGCGTCCACCGGCGCGCTGCCCGTGGCCGCCCGGGGTCCGCTGCCCCACGGCATGTCGGCCCAGGTGGTCTTTTTGCAGACGACCGCCGCCAAGGAATTGCTGGCGGTGCTCAAAACCTTGATGTCCCCGGGGGGGAACGTCAGCGAGGCCTCCCACAACACCCTCATCGTGGTGGACTATCCCGCCAATCTGGAGAAGATCCTCAACCTCATTCAGCTCATCGATTCCGGCTCCCTGGCCCGGAGCCTGGTGCGGCTGGTCAGGGTGAGCAATACCGATCCCCAGGAGCTGGTGGCGGAACTGGAAACCATCTTCGCCTCTTACGGCGCCCTGGCCGACAAGGGCAGATTCGGGGTGAACTTCATGCCGGTGCCCCGCCTCAACTCCATGATGGTGCTGGCCGGCTCCGCCCCTCTCATGGAACGGGCCGTGTACTGGGTCAGACAACTGGACTCCAAGAGCGACATGCTTTCCAACGTCCACGTTTATCACGTGGAGAACTACAAGGCCAGGAACCTGGCCGACCTGTTGACCCAGAGCTACGGCGGCGCCCCCGCGGCCCCCGTCGTCCGGGAAAAGAAGCCGGGAACCGGGATCAGGCCCTTCGAGACCCAAACCATCTCGGGCCGTCCGGGAACGGGGCTGTCCGGGGGGCGGCTGGGCCAGCCCGGCCAGCCCGGCGTCCCCGGCCGCACCCTGGGTCAACCGGGTGACATTCAACCCGGCCAGCCGGAAATGCCGGCCGCCGCCGCTGCTGCCGCAGTCACCCCCCTCAAGGAACGGGCCACCCCGGGCGCTGCTCCCGGGACCGGAATCCTGAAAGAAGGGGTGCGCATCATCCCCGATGAAGAGAACAACCTCCTGCTGGTGGTGGCGCCGCCCCACGAGTGGCGGGTGATCCACGCCCTGCTGCGCAAGCTGGACATCATGCCCCGCCAGGTGCTCAATGAGGTGCTCATCGCCGAGGTGCGCCTCACCGACGAATTCCGCTTCGGCATCCAGTGGTTCCTGGGGGCCCGGCCGGTCTCCACCACGGGACAGGTGCCCACCACCACCACCACGCTCACCGGGACCACCGGCCAGACCGCCACCGCCACCACCACCGGCAGCCTGGCCGGCCTGGAATTGCTCCCCGGGGCCTCGGCGATCTTCTCCTCCGCGCTGGGGGGCTTCACCTTCGCGGCCCGGGACGCGGCCAACACGGTGCGCGCCCTCATCAACGTGCTGGCCGCCCAGGGCAAGATCAACGTCCTGGCCAACCCGCACATCATGGCCGCCAACAACCAGGAGGCCCGCATCCAGATCGGCGACGAGGTGCCCATCCTCACCTCTGAGTCGGTGCCCCTGGTGAGCCAGGCCACTTCTTTCGCCACCTCCACGGTGCAGTACCGCAGCACCGGCATCATTCTCACCGTCAAACCCCAGATCAACGCCAAGGGGCTGGTGACCCTGGACATCGCCCAGGAGGTGAGCTCCGCGGTGCCCACCACCACCGGCGTCTCCAATTCGCCCACCATCTCCATCCGCCAGGCCCAGACCTCGCTGATCACCGGGGACAACCAGACCATCGTCCTGGGCGGGCTCATCCGGGAAGACGCCAGCCGCACCAAGTCCGGGGTGCCCATCCTTCACCGCATGCCCTTGCTGGGGCCGCTGTTCGGCACGGAAGATGTGAAAAATGAAAAGACCGAGCTGCTGGTGCTCATTACGCCCCACATCGTCGCCCACCCGGAGGAAGGGGCCCGGATCACCAGGACCATGAAGGACAAAGTGGGACTGCAGGAGTCCCCCACCCCGCCGCCGGGGACGCCTCTGCCCCCCAGCCCGCCGTCCCGGTTTTAGGCTCGCGGGATGGAATTTTCTCTGGTTCCCAGGCTCTGCCTGGGAACCCGTTTGCCCGCCAAGCTCCGCTTGGCGAAAGCTCCGTAGGGCGGGAAAGCGCAGCGCATCCCGCCACCAGGGCCTGGAAACCCTGCGCCACCAATTACCCGCAATATTTCTTGACTCGAAACTGACAACGGCATTACCAGGAGGGAATATGCTGCTCCGGATCTTCACCCTCTTTTTGTCCCTGAGCCTGTCGGTGGCGCTCACCCTGCCCGCCGGGGCCATGGAGTACAATTTCCGGCCGGAGACGGAACGCATGCGCCTTCAACATCGGGGCGAGCCCAGCTCCACGGCCATGTTCTGGGACGCGGCCATCGCCCGCCCCCTGGGACTGGCGGCCACCGCAGCCGGCGCCACCATGTTCGTGCTGCTGCTCCCTTTCACCGCGGGACGGGAAGGCCGGGTGGAAAAATCGGGCGAGGGCCTGGTCCGCCGCCCGGGCCAATGGACCTTCAAGCGCCCCCTGGGAACCCAGACTCCCCAATACCAGGAACGGCCGCTGCGCTGAGGCGGAACGGAAAGCCTTGCAGGAATTGCCGAAGTCGGGAAAGCGGCGCGCCTCCCGCCCACATGAAGGGGATGGGGGAGGGGGCAGGGGTCTATGACCCCTGCCCCCCCGACTGCTTTTCTAAGCATGGAAGAAAAGTTTCGCCAGAGTTGTTTCGCCCACCGCAGGCCTTCCGGCCCTCGCCCCATCGTACGGGAATCGAATAAAACGCATCGCTGGAGAAGGCGCCATGGAACTCTATGAAGCCATCCTGAACCGCCGCAGCCACCGTTTTTACAAGCCCGAGACGCCCCCCCGGGAGGCCCTGAAGCGGGTCATCAACGCAGGCCTCTGGGCGCCCTCCGGCACCAACGCCCAGCCCTGGGAGATCGACGTCCTGACGGGGCGCTACCGGGACGAACTGGTGGAGCGCGCGGCCCACTGCATCGCCCACATGATTCCCGTCCTCCGGGCGGCCAATATCCCGGAAAAAGGCCAGGAAATGGTGATGAAATTCTTCCGGGACCTGGGCGGCGCGCCCGTGGTCATCGCGGTCACCATCTACAAACTGCCGGACCCCGGCATGATGGAGGCCTACATCCAGTCCGGCGCGGCCCTCATGCAGAATATGCTCCTGGCGGCGCACGCGGAGGGCCTGGGCGCCTGCTGGATGACCGGCCCCAACTTCGTGGCCAAAGAAATCCTGGATTATCTGGGCAAACCCGAACAACACCTGCTGGCCATCACCCCCATCGGCTATTCGGCCAAAGAGCCGCCGGTGCCCCCCCGCAAGGAACGGCCGGTCCGCTGGCTGGGGTTTGAATGAGGCATGGTAAACGATGGGGGGAGGGGGCCAGGGGGCATAGACCCTGCTCCCTCCCCCACGCCCCCTCCCCCCAGAGGCCGCTTTTCAGGTTTTCATACCAGGCGTCATCAATCATTGCGAATGCAGTTGCCTAATGAAGGTGGCTGCAGGCTCAGACGCGCTTGTCTTGACAGGCTGGGTTCATTTCCATCAGCCGGCCGAGAACCTCTCTGACCAGGGGCAGGGGCGCGCCCCGGTGGATGACCGGTCTGCCCGCATCTTCCAGCAGTACGAAGACCAGGTCCCGGTCCCGGCGTTTTTTGTCATGGGGCAGGGCAGCCAGGATGGCGGCGGGGTCCAGGGAAGGGAGACGGCGGGCCAGGCCGCAGGCCCGGATGAGGCGGCGGCCGGCCTGGGCGGTTTCGGGGCGCAGGCCGGCCAGAAGGGTGGAGAGCTCCAGGGCGAAGACCATGCCCCAGGCCACGGCCTGGCCGTGGGGCAGGCGGTAGGCGGAGGCCGCCTCCAGGGCGTGGCCCAGGGTGTGGCCGAAATTGAGGATGCGCCTGGTGTCCGCCTCCCGTTCGTCCGCGGCCACCACCTGGGCCTTGATCTCCGCCGCCCGGAAGATGACGTAGTGCAGCGCCTCTGGGTCTTCAAAGAGGCCGAGGCGGTGGGCGTCCAGGGCGGAGAGCAGGTCCGGGTCCCGGATAAAGCCGGCCTTGAGGATTTCGGCCAGGCCGTTGAGGCGCTCCCGGCGGGGCAGAGTCTGCAAAAATTCCGGGTCCAGGGCCACCAGCCGGGGTTGGTGAAAGGTGCCCAGCAGATTTTTCCCTTCGGGCAGGTTGACCCCGGTCTTGCCGCCGATGGCCGCATCCACCATGGCCAGGAGCGTGGTGGGGACCTGCACGAAAGGCACGCCGCGCAGGAAGATGGAGGCCACGAAGCCGGCCAGGTCGCCGGTCACCCCGCCGCCCAGGGCGGCGACGGCGCAGGTCCGGTCCGCGCCCAGGGCCAGGAGCCGCCGGGCCAGGCGCCGGGCCATGGACCAGCTCTTGGTGCGTTCGCCGGGGGGAATGGTGAGGAGCTGGGGCAGCGTCCCCCCGGCTTCCAGGGCGGCCAGGACATCCTCCGCATAGAGGCGCGCCACCCGGGCGTCGGCCACCACGAAGAGGCGGGGCGACAGTTGGAGACCGGCAAGCTCTGCGCCCAGCCGATGGCGCAGGCCCGGGTCCAGAACAATCCGATAGCTCTGCTCCCGGCCGGGGAGGGCAAGGAGGATCTCCCTCAAGACCAGCTCCCCGGGCGCAGGGCCTGGAGGTCCTGCATCAGGCGCGTAAACTGGTGCGGGTAAAGGGACTGGGCCCCGTCGGAGAGGGCCTTTTCCGGTTCATGGTGCACTTCGATGAGGAGGCCGTCCGCGCCCGCGGCCACCGCGGCCCGGGCCAGGGGCGGCACCAGGTCCCGGCGGCCGGCGGCGTGGCTGGGGTCGGCGACGATGGGCAGGTGGGACTCCCGGCGCACCGCGGGCACGGTGGCCAGGTCCAGCAGATTGCGGGCGTGCTCGCCGATGGCCCGGATGCCCCGCTCGCAGAGGATGACCTGGGGATTGCCTTCGGCCAGGAGATATTCCGCGGCCATGAGCCACTCCGCCAGGGTGGCGTACATGCCCCTTTTCAGCAGCACCGGCTGGCGGAGCTGCCCGGCCTTGCGGAGCAGGGTGAAATTCTGCATATTGCGGGCGCCGATCTGGACGATGTCGGCGAACTCGGCCACCAGCTTCAGGGAGTCGTGGTCCACCGCCTCGGTGATGATGAGCAGGCCCGTCTCCTGCCTGACCTTCTGCAGGATTTTGAGCCCCGCTTTGCCCAGCCCCTGGTAGCTGTACGGAGAGGTGCGGGGCTTGTACGCGCCTCCCCGGAAGACCTGCGCCCCCGCCTCCTTGACGATTCCGGCGATGGTGAGGGCCTGGGTCTCGGATTCGATGGCGCAGGGTCCGGCCATGACCACGAAACTGCCCCGGCCTATTTCCAGGCCGGGCAGCCGGATGACGGTGTCGTGCCGCTGCATTTCCCGGCTTACCAGCTTGTAGGGCTTGGACACCGGGATGGCCTGGGTCACCCCGGGCATGTCCAGGAAGAGGGCCGGGTCCACCGGGCCGGGGTTGCGCAGGATGCCGATGGCCACCCGTTCGCCCCCGGGAATGGGCTGGGCCAGATAACCCAAAGCTTCAATCTTTTGCACCACCGCGTCGATCTGGGCGGGAGTGGCGTCCTTGTCCATGACGATGAGCATGGCGGGTCTCCTTGCACTGCCGGGGGGATTGATAGAGAAAAATATAGCAAGGTATCAAGTGGTTATATAACAGGATGGGCAACTTATGTCAAATGAGGTGAGTACAGGGTAGGGTCCAAGTTTGCCCATTGCATTAGGACCGAAAGCGACCACAGATTATTCGTGCCACCCGTCCCCAAGGCGCAAAAAAGGTTATATTTTCTTTTTATGAGGTCTTTTAATTTCGCTTCTGGAACGGTAAACGTCAAAAGAAGCCCAACAGGCCGAGGCTAACTCTGTTCCTAAAGGTGGAAATCCGGCGTGAATAATTTTTCTTCCTTTCTGCTTCAGGAATTTTACAGCTGGTATGAGATCACGGTCCATTGTGGATAATACGGCAAAATCATAGGCATCTTCCCAAGCCAATCGGATCATATCAGTAGCAATTAAGGTATCAACCCCTTTTTCTACCGTACTAATCAGCTTTGCTCCGCAGCCATTGTGAGGACAAGGCTTAATTTCTAAATGACAAATAGGGCATTGAGGGAAATTCTTTGGTTTTCTTTCAATGCATTCCACACTTACTCCTGTTCCCTTACTTAAGATATTTTTTGCCCATTGATTAAATCTCTTTCCCTCAGGAGTATTAGGATTATAGGAAGTATAAATATTAATCCCATCAAACGAATAATCTGTGATCTGTATGCGCTCACAGGCTTTTCGGGCAAGCCAATGTCCTAATCCAAGCCAATCGACTTCAAAACGATAATCAGCGATTCTCCTTTCGGAGGCTTCCCGTTTATTGATAGTTAACTGAAAATTCCAGTAATCGACAAAAACCCGTATGCGGTGAGCCATTCTATGCAACTCCTCTGAAAAACCAAAACAGGGAGTAATCCGTTAGGACACTCCCTGGGGGCACAATTACCGACAGAACTTTTTCCACACCCGTGCAGGGGATGGGTTCAGTCGATGGCTCTCAATAATGAAATGCTAATGGCTCAGCTATGCCCTGTCAAGAGAAAAATCGGTTATAACGGCAGGAACTGAAAAAATATTGACGTTCCAGCCACCGGAAAACTTATTTTGCTTGCACCCTTTTGTCAATGGCTTTCGATGCAAAAAAATGCCAACTCTACCGAACCGCCAAAGAATATCTGAGAGATACAATCAATGCAATTTTCCGGGAAATTATCTGCAAGCGCTTGCAAAATATCCTTTAGCCAAAATCAGATTAGGACAATATGGGTGGCAATGAACCTATGGAAAGACGATCCCGCACCCGCCCGATACGCTCTGGCCATCAACCATCGGCGTATCGAGGCTCTAAAGCGCGAAAGGCTCTTCCTTGAAGCGCCTAAAGCCTGATTACCCCACCTTGCGGTCCCGGCCCAGGACGTCGCAGACCATGACCACCAGGTCGCCGCTCTGGCCGGTCTGGTCCTTCACCAGGTCCTCGAAGACCGCCTTGGCGGAGAAGCCCGCCTTCTTGAAGGTGGAGAGGGCCGAGGTGGACAGCAGGTGGATTTCTGCGACGAGCTTTTCCAGGCCGAATTCCGCGGCCAGGTCCACTATTTCGTTGATGAGCAGGGTGCCCAATCCCTTGCCCTGGTAATCCCGGGCCACCACCACCCGGACGTTTCCCAGGTGGCGCTTCCAGCCCACCCGGCGCATGTGCAGGGTGGCGTCCCCCACGATCCGGCCGTTCACTTCGGCGATGAGGGGGAAGACCTTGCGCAGGTCGATGTTGTTGACCCAGTCGTCGATGACCGCGGGGTCGCGCACGTCGCTGCGCAGGAACATCAGGTCCTGGTCCGACACCCGCTGGAAAAAATCCAGCAGGCGGTCCCGGTCGTCTTTGCGCAGAGGCCGCAGGATAACCCGGGTGCCGTCCTTCAGCACGCCCTCTTTCTCATAGGAAGCCATTTCTTCCCTCTCCCTCATATGCCCTGGGCCAGGCGCTCCGCCAGATATTCCGGCAACCCGGCCGCCAAGATCCGCCGCTGCGCCGCGGCGATGTCATACGGAACCGACTTAAACTGAATGGAGAACTCCTGGTGGTCGTAAATGGCATAGGCCGCCTGGGGATTGCCGTCCCGGGGTTGGCCCACGCTGCCTGGATTGATGAGGTAATGGCAGGTGCGGTCCAGGGACATCTTCCCTGGGACGATGGGGTGGAGGGCCACCTTGCCCCGCACGTCCCGGTACCAGAGGGCGCGGCGGTGGGTGTGGCCGAAGAAGCAAACCCTGACGTCGCTCTGCTGTCTGAGGGTGCTGAGGACCCGCTTCCCTTGAAAGTGAAAGCTGATATAGGCGTCAGGGCTGGAAGGCGTGCCATGACAGGCCACAAAGCCTTCTCCTGCCTGGGTCAGAGGGAGATTGCGAAAAAAGTCCAGGTGTTGGGGCAGGACCGTTTCCCGGGACCAGACAATGGCCTGGTAGGCGATGATGTTGAAAAACTCGGCCCGTTCGAGCTCCAGCAGGGCCAGGTCGTGATTGCCGGCCAGGGACCAGACCGGCTGCGCCGCCAACAGCTCCAGACACTCGTTGGGGCTGGCGTTGTAGCCCACCGTGTCCCCCAGGTTGAGGATGAGGTCCACCTCCTCCTGGTCCAACTCCGGCAGGACCCGGCTCAAGGCTTCGAAGTTGCTGTGGATATCGGAAATTATAGCCATGCGCATGGCCAGCTCACCCTGGAAGGCCCGGAGCGCACCAGGCGGAGCGGCGGGCTCTTCACCTTGACTTTTGTATGGTTTCTGATACCTTTCCTCTGCTTCGAAAAGTTTTTTGTAGGGTGCGCACTGCGCACCGTAAGGATGCTTAACTTTTCATAATTTATGGGTGAGCCAAAGGCTCATGAGGAACTGTCCTTGAAAGTTTCCTTTGGGTGAGGGCGGGAGTGCCGCCGCTCCCCCGGCCCTCCCCTGACTCACAAATCCTATTTTATCATGGAACCGGGCCACCTCGTCGAATTCTTTGAGGAGAAGCGCATCCTCCTGGGCGCCGTCCTGGAGCTCAAGGGAGAGCGTCTGCACATCCTTACCGCCGGCAACCGGGAAATGACCCTGGCCCGGAAACGGGTGCTCCACGCCTCGGCCAGCCGCCTGTCGGGAAAACTTTCCCGACAGCAGTGGCTGGATGCTCTGGAAGAGACCGCCCGGCGCCGGGAGGCCCTGAAGGAGGCCGTCAACCTGGAGGAGCTGTGGGAGGTCCTGGCCGACGAGGACGGGGTTTACAGCGCCGCCGACCTGGCCGAACTCTCCCTGACCCAGGCCTCCCCGGACCACGTGGCCGCCGTCAGTCGGGCCCTGTACGCCGACGGCCTGCTCTTCAAGAACAAAGACGGCTTGTGGGCCGCCAACCCGCCCGAGGTGGTGGAGGGCCTGAGGGAAAAGCGTCGCCGGGAAGAGGAGGCCCGACTGGAAATGGAGGCCGCGGCCCACCATCTGCGGCAGGGCTGGGAGACCGGGGCCATCGACGACCCCGCCTGGCGGGAGCGCCTGGTGAGGGTCCTGCGACAGATGGCGGTCCTGGGCGAGGAGGCGGCGGACTTCGCCCGGGGCAAGGCCTTTCTGGACAAGGCCCGCCTGCCGGTGGCGGACACCCCCTTCAAACTGCTGGTGCGCCTGGGAGTCTTTCACGAAGACGAAAACCTGGACCTGCACCGGCTGGAAGTCCCCACCGGCTTTTCCGCCGAGGTGCAGGAACTGGCCGCGCAACTGCGGGCCGTCGCCCCTTCCGACCCCTACGCCGCCTGGCGGGCGGACCTCACCCACCTGGAGTGCTTCACCATCGACGGCGAGCGCACCCGGGACTTCGACGACGCCCTCAGCCTGGAGCCTCTGGACGAGGGCTGGCGCCTGGGCGTACACATCGCCGACGTCTCCGCCCTGGTGCAGCCGGACTCGCCCCTGGACCGGGAGGCCCGGGAGCGGGCCACCTCCATTTACCTCCCCGAGATGCGCCTGCCCATGCTGCCCGAGGCCGTCAGCGAAGACACCCTGAGCCTGGTGGCCGGGGAGGAGCGCCCGGCCCTGAGCTTCCTGGTCACCCTGGACGCCGACGCCCGGATCCTGGACTGGGAGATCGCCCCCAGCCTCATCCGGGTGCAGCGGCGGCTCACCTATCACCAGGTGGACGACCTGCTGCCGGGGGATGATGACCTGGCCGCGCTCTTCCGGCTCATGGCGGCGCACCGGGACCGGCGCCTGGAGCAGGGGGGCTATGAACTGAAGCTGCCCGAGGTCTGGGTGAACTTTGGACCCGGCGGGGAAATCACCGTGTCCAGCGAAGACCAGCAGACCGCCAGCCACGAACTGGTGGCCGAAGCCATGGTGCTGGCCAACTTTCTGGCCGCCCGCTTTCTGGCCCAGCGGGGGGCGCCTGCCATCTACCGGGCCCAGCCCGAGCCCCGGGAGGCCATCGACACCGCGGCCGCCAAGGACCTGCTGGCCCTCTGGCAGGACCGGCGGCGCCTCAGCCGGGTGGTCATGGACCTGACCCCGCAACCCCACTGGGGCCTGGGTCTGGAGGCCTACACCTTCGCCACCTCCCCCATCCGCCGCTACCTGGACCTGGTGATCCACCGTCAGATCATGGGCGCGCTCACCGAAGCCGGCCCCGTCTACGGCCCCGAGGAACTGGGGCGGATTCTCACGGACATCGAGCCGGCCATGCGCCGGGCCGGGGCCTTAAAGACGCGGCGCCTGCGCTACTGGCTGCTCAAGTATCTGTCCGGCCACACCGGGGAAAAGATGGAGGCCCTGGTCCTGGAGGCCCTGCCATACCGCTACAAAGTGCTCATCCCGCCCCTGCTCCTGGAGGCCTCCCTCACCGCCCCCGCCTCTCTGCGTCTCAAACCCGGGGACCTGGTCCAGGTGCGCCTGGACAAGGCCCTGCCCCGGGAAGACCAGCTCAAACTTTCGTTGGCGTGATTAAATTGAGCCAGGCGGGACTTGGCGGACAAGGGGGTTCCCAAGCATGAGACTGGGAACCAGGATCGGGCCGCCGCTCTCCCCGCCTTCATCCTACTCAGCCGGTCAGCCTTCCCCCTCTCCGAACACCCGCTGAAAAAGCGTATCCACGTGGCGCAGGTGGTGTTTGAAATTGAAGATGTCCGCCAGTTCCGCGGGGCTGAGATACCGGCGGATTTCTTCGTCCGCGGCCACCCGCTGGCCGAAATCGCCGCCCTCCTGCCAGGTCAGCATGGCGGGCCGCTGCACCAGGCGGTAGGCCGCATCCCGGCTCAGGCCCTTGTGCACCAGGGCCAAGAGCACGGTCTGGGAGAAGACCAGCCCCCGGCCGGCGGCCAGATTGGCGGCCAGGTTTTCGGGGTAAATGGTCAGTTTTTTCAGCAGGCCGGTAAGGCGGGACAGCATGAAGTCCAGCAGGATGTTGCTGTCCGGGATGATGACCCGCTCCGCGGAGGAGTGGCTGATGTCCCGCTCGTGCCAGAGGGCCACGTTTTCGAGGGCCGTCAGGGCGTTGCCCCGCAGCACCCGGGCCAGGCCGCACAAGTTTTCCGAGAGCACCGGGTTGCGCTTGTGGGGCATGGCGCTGGAGCCTTTCTGCCCCGCGGCGAAAAACTCCTCGGCCTCCCGCACTTCGGTGCGCTGCAGGTGGCGGATCTCCAGGGCCACCTTCTCCACGCTGGCGCCGATGAGGGCCAGGGTCAGGAGATATTCGGCGTGCCGGTCCCTCTGGATGATCTGGGTGGCCAGGGGCGCGGGCTTGAGGCCCAGGCGGCGGCAGACGCCGGCTTCCACCTCGGGGGGCAGGTGTGCGAAGGTGCCCACCGCACCGGAGAGCTTGCCCACCCGCACCGTCTCCCGGGCCGCCGCCAGGCGCTGCCGCTGGCGCTGGAATTCGGCGTGCCAGAGGGCGAATTTGAGGCCCAGGGTGATGGGTTCGGCGTGCACCCCGTGGGTGCGGCCCACCATCACCAGGTCCTTGTGGGCGTAGGCCCGCTCCTGGAGGACGGCCAGGAGCCCGTCCACGCCGGTCAGGAGCAGGTCCGCGGACTCCACCAGGCGCACGGCCAGGGCCGTGTCCAGGACGTCCGAGGAGGTGAGGCCGAAGTGGAAGTAGCGGCCGTCCTCGCCCAGGGTGGAGGCCACCTGGTCCACAAAGGCGGCCACGTCGTGGTGGGTTTCCTTTTCGATGGCGGCGATGCACTCCAGGTCGCAGCGGGCCCGGACCGCCATCCGGGCGGGGGCATCTAGAGGGATCAGCCCGGCCTCAGCCAGGGCCTCACAGGCGGCCAGTTCCACTTTGAGCCAACTGGCGAACTTGTTTTCCTCGGACCAGATGCGGGCCATGGGCTCGCGGCTGTAGCGGGGGATCATGGGTCGACCTCGGATTGAAGAATAACCTTATTTCAGGTGGTGTTCCGGCCAAGCGGGAGCTTGGGAACAAGGGGCAGGTTTTCCCCCTCACCCTAACCCTCTCCCCCATCGGGGGCATTGGCGCTAACTTAAGAAAAAACCAGTTTACATCATAACATACCGAATTTACTTAAAATCCCCCTAAATCCCCCTTTTCCAAAGGGGGACTTCGGGTCACCGACTGCTCATTCCCCCCTTTGGCAAAGGGGGGGTAAGGGGGGATTTATCTTGACTGTTCAACAGGTTACCCTTGGCATATTCACTGTTTGCTTAAGTTAGCGCCAATGCCCATCGGGGGAGAGGGGGATAAGGAACTTTTCATAGCAGTTCCTCATGAGCCTGTGGCCCACCCATAAATTATGAAAAGTTAAGCATGCTTATGGTGCGCAGTGCGCACTACACTATAACCTAAAACCTAAAAGCCAAAACCCAGAACCCAGAACCCTACTTCAGCTTCCCCCGCACCATTTCCAGGTTGAGCTTTACCAATGGCTCCAGGTCCTGGTCGCCGTAGGCCGCGGCCAGGGGGCGGAAGGCCAGGCAGATTCCCTCCACGTCGCAGACGCGGTTCACCCGCACCTTGTAGCCTTTGGCCACGGGCAGGGCCTTTTCCAGGTAGGCCGCGGCTTCTTTGAACTTGCCCTGTTTCACCAGGACGGCGGCCAGGTTGTTGAGCACCAGCGGGTCGCCGGGGTGGGTCTGGAGGAGCTCTTCATAGATCTTCCGGGCCTGGTCCGGTTGCCCGGCCTCCAACAGATCGTAGCTCTGGATGATCCTGGCCGTCAGGGTGTCGGCCCCCTGGGCCGGGAGGGTCCCCGGCGCGAGGAGCGTCAGGGCCGTAGTGACGATAAGGCCAAGGATGGACGGGCGCCGCATGGTTCTGCCTCCCTCGTGGTTTCGGGATGAAGCCCCCGCCCGGAAAAGAAAAAGGCCCCAGAGGGGCCGGAAGGGATGCGGGGGCGGCATCAGTTCATTGCTTATCTCAGGCCCTTGCCGGGCAGGGGCTCGGCCGACATGTGCTGTTTGACCATGTCGATGTTCATCATGATGAGGGGGGCCAACTCCTGGTTGCCGGTGCCGGCGGTAACGGGCTTGAAGGCAAGGCAGATGCCGCCGATCTGGCAAACCCGGTTGACCTGCACCATGTAGCCCTTGGCGCGAGGCAGGGCCTGATTCAGGAGGGTGTCGGCCTTGTCAAGCTTCTTCTGCTTGACCATGATGGCCGCCATGTTGTTCAGGCCCAGGGGATTGCCGGGGTCTTTCTGGAGGACCTGTTCCAGCATCTTCAAGGCCTTGTCGAACTTACCCTTTTCCATAAGGTCGAAGCTCGCCATCAGCATCTGGCCCACATCCATTTCGGGTGCAGGCTTTTTGGGTTTGGCCGCAAGAGCCAGCCCGGCGCTCAGGAATACCAGGCTCAGCACCAGGCAGAGTACTTTAACCGACGTACGTTTCATATGTTTCCCCTATCTCCTCGATGTTGGGATCCGCCAGCTTGCAAAAAGCCGCCCCGTATTTCCATTATGGGGTTCGCTCAGCGAATGTCAATGATTTTACGGGGAGTAACCGGAAATTTCCTCTCTGGGCAGTTTCAGTCCTTGAGCCGGGGGTCGATGGCCTCCCGGATGCCCTCTCCCAGAAGGTTGTAGCTCATCACGGTGATGAGGATGGCCAGGCCCGGAAAGAGGGAGAGCCACCAGGCGATTTCGATGTTGTCTTTGCCGGCGGTGAGGATGTTGCCCCAACTGGGGGTGGGCGGCTGCACCCCCAGCCCCAGGAAGCTGAGGGCGCTTTCCGTGAGGATGGCCCCGGCCACCCCCAGGGTGGCGGAGACCATCACCGGGGCCAGGGAGTTGGGCAGCAGGTGGCGCAACATCAGCCGCAGGTCCGAGGCGCCCAGGGCCCTGGCGGCCAGGACGAACTCCCGCTCCCGCAGCGACAGGAATTCGGCCCGCACCAGCCGCGCCACCCCCATCCAACTGGTGACGCCGATGACCGCCATGATGTTCCAGATGCTGGGCTCCAACATGGCGATGACCGCCAGGATGAGAAAGAAGCTGGGAAAACAGAGCATCAGGTCCACCAGGCGCATGAGCAGGGTGTCCACCCAGCCGCCGTAAAAACCGGCCAGGGATCCCACCAGCAAACCGATGAGGGTGGCCAGGCCCACGGCCACAAAGCCCACCTTGAGAGAGACCCGGGAGCCGTAAATGATGCGGGAGAGCACATCCCGGCCCAGGGTGTCGGTGCCCAGCCAGTGGGCGCTGCTGGGAGGGATGAGAACCGCCTCCAGATCGATGTCGCCCGGATCGTAGGGGGCCAACCAGGGGGCGGCAAAGGAGGCCAGAAAGAGCCCGGCCACCAGAGCCAGGCCCGTCATGGCCAGACGGTTGCGCCGGAAACGGGCCCAGAATTCACGTCGGTGCATCAGCTCACAGCCCCTTGGTTGGTTGGGTTTTACTTTTAGGGTTTGGGTGTTAGGTTTTGGATCTATCCGGTTGACTACCGTACCCTCTGAGCCTCTACCAAAAATCGCTTTATGAGGAGGCCTTTTCGATATGCGCCTCCTTTTCTCTCAGGGCCGAAACATCAAAGCCGGAAGGCAATATCCTGGTCAGAGACGCCTTGTGAGCAAAAATCTTGCCGGACAGCTCTGCTTGTGGACCATTTATTCGTTCCGGCCCGCGGCCATTTGCCGAGACGCCCTGCCCAAACGGGAGCTTGGCGGGCAAGTGGGCGCCCAAGCAGTCGCGCACGGGTCTTTGTCCCACCCATAACCCATGAAAAGGCCGGTGTGGCGGGCGTCCCTGCCCGCCGCCTTTGTCTTGGGTGGCGCAGGCTTCCAGCCTGTGCGCTGCACCGGCAAGATGCCGGCGCCACCAAGGACTTTTCAAGACAGTTACTCATGAGCCTGGGGCTCACCCGCAAAGCATGAAAAGTTTTCCCCCTCACCCCAGCCCTCTCCCCCGCCGGGGGAGAGGGGGATAAGGAACTTTTCATAGCAGTCCCTCATGGGCCGCCGGCCCA
>Ga0194111_10001880_pt1 | contig 25737 bp, 23 predicted proteins | sample TA2KigC300mmetaG_FD_146194 | JGI IMG/M metagenome (GOLD analysis project Ga0194111, IMG submission 146194) | Freshwater microbial communities from Lake Tanganyika, Tanzania - TA2015033 Kigoma Deep Cast 300m | ecosystem: Environmental > Aquatic > Freshwater > Lake | place: Tanzania: Lake... | reverse complement strand
ATTATAGTGTCAATACAGTAATAAAGACAATTAATAATTAAAAATAGAAAGATTCAACGCAAAGAGGCATAAACAATTATAAATTATAAATTATAAATGATAAATTAATAATAGAAAAAAGAAAAATAGAAAGATTCAACGCAAAGAGGCATAAACAATTATAAATTATAAATTATAAATGATAAATTAATAATAGAAATATTAAACGGAATTAAAGTCGAGCATAAACAATTATAAATTATAAATGATAAATGATAAATAGTAAAGGGTGAAGAGATTTTGAAACATCTTGAAGGGCGAATAGAAATGACAAGGTGTTTATGTTTATTTACAATATTGTTCTATATACTGTTCCGCATTAGGGAATCCGAGTTCTTTGGATTTTTTGAAATCGGCACATGCAGAATCGCTCATATTTTTTCCGATATAGCAGAGTCCTCTGAGTGAATATATATTTGACATTCCCGGATTTAAAGCAAGAATAAAATTTATGTCATTTATGGCTTTATCGAATTCATTCGCTTTATATTCAATACTTGCCCTGTAGAGATAAGCATTAAAATCTGCGGGATTAAGTTCGATTGTTTTATTCAGGTCGGGAAGCGATTTATAGAAATCCCCTGTTTCAAAATATATTATACCTCTTATAAGATAGCCCTGAAAATCATTCGGATTTACCTGTATTGCTTTATCGATATTTGTTACTGCTTCAGGCAGGTTTCCCTTCCAGAAATTCAGAGTACTTAAACTAACATAAGCTTCATAATTTTCATTATCTATTTTAATTGCTTCCTGAAATTCTTTTACTGCTTCATTAATAACATTAGTATCGGGATTCATTGATACCGATTGCTGGTCAATCAACAATTTTCCCTGCTGAAGATGTTTCTGAGATTTTTCTTTTTTATTAATAAAAGGAACATAATCGGATGTATATGCAAAATAGCCGAGGAGTACCAAGGCGGCAATAATTACAAGTACAATTACTAATTTTTTATTAGATTTTTTTCCTTCTTTTTCAATAATAATCTCGGTACTGCATTCCGGACAAATAAATTTGTTATCCTTAATATCTTCATCCGTGACTTCAATTTCTTTTTTACATTCAGGGCATTTAACGATTTGTATTTCTTCGTTTTGTTCTTCTTCTACAACAATTTCCGTTTTACATTCAGGACATATCAATTCATTTTTATTAATTTCATCTTTTATTTCAATTTCAAATCCGCATTCCGGACATTTTATAATTTCAGTTATTTCAGTTTTCTCAGACATTATTCACAACAAATTTAATTTATAAACTTATAATTTACCTATTATTAAAGACAATTGAAATCCATAACGGAATAAAATTCAAGAATCAATAAAAACGCTTTATATGATATTTATAATTTTGTTTAGGTTTTAAAATTACAATCGTCCGAAAAAATCCGATAAATACTTATATTGAATTTTATTAATTTAAATAATAAGTTGTAATAAACAAATAACCTCCGCCAATGGAAAAAAGAGTAATTCAGGTAGAAGAAAGACTCCCGATTTTAGAGACAATTCCATTAAGTTTACAGCATGTATTTGCAATGTTCGGAGCGACTGTACTTGTTCCGATATTATTCAAAGTCAATCCATCAACCGTAATATTATTTTGCGGGATTGGAACGCTGCTTTACATATTAGTTACAAAGGGAAAAATACCGGCATATCTCGGTTCAAGTTTCGCTCTGATATCTCCTGTACTGATTGTCATACCGCATTTCGGATACAATGCAGCACTCGGCGGTTTTATAGCGGTTGGATTGATTTTTTGTACTGTTGCGATAATAATAAAATTCGCAGGAGTAAAATGGATAGACACTGTATTTCCGAAAGCGGCGATGGGAGCAATAGTTGCAGTAATCGGACTCGAACTTGCGCCTGTTGCTGCAGAAATGTCCGGCTTTACTTCGGAAGTTACGGACGGTAAGGTAATATTAATTTCCGTAATTACGTTTGCGGTAACATTTTTATGCTCAATATCATTAAGGGGATTTCTCGGACTAATTCCCGTTTTATTAGGAGTAGCTGCCGGATATATTGTTTCAATAATTTTTGGAATGGTTGATTTTTCGAAAGTTGAGGCTGCACCGTGGATTGAGCTTCCTGAATTATATTTTCCTCAGTTTAATATAAACGCAATAATAATTATAATCCCTGCTGCACTCGTAATAATTCCGGAACATATCGGACATCTGCTTGTAACCGGAAACATAGTAGGGAGAGACCTTGCGAAAGACCCGGGTTTACACCGTTCACTTCTCGGTGACGGAATATCAACAACACTATCGGGAATATTCGGTGCAACTCCTACAACGACGTACGGTGAAAATATTGGTGTGATGGCAATTACAAAAGTTTACAGTGCATGGGTTATGGGTGGAGCGGCAGTGATAGCGATACTGATATCTTTTTTCGGAAAATTATCGGCTTTGATACAATCAGTTCCCGAACCGGTAATCGGCGGAATATCTATGGTTTTATTCGGAGTAATAGCAGCATCTGGGATAAGAATGCTTGTCGAAGCGAAATTAGATTACAGCAAGCCGGGAAATTTAATGCTGACCTCGGTTGTACTTGCCGTTGGCGTAAGCGGTGCAAACATTAACATCGGTTCGGTTAGTATAAAAGGCATGGCACTTGCAGCAATACTTTCGATTATACTGAGTCTGATAATAAAATTATTTGAGAGTATAGAAATAATAAAAAAGGAACGATAGAGTTTTTTCAGATTAGGATTATTTACACCTTGTTAGATTCTATTCAGATAGAATGCAGAGTTACTTTTTCGATTTATTTAAAAAAACCGTTTCTTTTTCTCCTTTAAGTTTCATTGAAATCTGAAAATCGTTGATGAAGATAATTTCATATATTGCAGGAGGTTGCCCCGTCATCATTTCAACTTTGCAGATAACAGGATAGACTGATGCGTTATAAACGGAGTTAGTTCCCAGGTTCTGGACACTGCCGTCACTTCGAATTACTTTCACCGAATTATCTTCTTCGAAAGACAGCTTAACATCTTCGACACTGCCCGGTCTTCTGTCATACTCCCAGAGCCCGATTAATTTTTCTTTATAAGATTTCCCGCAGGAGGAGAGGAAGAAAATAATAATTATCAGAGCAAATATATTTATCAAAAATTTCATTTTCCTGTAATATGTTAAACTAATTAAAAAAAAATCGAATTATTTATTCATTAAATTCCTATTCAATTATTTAAGATTTTCACCGCCCAACTTTTAAATTTATTCAAATAATTCCACAATCTATCAATATCTTTCTTATTGTAGATATTTCCGCTGTATGAAACTGAAGTCTTTTGGACAATAAGTTTTTCAAAGTGATTAAATGCTTTTTTATTATCATCCGTATCAGGCAAAATCTCTTTGAGCAAAAAAACAGCCTGATAATGGTTTTCTCCCTGACTTTTCACACCGCCGTATTTTATTGTTATTGCATCTGCATAAGCGATAGCAGAATGAATTATAAGCACACCGGCGGCATTCCAGTATTCAAAAGTTCTTGCGGTTTCGGAGCCGTTGTAAAAATTATCGGCTATTTTCCGATAATCATTCGATTTAGATTTTTCAATGCTTTTTCTTAAACTTTTTTTAACCATTTAACGAGACATTAATTTTTTTCCTGCCAGAATAATTCCCTTCCTGATAATATCTGCAACAGGCGGTTTTTTATTTTCGGCTCTTTTAAAGAAATTCGTTTCAGAAATAAAATACGGTGCATAGGAGACACCATATTTTTTGTATAATAGAGAGTTTAGTTCTGAGGATACCATTTCCGCTTTATTTTTCAGTATCTTATTTTTAAATACTAAACAAACATCAAGGTCACTTCCTATTTTTTCTTCCTTTTTCGCAGTACTTCCGAAAATAATAATTATATGGCAATATTTTACTAATCTTTTTCTAATATCGGAAAACAGTTCTTCCATAAACTTTTTTTCCTCATAAATATTAGGTATGACAATTTTATCGACAAGATAGTGTTTACGGTTAAGTTCAAAAAAATGTTCCCTTCCGCCTCTGTTACGTATTACAATATTCAGGTTTTCAAGTAATGAGAGTGTTGCAAGGCAGGCAGGAGCGCTAATGCCCGACTGTCTGGCAACTTCCCTTCCCGATAATCCGATTTTTACATTATTAAGAGTTCTCAGAACTGCAATGTTTGATTTTTGCGAGAAAACCTGATTCAGAACATTATGGATAATCATGATAATATACTTTTTATTGTAAGGTAAACATTACATATGTAATGTTTACCTTACAAATGTAATGAATTACAATGTAAAAAACAAAGTATTTCACATTTCCAAAAAGGATTTAAAGATTGTTAGTAAATATTATTAAAAATAATACACTTTATGAGTTATTGATTGGAAAGGTGAACAGATTATCCGGTTTTAATTTTACCGGGATTCTATGCCATCCTTCATTAAGAAGTATAATCAAATCATCTTTATATTTCAGCAAACACACGAGCATATCAGGAGTAGGAAATCTTAAACCTTGTCCAATTTTATACTCTATTTTTCCTTCTTTTATTTTCTGATTCTTTTTCAAAGCATTTCATCGAATATTGCATAATATACTGAATCAATATCCATCATTAATCCGCACATTAAACCTTTTTTGGCGACTTCGATTTCATCGTCATTTAATTCCCTGCCGAGTTTTTCCAATGCCTCGGCCTGTAAATCTTCTAAGGAAATTGAAAAGATAATATCTTGTTTATTTTGATAATTCATTTTTTTTTCTAATATAATATTTTCCGTTAAACTTATCCATTACGACTAATTCTTTTTCGAATAATTCAGATTGCTTTCCTATGGGATAAACTGTCAAATAATTTGAAATGAATAATTCTTTTCCAATTTGATTAGAATTATTTGTAACATTCCGCATACCATATTTTAAATCATAATCGAATATATTGGAAAAGAAAAATAATTTCCGTATATACTCGCAATCATCGTAAGTAATTAACCAACGATGATTACATCTTTTCATATTTTCTGCAAACTTTTCATGGTCAAATGTTTTATGCAAAATACCATTTTTACCATACAGTGCAGATTTAGTTGCAGAATAATAGGGCGGGTCTAAATAAATAAATACATTTTCACCTGATTTATTAATTAATTGTGAATAATCCAAATTAGTAATTTTAACATCCGAAAGAATAGTTGATAATAATTTTACTCTTTCGATACTTGAATCGGTAAATCTACCTTTAAATGCGGCTTCAGAATATCCCCCGCTTTCGGATGTACCTGAAAAAGTAATTCTATTAAACACAAAAAAAGCTGCCGCTTTATAGATATTATCGAATTTATCAATATTTTCCTGCAAAAATGAATGAAGTTCTTTGCCGGATTTATATTCGGATTTCCATTTTAAAATAATATCAAGAAGTTTTTGGGAATTAATTTTTAATTCATTCCAGAAATGAAATAAAGGAATATAAATGTCATTAAGCCAATATTTTTTGTCATGATATCTTTGTTTTAAATAAACAAACAAGGAGCCACCTCCGAGGAATGGTTCACGATATTCTTTAAAATCAGGGATTAGCTTAGACATTAGAGGAATTGCTCTGCTTTTGCCACCGGGATATCTCAAAGGGCTTTTTAACATTTCGGATTTTTTATTTCAACAATAAAATTATTATGTTTCGCTTCTTTGAATAAAATATCGATTATTGTTATATGTTTATCCTTAAAATTATTTTTATTAATAAAAAGCGAAATTATTTTGTTATTATCTATTGATAATATTTTTCCTTTTAAATTATCCGAAGTTAAACTCAATACAGGAATTTTATTATATCGTTTATTATTTAATCTTAATGATGAAATATTGGAATATAGAATCAATTTTAACAATCCATCTTTTATATCGCTTATGCTCGGCAATGAATTATTTTTGCTATGTTTTCCTTCAATCAAATATATATTTCTATCATCAATTCTAATTTCATCTGTAGTCAGATAATAATAACCACCTAAATAATTTTTGATTGTTATTTTGGCTTTAGTTAATGTTGACAATGATTCCATAGGTTGCACGGTTAATGTTTCCCTGTTTTGTGCTTTTTGGGCTTTGATTCGGGAATTATCCATAAAATTCTTAACATCATAATCCAAATTAGATTTGAATTTGTCAACACCCATTTTTCCATGCATTTTTATTTTGGTTTTTCGGCTGATTGTATTATATGCTTTTTGTGCTTTCGCAACGATTGATGATAACTCAGATTTTATCTGATTGAGATTCCAATGTAAAGCGGAACTGTGATAATTAGAAATTTCTTCAATTTTTGATTTAACAAATTTATTATTAAACTTTTGGTTAGTAATTTTTCCCTTCAATCTCGGATTGATATCAGCAGAATTATAATATGCTAATATTACGTATACATCAAGCAAACTCATCAAAGATATTGTATCCCACTGGATAAAATCTCTATCGCCTTTTTCCCCTTCGTCTTTTATAATAGGAATTACAGTAATCTTTTTTGAAAACCCGAGAGTATTATAAACTCTTTCAAACGGATAAGAACGAGTACGCTTAGGAGAAACCCATTTTGATATTGCAAATTTACCTTTTTGGGTATATATAGAACAAAAAGCAGAACATATATTAATATTAAATTTTTCGAAATTTATTTCTTCTAATTCAATATTAAAAAATGATTTATATTTTATTCCCTTTATTTCGGCTATAATGTTATACAATGTATTCTATCAATATAAATTTTACACTTTTTCTCGTTACAGATCTAAGATTTCGGTACGAGTATAAAAGTCTTGGACAAAATTTTTTGTTCAATTCTTTTTCACAAATTAATATTTACATAATAATTATTTTCTCTTTTACATTTTAATGGACTCTTTAATATATTAATATCTTTTATATAAATTTTGTAATACTCTTCTTCACATTTTATGTCATTTTTTTCATCCGGTAATAATTCAATTCTTTTCTTAACTTCAATGTTTTCAATAGCTCCATAATGTGTAATTGCTCCACCATATTTTCCAAATATAACAGGTTGATAGAAACCGAGATATTTTACTTTAAACAGATTTTCGAGTTTTGTTTTGACAGGGATTCGATACCACCCTTCCAACAATAGCAGTGATAAATCTCTTTTTTGCTTAAGCCAGCATATTATTGTATCTGTCCGTTTATAATCAGTAAATAATTTTTTCATAAATTATTAAATAAAACAGATATATTAATGGTAAGCTAGATTAAATTCTATTTGCCATCTCTGATCGAAAAAGCAATTTTTTCAATTAAATTAGTTGGATATAGGTAACTATTTTTATATTTTATTCCAAGTTGTTCAATTGGATTTAGAAGTTCTATTCCTATTATTTCACCATCGGAATTTAAATCAACAATAAAATTATCACCAATTTCTATAGATTTATCAACTTTTCTTTTTTTATTATCAAATTTTAGATAACCAATATTTTTTTCGATATTTAATTTTAAGTTTTTCATCTTATTGTAATTTAACTAAATTTTGCTAAAACTGATATAACATCAATTCGGTCTTTAATTTTTTCTACAATTACTACAACAGTCTTTTTTGAATATAATTTCTTTTTCTCAGCATTTGTCACACAAAAAGTCATAGTATATTTTATTCTTCCATACTTAGCAACGCTTAATTTTCCCTTTTTAATTGTTTTTCGTACTTCGAATTCTGATATTCCCCTTTCTTTCATTCTATCTAAAGCGTGCTCTATAATATTAATTGAAAGCATAACCTTTGAACTTAATGTTCATCTTATTTATGTATTTAAATCCCTGCCAATAATTGCTCACTTACAGCTAAAAATATCTTGGATTCCTGCTTGATTCAGAGAGTACACCGCAGGAATAACAGTTTTTGTTTAATTCCCGTTTATCCCGATAAATCAGAACAGGTTGCGGGAATGACAAAGAACATTACTTCTTCAGTCTTTCTTCGATTTTGTCGAGTTCTTCTGATAACTGGCGAGGAAGTTTGACGCCGAAGATTTTGTAGTAGTCGCGCATTTCTTCTACTTCTTTTAACCAGTCGTCTTTGTTTACTTCGCAGAGCTTATGACAGATTTCCGGACTGAGTCCGAGTCCGGATGTGTCAATTGCATCGTGAGTCGGTAAGCGACCGATAGGTGTCTCTTTGTATTTTCCCGTTTCTTCTACACGCTCAATTATCCATTTCAAGGCGCGGATGTTGTCTCCGTAGCCGGGCCATATAAATTTTCCGTTTTCGTCTTTACGGAACCAGTTCACATAAAAGATTTTCGGCAAACGGTCGGGAAATGCCATTCTTCCGATTTGTATCCAGTGTGCAAAATAATCACCCATATGATACCCGCAAAACGGAAGCATAGCAAAGGGGTCATGTCTTAATTTTCCTACTGCACCCGCTGCTGCCGCCGTTGTTTCAGAAGCGGCTGCTGAACCCATATAAACACCGTGATTCCAGTTGTATGCTTCATAAACTAACGGTACTACAGTTGAGCGCCTGCCACCGAACAAGAATGCACTTATCGGTACACCTTTTGGGTCCTCCCAGGCAGGGTCAATTACAGGACATTGCCTTGCAGGTGCCGTAAACCGTGCATTGGGATGCGCCGCTTTTCGTCCGCAATCCGGAGTCCAATCGTTTCCGTTCCAGTCGGTTAAATGCGACGGGATTTCATCGGTCATACCTTCCCACCATACGTCACTGTCATCTGTAAATGCGACATTTGTAAAAATGGAATTTTCAGTCATCGATAGCATCGCATTTGCATTTGTCTCCATCGATGTACCCGGTGCTACTCCGAAGAATCCGTATTCGGGATTGATTGCGTACAATCTTCCGTCGTCTCCGAATTTCATCCAGGCAATATCATCACCCACGCATTCCACTTTCCAACCCGGCAGCGAAGGGGTCATCATAGCAAGGTTAGTCTTTCCGCAAGCAGATGGAAAAGCTGCAGCAATATAACGCTTCTGTCCGCCCGGAGGTGTGATTCCCAGTATTAACATATGCTCTGCCAGCCAGCCTTCATCTCTCGCCATGACAGAGGCGATACGCAGTGAAAAGCATTTTTTTCCAAGTAAAGCATTTCCGCCATATCCGCTTCCGAACGACCAGATAGTCCTTTCCTCAGGGAAATGTGTTATATATTTATTTGTATTGCAGGGCCAGGGAACGTCTTTTTTTCCGTCAATTAACGGTGCACCGACCGAGTGCAGGCAAGGAACGAAATTTCCATCTTCACCGAGTACGTCGAGTACTTTCTGTCCCATACGCGTCATTATACGCATATTTACTACAACGTAAATAGAGTCGGTTAATTCGATACCTATTTGTGCAATTTTCGAACCGAGAGGTCCCATACTGTAAGGTATAACATACATTGTTCTTCCGCGCATACAGCCGTCATACAACCCCGACATAATTTTTTTCATTTCTTTCGGATCCATCCAGTTATTTGTCGGACCGGCATCTTCTTCTTTTTCCGAACAGATGAATGTTCTATCTTCCACTCTTGCCACATCCTTCGGGTCAGATATGACCCAGTAGGAATTCGGGCGTTTCGGAATCGGTTTAAATGAACCGTTTTCAACGCAGATTTTTATTAAACGGTCATTTTCTTCCTGCGAGCCATCACACCAGTGCACTCTATCGGGTTTGCACATTTGCTCCATACTTTTTACCCATTCGATTAACTTTTTATTATTTGTCATTATTACTCCGTTAATTTATTTAATTATTGAAAAACTATTTACGTGTTATGTTGTAACTCATTAAGATTGCAATTGGTTTTGTAGTCGGGAATTTACTTAAAATAATTTTTATCATACTCATTATCGGAACGCAGAGCAGCATACCGACAATTCCCCAGACGTATCCCCAGAATATCAATGAGAACAGAATCAGAATCGGACTCAGATTTAAAGCATCGCCGAGTATTTTCGGCTCGATTAAATTTCCTATTACCATTCCGACCACGACAAGCACAATGAGCAAAATAATCGGTACAATAATATTATCGTATTGTATTAATGCAGTCAGGAAAGGCAGGAGTGTTGAAACAAATGCTCCTATATTCGGGATATAAGTCATAAAGAATGTCAGCAGTCCCCATACAATCGCAAAATCAACTCCGAAAATCCAGAATATTATAGTAGCAATAATCGCGTGTGATAAATTAATAAGTGTTTTATATACAATATATTCACGGACGTCTTTAAAAATATCATCAAGGATGTCAGCAATCTGAGCCGCACGTTCGGGAGAGTATGCTTTTCTAATTCTTACCCTGATATTCCTCCATTCCGAGAGTAAAAATATTATGTAAATTAAAATCATGATGAAATGTCCGAATATACCCGCTACACTGCTGACAAGGTCTGTTATCAATGTAGTAATTGTTCCTTCTTTTAGTATGTTTTCGAATTTAATCGACTCCTGAATCGATTCGGTATTAATTCCGTAATTTTTTAAAGTCGTAATAATTTCACCGTAATACGCTACAAATTTTGTCTCATATTTAGGCATCTGAGAAGTGAAGGAATTTATGCTTGTAAATACAAAAACGCTCGAAATATTCGAAATTAGTATAATGCATAATAACACAATTACAATTCCCAGCCATCCGGGAATTTTTTTCTTCAGCATCCACTCATAAAACGGAGTAAAGAGGAAAGTGATAATAATCGCAAGGAACAACGGTAACAGGATTAACTGCAATTCTTTCATTACAAAGAAAGTAAATCCTATCAGGAACAACGCTGCGGCGATTGAAAGAAACCTGCTGTATTTTATTTCTACCATTTTATATTTTTTTTATATTTAACAGGGTCTTTGATTCCCGCTTCTCTGAATCCTCTTAATCTGAGGGCACAGCTATCGCATTCACCGCATGCAATATCATTGCTTTTATAACAGGACCAGGTCAGATGCACGGGAGAGTTATATTTATATGACTGTATGACAATTTCTTTTTTAGACATATTGATAACGGGAGTAACAATTTCAATTCGGGATTCTTTTTTTGTTCCGCTTTTAACGGCACGGTTAAAATCTTTGTAAAATTTTTTCGTTGTATCCGGATAACTGCTTGAATCTTCTTCCACGGCACCTATAAATATTTTTTGAGCACCGAGTACTTCAGCCCAGCTGACTGCGGCAGCAAGGAGATTTGCGTTTCTGAAAGGCACGTAGGTTTTAGGTATTGATTTCCTGTTTAAATCTGCTTCTTCAACCGGTATATTCCTGTCGGTCAGGGCAGAGCCTCCGATTTTTTTCAGATATCCGATATCTGCAATTAATTTCTTTTTTACTTTGAAATATCGTGCTATGTCATTAAATGCTTTTAATTCCCCGCATGATGTTCTCTGTCCGTAATTAAAATGCATAAAAGCAGGTTCATATCTCTTCACCGCAATTGCCGCCGTAAGGGCGCTGTCCATTCCCCCGCTTACCAATATTACAGCGGTCTTTTTCATCACCACAAATATTTCAGTTCGAATGCTTTCTTTTCAAGTTCTTCCTTAAAATTCGGATGTGCAATATCAATCATTGCTTTGACTCTCTGTCTTATTGTTTTCCCGTGCAAATCGGCAACTCCATATTCGGTTGCTACATAATGAATATCGGCTTTTGATGTAGTCACGCCGGCACCCGGATTCAGGGTGTGAACTATTCTGGATATCTGTCCGTTTTTTGCCGTTGCAGGCAGAGCAAGAATTGCTTTTCCTCCCTTACTTCTGGATGCTCCCCTGATAAAATCCACCTGTCCGCCGAATCCCGAATAAAATTTATGCCCGATTGAATCAGAGCAAGCCTGACCCGTAAAGTCAATTTGAAGAGATGAATTAATCGAAATCATTTTATCGTTTTTTGCAATATTGAACGGATCATTTACGAATCTTGAAGGTCTGAATTCAATAAACGGATTATTGTCCATAAAATCAAAGCATTTTTTCGTTGCTATAACAAAAGAAGCTACAATTTTTCCCGGAAGAAAAGTCTTTTTTTCGCAATTCACTACACCTGATTCTATCAGTCCTATTAAACCGTCGGAAAACATTTCCGTATGAATACCAAGATCTTTTTTATCTTTAAGAAAATTCAAGACAGCATCGGGGATAGCTCCGATTCCCATCTGCATAGTTGAGCCGTCCTCGACCATTTCGGATATGTAAGAAGCAATTTTACTGTATAATGCTTTTTCGGATTCGGTTATGTTATCGTCAACCATCGGAACTTCATCGAGCGGAAGGTCAACTTCCACTATATAATCCAGTTTGCTTATATGAATAAAATTATCACCGTATACTCTCGGCATTCTCGGGTTAATTTGAGCAATAATAACCTTTGAATTTTCTGCAGCGGTTTTTGAAATATCATTGCTTACTCCATATGAACAAAAACCGTGTTCATCGGGCGGCGACAAGTGAACCATTGCCACATCGAGGTCAATTCTTCTTGTAATAAAAAGATTTTCTATTTCGGAAAGAAAAACAGGAACAAAATCAGCCCTGCCTTCGTTAACCGCTTTTCTAACATTTCCTGCTATAAACAGTGCCACATGATTAAAATGTCCTGCCATATCAGGTTCGGCATATCTTGCTTTATGAAATGTTGTAAGGTGATATACATTTACGTTATGCAGTTCTTTATATCTATTGCACATTGCTTCCACAAGTGCAAGCGGGAATCCGCTGTTAGCATGCAAATATACGTTATCGCCCGATTTAATTACTTTAACTGCTTCCTCGGCAGTAGCAACTTTGTGCTGATATTTTGATGGGATCATAAAATATTGATGATTTAGGGAAAAACTAAAAAAAATTGAACTACAAAATACTATATATTTATAAAATTATAAATCTAAATATTTCCGACCATTTTCTTAGGATTGACTTTTGCAGTAAATTCTTCATCAGTCAGTAGTCCGAGTTCAATAGTAGCCTGTCTCAGTGTTTTATTTTCTTTATGAGCTTTCTTTGCAATCTTTGCTGCATTTTCATAGCCGATATGCGGATTCAAAGCTGTTACAAGCATCAATGAATTTTCTACATGTTTATTAATCATATTGACGTTCGGTTCTATTCCGACTGCGCAGTTTTTATTAAACGAACTGCATGCATCACCGAGCAGTCTTGCTGACATTAAGAGATTGAAAATCATAACCGGTTTAAAAACGTTCAGTTCGAAATGTCCGAACATACCGCCGACAGTAATTGCTGCATCGTTTCCGACAACCTGAGCACAGACCATCGTAAGAGCTTCCGTCTGAGTCGGGTTCACTTTCCCCGGCATTATGGAAGAGCCCGGTTCATTTTCCGGAAGCAGAAGTTCGCCAAGTCCGCTTCTCGGACCGGAGGCAAGAAATCTTATATCGTTAGCCATTTTCATCAGACTTACCGCAAGAGTTTTAAGAGCACCTGATGTTTCCACCATAGCGTCGTGAGCCGCAAGTGATTCGAATTTATTTTCCGCAGTTTTAAACGGAAGCCCGGTTATTTGTGAAATATATTTTGCAACTATTACGTCATAATTTTTCGGAACGTTCAGTCCCGTACCGACGGCAGAGCCACCCAACGCCAATTCGGAGAGATGAGGCAGAGTATTTTTTATTGCCCGTAATCCATGTTCGATTTGCGAAGCGTATCCGGAAAATTCCTGTCCCAAAGTCAGTGGCGTAGCATCCATCAGGTGTGTTCTTCCGATTTTCACTATATCCCTGAATTTATCAGATTTTTCTTTTATTGTTTTATACAGTTCTTCCACTTTGGGTAGGGTATTTTCGACAATTATTTTATATCCTGCAATATGCATTGCAGTCGGAAATGTATCATTAGACGACTGCGATTTATTTACGTCGTCGTTCGGGTGAAGAACTTTCTTTTTGTCGTCCAGTTTTCCGCCGGTTAATACGTGTGCTCTGTTAGCAATAACTTCGTTTAAATTCATATTCGACTGCGTACCCGAGCCGGTCTGCCAGACAACCAGCGGGAACTGGTCATCGAGTTTACCCTCCATTATTTCATCACAGACTTTACTTATCAGCTCCATTTTTTCTTTCGGAAGCACTCCGCAGTCAAAATTTGCCATTGCTGCTGCTTTTTTCAGCACAGCAAAAGCAAAAATTATTTCTTTAGGCATTAACTGTTCGCCGATTATAAAATTTTCTTTGGAGCGCTGGGTTTGCGCACCCCAGTACTTATCGGCAGGGACTTTTACTTCGCCCATTGTATCGCGTTCAATTCTGTATTCCATAACTTTTATAATTTAAATTATATAAAAAAATTAATTCAAAAATTATTTCTTTAAATATTCTGCTTTTATTGTCGACCGAATTCCGCCACGGTTTTTAAATTCACCGGTAACAATCATATTACGAGGTTTCAATATCTTCACAAGGTCATCGAGGATTTTATTCGTCAGCGCTTCAAAGAAAATTCCTTCGTTTCTGTATGACTGAAGATAATATTTCATAGATTTCAGTTCCACGCATTTTTTATCAGGGATATATGAAATAATAATTTTACCGAAATCGGGATGACCGGTTACGGGGCAGAGAGAAGTAAATTCTTCAGCAGTGTGGACTATAGAATAATCCCTACCGGGATAGGGATTATCGAATATTTCGAGTAGTTTGATTTTATCTTTATGCATAATTTACATTAATTTATTTAATTATTAGACAAAATTAAAGAAAAAAAGAAGTGTATATTTTCGTTGTTTAGTACACGAATTAAATATTTGCAGAAATAAAGAAGATGAGAAATGTGAAATCCCGCATGGGGGTATATTTGCAGAAACCGCAAAGAACAATAAAAAAGTGAAAGGTGAATAGTCAAGAGTCATGTGAATTATGCAGAAAAAAGCTCAATGAATAATGTTATTGAAAGATGAAACCTGACCAGAAGTAAGGATCGGAAAATTTTTGCTTCATCTGTTTCTGAGCTTCGAAAAATGCTTCATCTTTTGACATTTTTTTCACGAGCCAGTTAGAGTAAAATGCCGTCATTAATTCCATTGTTGCTTCATCGGGAACTTTCCACAGACTCATAATGATGTTATTTGCTCCCGCCGTTTTGAATGCTCTCTGGAGTCCGAACACTCCTTCACCGCCTTTTATATCACCAAGTCCGGTTTCACACGCTGAAAGCACAACGAGTCCGGTATTCCTAAAATCCATTGTACTCACTTCATAAGCAGTAAGTATACCGTTTTCCAATCCTTCAATTTCACTTCCTCCTTTCCAGACTCTGTTAGCACCGGCGAAAATCAATCCCGAACGGAAAAGAGGATTATCGCTCAGTTTATAAATATAAACAGGAACAGTAAATCCTTTTGATTTTTCATAACTTTTATCCGGTTCGGGATTAAAGAAACCGTGAGTAGATATATGGAGTATACCCGGAGACTGATTACCGTTTAAAGATTTGAATATTTCTTCAGAACCGTTTAATCCCGTATATTCCGACACATTATATTCATTGTTTTCGAGTATCGATTTGATATTATTTGCTTCGGTCAAAGTTCCATCAAGATAATCCCATCCATAGTAACCTTTTGTTTCCGAAACTATAATTTTACCTTCGGGTTTAAATTCTTCAAAATCCTTTTCCCCTCGAATTACTGATTTTTTTGATGATAAAGCAACGGAATCAACATCGTATACAATTCCTCCGAAAACCGCAGCGGTCATTACTTCATCCTTCATTTTTAATTCTTTATTGATAGCAATATCTTTCAAGTTCCCTGCATAAGTAATTTTATATTTATCTATCAGGAATCTATCATTTTCGTCTCTTAAAGCTGAAAAAGAAATCTTATTCAGAATTCCGGACGGAGAAACAATAACGCGGTCTATCCCGGATAAATAATTCGCGACAGGCTGCCATATCAGCCGGTACAATTCAATACTTTTTTCAGGATTTCTCACATAACTGTTTTGATTATCTGCAGCATCAGAAAGATAATTTTCGAGTTCAGTCTGTGTACACAGTTTGATATAAACAGGTTCCTCCGCATCATTTCTAATAATTACAGCAGAATAATATACACTATCCGTCCAGTCTTTGTCATAAAAATTAAAATCAATGTATTCAACTGCCGCCTCATTCTTTTCCAATGAACTTTTAATATCCCTCCAGTTAAATTTTTCACTTATACCCGTTCCCAGGGATATACTTAATTCCTTTTCAAGTTCCTCCGATTTGCGTTCAAGTTCCGAAATATTCAGACCTCGTCTGCTTCTTTCATCAACCGACAATTCCTGTGCTTTTATGAAAGTTGATTTGAGATTGATGAGTTCGTTATACCTATCTATATATTGCTGATTATCCGACGTTCTTATTTTGTTATACATAGAGACGGTGGAATTCAGTATAATTCCTTTTGATGCTATCCTTACATCAAGCATATTGGATATTATCGAAGGATTCTCTTTGCATCTTTCATCGGAGTAAGAATAAAATATTTCAAATTTATAATAAACTGATTTCAGGAAATTCAATTTTTGATTTTCGGATAAATAGGGGAAAATGTTCCGCAGCCGGTAAATATAAATTTCGTTTGCTTCAATAAAAAGCGGTTCAGCCTTATCATATTTTTCCGTAATTTTGTATAACTCAGCGAGATTATTCAGTGAAGATGCATAAGCAGGGTGTTTTTCTCCGAGAACATCTTTACGCACATTAATTGCTTCAATATAAAATTTTTCTGCTTTTTCATACTGTCCCAAACTACCGTACAGCTTTGCCAGATTATTAATTGTCTGCGCATAATCCGGGTGTTTTTCCCCGAAAATTCCGCTTACAATTTCTTTTGCTTCAAGTATAAAAGGCAATGCTTTTTCATATTCTCCCATATCAGAATACAGAGCAGCGAGATTGTTCAGTGCCTGTGCATAATAAATATGTTTCACTCCGAATATTTCTTTCCTGATTTTAAGTGCTTCGAGATATAATGGTTCGGCTTTTTCATAATTTCCTGTTCTTCGATACAAACCGGCAAGGTTATTCAACGAGCCCGCATATTCAGGTTGTTTTTCCCCGTATATATCTTTTTGAATCTTTATCGCATCCTGAAAAATTAGTTCTGCTTTTTCATATTGTCCCATACTGAAATACAGATGTGCAAGATTATTAAGAGAAACAGCATAATACGGATGCTTTTCGCCGAGTACTTCTTTTCTTATATTCAATGATTCAAGAAAAAGCGGTTCGGCTTTTTCATACTGTCCGAGAACTTCATATAAATATGCCAGATTATTCAAGGAAAAAGTCATGTCCGATTTATTGTCTTGAAGAAATTCTTTATATATTGCGATTGATTCCTTACAGAGCGGTTCGGCTTTATCATATAGTCCCATACGCATATACAATAAAGCCAGGTTATTCAGCGAGACAGCATAATCTTCATTTTTATCTCCCGTAATTTCTTTGGTCGTTTTCATATCCTGAAGATAAAGCGGTTCGGCTTTATCATATTTTCCCATATCGTCATATAAACCCGCAAGATTATTCAGCAGAACAAGATAAGACGGATGTCTTTCACCGTTTAATTGTTTTCTTATTTTCACAGCTTCAAGGAAAAGAGGTTCTGCTCTCAGATACTGACCCGTATACTGATACAGAGTAGCAAGATTATTAAGTGATACAGCATAATTGCTGTCATTTTTTCCGAATTCTTTTTCTGCCTGTTTGAGTGCTTTTTCTCCGAATTCGATTGCCGGGCGATATTCACCTTCTTCCGTGAGTTCTTCCGTTTTTGTGTTAAGTTCTTTCCAGGATTGTGAATAAATAAGTGCCGGACAGAGAAAAATAATCAATAAAAAAATTACTATTGTTCTCATTGCTTTTTTTTATTAAATAAACAATATAAAATCGTAAAATCAATGTAAAAATATTAATAGTCAGTACAATAAAAAGGAAATTCAGAAACATTTTTTGGAAATAGTAAACGATATTACAGGATTCGTTCTTCAAAGATAGTATAATTATTGATTACCGAAAAATACATTTTGCACTTTCAAAATTTATTTATTGTTAATTCAATAGAAATTAAGAAATATATTTTTTATTTTCTTATAAAATGCGGGAGTAATTCAGTGGTAGAATGCCAGCTTCCCAAGCTGGACGTCGCGGGTTCGAATCCCGTCTTCCGCTCGAATTTTTTAAGGCGGATATTTATTCCGTCATGAATGATATGGGTCAGAAAATTTTCTTTACAGTCGGTCCTACACAATTATACAGCGATGTAAAAGACTTTTTACTCGAGGGTATCAAGAAAAACATATACTCTATAAACCACAGAAGTGATGAGTTTACGGAAATTTCCCGCTTTACCATAAACCAGCTGAAAAAGCTTTTAAATATTCCGGATAATTTTTATATTTTTTTCCTGAGTTCGGCAACAGAATGCATGGAAAGAATTATTGAAAATCTTGTCGAGGAACAAAGTTATCATTTTGTAAACGGATTTTTTGCAAGAAGATTTTACAATATTTCGAATCAGTTAAAGAAGCGGCCTTTGCGTAATTTAACAGGATACGGTGACGGCATAGATTTCAGCAACATTTCAATCCCGGAAAAAACCGAGTTAATCTGTTTAACAGTAAACGAAACGAGCACAGGTGCGGCAATCAACGATATGGCACCCGTATATAATCTGAAGAAAGAACATCCCGATAAAATATTCGCTCTCGACGCAGTAACAAGCGTACCTTATTACCGCATTAATTTTGATTATATTGACACGGCATTTTTTTCCGTTCAAAAAGGTTTCGGGATTCCAGCAGGTTTGGGAGTATTGATAATAAACAAAAAATGCATTGAAAAGACTATATATTTGAGAGGAAAAGGTCACAACATCGGAAGCTTCAATAATTTTATCAATCTTGCAGAAAAAGCGGAAAAATACCAGACATCAGTAACTCCGAATGTTCTCGGGATTTACCTTCTCGGAAAAGTCTGCAAATTATTAAACAAAGAAGGATTAAAATCCATACGGAGTGAAACCGACAAAAAATCAGAATTAATATATTCGAAAGCAGAAAATTTCAAAAATGTAAAACCATTTGTCAGAAATCCCGGGCACAGGTCAAAAACTACAATATGTCTTCAGATTTCAAAAGCTCACAATAAAATATACTCCGGTCTGACAAAAAAGGGATTGATAGTGAGCAACGGTTACGGAGACTTTAAGAACAAGCATATAAGAATCGGAAACTTCCCGATGCATAAAATATCACAGGTAAAATTACTAATGGAAGAAATCGGAAAAACGGAGAAAAAATAAATTGACATTATTCGAAGAAACAACATACGACAGTTCATTTATACCATTGCCTGAGCGAATCCGTCCGAAAAAATTCGATGAATTTGCGGGACAGGAGCATCTGATAAAAAAGGGCAAGCCGATACGGATGATGGTAGAGAACAACGAGCCTGTATCCATGATTTTCTGGGGACCTCCCGGAGTAGGAAAAACAACACTTGCTTTATTAATAGCGTCGTTAGTAAAAGCGGATTTAATACAAATTTCAGCAGTATCTGCGGGCGTAAAGGACATCAGAGATGCCATAAAAAAAGCCGAATACAACCTAAAGAGGAGACAAAAGACGATTCTATTTATTGACGAAATTCACCGATTCAACAAAGCACAGCAGGATTCTCTGCTTCAGAGCGTGGAAAAAGGGATAATAATCTTAATTGGTGCAACAACAGAAAATCCTTCCTTTGAAGTTATTTCTCCCTTGCTCTCGAGATGCAGGTTATACATACTTGAAGAGCTGAGGGTGAAAGATTTCAAATCAATTCTTCAAAATGCATTAGACAACGACGAGATATTAAGAAAACAAAAGATACAAATCGAGGATGAAAATTTCCTTTTCCGATTATCCTGCGGAGATGCAAGAAGAATGCTGAACGGACTTGAGTTAGCCGTAAGGATGTCAAAGCCCGTAAAGGACGGAACAATAAAAATCACAAATGAAATTTTAAAAGAGGCATTTCAGTCGAAATACATTAAATACGACAAGAAACAGGAAGAACACTACAACGTAATATCGGCATTCATAAAAAGCATACGCGGGAGCGACCCGGACGGTGCGGTATACTGGTTGGCAAGGATGCTGAAAGGAGGGGAAGACCCGAAATTTATTGCAAGACGGATGATAGTGCTTGCTTCGGAAGATATAGGAAATGCAGACCCTTATGCAATAACAATAGCAGTCAGTGCTTTTACGGCTGTTGATTACGCAGGCATGCCCGAGGCAAGGATAATACTTTCACAGGCAGCAATATATCTTGCATGCTGTCCAAAAAGCAACGCGTCTTATCTTGCAATTCATAATGCAATGAAAGATACAGATGAATTACCCGATTATGAAGTACCCATACATTTAAGAAATGCACCAACAGGATTGATGAAAGAATTGGGATACGGAAAAGATTATAAATATGTTCACGATTTTGAAGGCGGATACGCAGTACAGCAGTATTTACCGGATGAATTGAAAGAAAAAGTATATTACAATCCAACCGATTACGGTTCGGAATCTAAAATAAAAAAGAAGCTGCAGGAAATAAGGATAGCCAAAAAAAGTACTTGGAACAAAAATAAAAATTAGTTAGTTTACACTATATTATTAATTTAAAAAGGAAAAAATGAAAAAGTTACTATTATTAGCAGCATTACTGATTCTTTTCTTTGCTGTGAATGAGACAAACGCACAATCGGCAGTATATTTCTGCACGGAAACAGGCGCATACGGGTACTGTTATGCCGCAGATACAAAATACGATGCCGAAGACTGCGCTTATGACTACTGCGTATCGTACGGAGGCACAAGCCCGACTTTAATAGTCAGCACAGGTGATAAGGGTTACGGTGCAATTGCTCTCGGCAAAAACAGCGACGGTTACAGGGTAATCGGAGCAGCGGTAGGATATACGACATTAAAAGATGCAAAAGATGCTGCTATTGACGCCTGTAAAAATTCCGGCGGTAAAAACGTTAAAGTCGAGGACACCTGGTACGATTATTAAAAAAATCCGACAAATGTTAAAATTAACACCGATAAGACAGATTAACAGGAAATAAATATCCTCGTTAAAGAATTATTACAAAAAATAATTCAATGAATTTAAATTCAAATCTGTTTTAACGGTGTTATTATTTTGATATAAATAATTACTGGGTTGTAAAGATATAAAGACCGTCTTCACCGTCGGCAAGATAAATAAAATTGCCGAATGCAAAAACATTGAATGGAGTACCTGTAGTAACATAATAGCCTGCCGATGAGGGCCAATACAGAGAATTGAGCGTATATTCTTCTATGGCATAAGAAGGTTCCGTAATATATAATTTATTACGTCTCAGAAAAATGCTTCCCACGTATGATTTTGCCGAAGCTGTCCCGAGATACACAGGGTTTGACGGGTATGTGACATCAATCACCGTAATGCCGGCAAGACCATCTGCGACATAAGCCGTATTTGTTCCAACTGTAACATCATTTGCATCATCGAGTGTCGGTAAATAGCCCACAATATGCGGATTTGAGGGATTAGTCACATTCAATATTTCCAATCCGTAATCAGGTTCGGCTATATAGCACATTCCACCGGTAACATATAAACCTCCGATTTTATCGAAGGTATTATAAGAAGCAATCTGAGTCAATTGATTCGGAAGATTTGAAAGTTCGAGTATTTTCACAAATCCTTTATAAGTACCCGCATAAGCTTTATTATTGACCGTATCTATAAAAGCAGTCAAAACCGCATCCTGCGGAAAAAACATACTGTCCGTCTTGACCGGAGCAGCCGGATTAGACACATTAAGTACCATAAGTCCCTTATAACCGTCCGATACAAAGGCAAAAGGTATGTTATTTATATATGATACAAATACATCATATGCATAACCTGATGTATTGAACTTTACGACAATTGACGGTACACTGGGGAAACTTACATCCAAAATATAAAGTCCCGAACCTCCGTCAGCTACAAAAGCATAAGATTTATTGTTAATCACCTGAACAAAAACTCCGCTGGCAAATCCGTCTGTATTTACTTTTGCAATTAAACTCATATTTTTGAACTGAGGTTCGACAGATTCTTCAGTTTTTTTACAGGAACTAAAAACAACAGTCAGTATCATCAACATTGTTATATTCCAAATAATTTTTCCACGCATAATATGCTCCTTTTTTATTACAGCAATAGAAGAAAATAAATTCATACTTTCAATGATATTTTATATACAAGAATCCTATATAAAAGCAGAGGGAAAAAACAAATCAGTAATCCTATAGTTATCAAAGACAATATAAAAACAACAAAAACATACAGCCGATTAAAAAATTTACACAAACACGCTTTTAAATATACCGACCGCATTGTAAACATCCTGCATATCAACATCGAGATGAAACACTGCTCTTAAATTTTCATAACTTCCCGAAGAAATCAGCAAGCCTTTATTTTTAAGAAGTTTAATTAACTCATTTTTGGGAAATTTACCGGAAGAAAAAATGACGATATTTGTATGAACTTTTTCAATATTAATATTAATACCATCAAGTTCCGATATTTCCTTTGCAAAGAATTTAGCTTTTTTATGGTCATCTTTAAGTCTATCGATATTATTATCGAGTGCATACAGAGCCGCAGCCGCGAGCACTCCTGCCTGTCTCATTCCTCCGCCGAGAATTTTTCTCCACTTATGCGCTTTTTGAATAAATTCCATTGTTCCGCACAGAACAGACCCTACGGGACATCCGAGCCCTTTCGAAAAACAAAACGAAATCGAATCGACCAATGAAGCGTATTCTTTGACAGATATTCCGGTTCCCGTCATTGCATTAAATATTCTTGCTCCGTCAAGATGGATTTTAATTCCTCTTTCGGACGCAAGCCTGTTTATATCCTTAAAATTTCTTATGGAAAGGATTGTACCGCCGGCACGGTTATGAGTATTTTCGAGGCATATCAAAGAAGTTTTCGGGAAATAATATTCCATTGTCCTGATATGTTTTCTGATGTCTTCCGGATTCATTTCGCCGTAATCACCCGGAATTGTTTTAATCTGTACCTGAGATATCACGGCAGGTGCAGCCGTCTCATAATTAAAGATATGCGCTTCCGACTCACAAATTATTTCATCTCCGGGATTTGTATGTGATTTGACGGCAAGCTGGTTCGCCATGCAGCCTGTCGGGACGAACAGTGCTTTTTCTTTTCCGGTGAGTGCCGCACATTTTTCCTGCAGCAAATTAACAGTGGGATCTTCACCGAATACATCATCACCCAATTCGGCTTTAAGCATTGCATCATACATTCCTTTTGATGGTCTTGTAACTGTATCGCTTCTTATATCAATCATTTAAATTGTAATTTATTTTTCAGCGGAGTTGCCGTTACCGTTTCCATTTTCTTTGTCTTCTTCGGCAATTCTTGCCACTGCCGATATTGTATCATTTTCATCAAGTCTTATCAATCTTACACCCTGTGCATTTCTTCCCATCACTCTTATATCTTTAACTTTTTGTCTTATGAGTATTCCTCTGCTTGTTATTATCATTAAATCATCGGAATCTGTAACTTCTTTAATTGAAATCAATTTTCCGACTTTTTCGCTTGTTTTAACCGTAATAACTCCTTTTCCTCCTCTGTTTGTTATCCTGTAATCGGAAAGGTCACTTCTTTTACCAAATCCTTTATCGGTTACGACAAGAATAGTTGCCGAAGGTCTGATAACCGCCACAAGTCCTATAACATAATCACCTTTTGCAAGTTTTATTGCTCTTACTCCGGTTGTTGTTCTGCCACTGTCTCTCACAAGAGTTTCGTTGAATCTTATTGCCTGACCTTCATGAGTACCAATTAAAATCTCCTGAGTTCCGTTTGTTAATTTAACATCAATTAGTTCATCACCTTCAGTTATATTTATCGCAAATATTCCGTTTCTGCGGATATTGGAATATGCTTCCAACCGCGTTTTTTTAATTATTCCGTTCCGGGTAACCATTGTAACAAACAGTTCTTCACTGAAATCTTTAACCATAACGAACGCAGAAATATTTTCTTCTTTCTCTTTTTCGATAAGATAAAGAATTGATTTTCCTCTTGACGCCCTGCTGCCTTCGGGAATATCATATACTTTAAGCCAGTAACACTTTCCTTTATCCGTAAAAAACATTATATACTGATGTGTTGAGCCGATAAACATATGTTCGATAAAATCTTCTTCAGAAGCACCGGTTGAAGCAGCCGTTATTCCTCTTCCTCCCCTGCCCTGTGCTCTGTATGTAGTAACAGGCATCCGCTTTATAAATCCCTTGTTTGAGATCGTAATTACGACATCCTCTTCTTTTATTAATTCTTTCATCATTTCTTCGTCGCTGAGTTTTCTGACATCGTAAATTATTTTTGTTCTTCTTTCATCCGCAAATTTATCTTTAAGACTTCTAAATTCATCGCTTATTATTTCTTTCCTTAGTGCTTCGCTGGCAAGGATGCGTTTCAGTCTTTCAATAGTTTTAATTGTTTCTTTATATTCTTCTTCAATTTTTTTTCTTTCGAGTCCGGTTAATCTTTGCAATCTCATATCCAGAATTGCCTGTGCCTGAATTTCGGATAATTTAAATTTCTTCATTAATCCTTCTCTTGCCGAAGGAACGTCTTTTGATTTTTTTATCAACTTAATAATCTCGTCGATATTATCAAGTGCAATTATGTATCCTTCGAGTATATGAGCTCTTTTCTCGGCAGCATCAAGATCGAACTTTGTTCTTCTGACAACAATATTAAGACGATGCTTAATAAAATATTGCATCATATCTTTCAGGTCAAGGATTCTCGGGATACCGTCAACGAGAGCAAGGTTAATAATGCCAAAAGTAACCTGCATAGAAGTATGTTTAAAGAGATTATTGAGTATTACATGAGGATTAGCATCTCTTTTCAAACCGATTACAATTCTCATTCCATCCCTGTCGCTTTCATCGTTAATGGAAGCAATGTCCTCAATTTTTTTATCTCTTACAAGGTCCGCAATATTCTCTATAAGACTCGCTTTGTTGACCTGATACGGAATTTCTTTAATAATAATGCTTTGACGTCCGTTTTTATCTATTTCAATTGCAGCATCAGCTCTTAAGATTATTTTTCCTTTACCCGTAGTATAAGCTTCCATAACGGGTTCATATCCATAAATAATGCCGCCGGTCGGAAAATCAGGAGCAGTAACATATTTCATTAATTTCTTAATTTCGGCATCGGGATTTTTAATTAAATAGAGGAGTCCGTCAACTATTTCACCGAGATTATGAGGTGCAATATTAGTAGCCATACCGACTGCAATTCCGTTAGAGCCATTAACAAGCAGATTCGGAAACGAGCACGGCAGAACTTCGGGTTCTTTAAGAGTGTCGTCGAAATTCGGAACGAAATTCACGGTATTTTTTTCCAGGTCAGTCAGTATTGACTCCGCAATTTTTGAAAGTCTTGCTTCTGTATATCTCATTGCCGCCGGAGAATCGCCGTCAACAGAGCCGAAATTCCCCTGACCGTCCACAAGAGTGTATCTTAACGAAAAATCCTGCACCATTCTGACCATTGTATCATACACAGCTTTATCACCGTGCGGATGATA
>Ga0194111_10001875_pt1 | contig 25770 bp, 17 predicted proteins | sample TA2KigC300mmetaG_FD_146194 | JGI IMG/M metagenome (GOLD analysis project Ga0194111, IMG submission 146194) | Freshwater microbial communities from Lake Tanganyika, Tanzania - TA2015033 Kigoma Deep Cast 300m | ecosystem: Environmental > Aquatic > Freshwater > Lake | place: Tanzania: Lake... | reverse complement strand
AAGACCCTGTTCACCAGGGATGGAGACGGAACCCATCGCCTGGTCTCTCTGGCGGGGGAGATCGCAGGGACGGCGGAATCCCTGATGGACGCCTTCATCGGCCAGTCGCGCCGTGGCGAGAACGTCGGCCTGCTCAACCAGATGTGGCTGCGATTGTACGACTCGCCCCTGCCCAAAGGACTCATCACCAGGGTGGAGTGCAAGCTGCAAGAAGAGAGCTATCCGCGCGATCGCTTCTTCGACTTGCGCATGGGCCTCAAGCTGGACGAGGACCGCTGGGCCGCCATAGCGAACGCGAACTACAAAATGGAAACCTTGTTCCGCAACTCCATGTTCGATTTCACTCTGTCTGTAGATGATTCAGTTCTGCAACAGGGCGAAAATGCAACCTGCCTGTACTATGTCCTGCGAGAATTGCAGGAAGGACGATTCTGGTTCGGGGCCGGCAAGAGCAAAGGATTGGGACGGATCCGCCTCGACATGGACCTTCCATTTGCAGCCCCCGAAACACCGCCCCGCCTGAATTCTGTGGCCAATCATCTGCGGATAGGCCTGACCTTCAATGCCACCAATCCCGTTCTGGTGGGCTGGAACTGGGGCAAGGTGGATCCCGAAGTGCCTTCCTTCGCCGCTATCGAAGGGCGTTCGCTGGTAAGAGCGACGCGCGACCTGCCCGATCCTATCCGTGAGCGGCTGGAGATGGGACTGGCAGGCCCGATCCTCAGCCCGGATGACTGGAAGCGAAAGTTCGCCGAGTACCTCCCCCGCGTGATTGCCATCTGGTTGCGTGAGCAGTCCATCGGAGAAGTCGAGGTTTGGACCCTGTCGGCCGAGGCCCTGGCCAGGCTGGGCAAGGGAAAATACCCGCTCTCCGAGAAACTACGCGAGCGAGTGCAACACCTGGTGGAGCAGCCCTTCCCCAACAAAGAGGCCGCCGAAGCCGCTTTCGCAGAGGCCCTGGAGGACAAGGCCAACATGGCCGGCCGCATCGTCAAGGTCATGGAACGCACACGTCAGACCAGCCAGGAGCTCGACCGTGAGGCATGGCTGGAAGTCGCCGATGGCCTGGGGCTGGATGTCAGCCTGGGCGACCGTCTGGCCGAAAAGATTCAGAGTGAAACGGCCTTGATAGAGATTCTGGCTCCTGCGTGTCGAGGGGTCCTTCCCCGGCTCTACCAACAGGTGGATCAACAAGTCCGCTTGCTGCAGAGCGACGCCTGGGTGGATGAGGAGATCGCCACCCGCGAAGAACATATCCAGATCAAGAACATGCTGCTTCTGGGCAAGATTGACGAGTACCAGTGGGGCAACCCGGACGTGGTTCCACCAGGCATCCGCCCTGCCACGTGGCGGGAGTTCGTCAACGACCACCGTCGGGTGCAATTCCGCCACATGCTACACCCCCGCAACCTGAGAAAAAGCATCACCAACGACGAGAACTTCATCGCCTTCCTCAAGGCCCATCGGGATCACGCTCGCCAGGAACTGGGCCAGCCCCACCACGTTGATTTTCGAGCCGGCGGCCGGCACAACCGAGAGATCTCCCGCAAATACGGCAAGCCCTACGATACCATGTTCATGCGTATGCTGTCCTGGGCACCATCTTCACAACAAGAGGGAGCCTGGGAGATCTACGTTCCCGGCAGCACCATCAAAGGAGCTTTTAGAAAGCGGGCCTCCCAGGTGCTAAGAACGCTGTGGGGTGAGTCAACCAGGACCGACAGCGTGCTGGAACGTCTCTTCGGCACTGAAGGTCAACGAGGGCTGGTCTTTTTCTCCGACGCCTATCTCACCGACCCGCTGGACCCCGAACGGGCCTGGTGCTCTATGGATGGGGTCAAGATGGACCCCAGGACAGGGCAGCCGATCGAGGCCGCCAAGCGCGATTATCTGTTTGCCTATGGCGATCAACTCGCTTTTCAGCTTCAGGTGGATGTTCAGGACATTGAGGAACAGGATTTGGAGGTCATGTCTCTCCTGGTTCATTTGCTCCAGGATTTCCAGCGGGGCGACATCCCCCTGGGTGGCGAGAAGACCAGCGGTTTCGGCTGGGTCAAGGGGAACGTGTCCGGGCTCACCTGGCTGACGGCGGACGCAAGCGGTGTGGGAGAAAAGCTGTTTGGAAAACGGACGCTGACCCCGGACGGTTTATGGCAAAGGCTCGACCTGGAGGGCGAGGTGGCTGCCAGCGCGTTGCAGGTCCTCTACCCTCTCGTTGCCGAGCAAAAAGTCTCCCCAACTCCGCCCAGGGCCGACGAGGGCTTCGTCTCGCACCGGGCCTTCGGCGGCTACTGTGGCAAGCTGGCCGTGGAAGCAAAGGTGTTAACCCCCCTTCACATCCAGGAGAGCGGCGAACCGTCGTTCAAAGTCACCCTGGACGATGGCCCCGTCAACGGCTGGGACTTTTTCGCCATGGCTCCCCCCGAAGCCGCCCAGCGAGGCCCTGACAAAGTCTACGCCCTCCCCAGCCGCAGCATCAAGGGGATGTTGCGCCACATCTACGCCATCGCCAGCGATTCCAGTGAGCCGAGTCCGGATATCAGCCGTTTGAACCCGGTAGATGGCTTGTTCGGCTGGGTGGGCACGGGCCCCAACCAGGCCATCATGGGGCGCCTGTCGTTCAGCTTTGGTCTATTCGAGGAACCGGAGCTGGCCTGGTTCAAAGTACCCTATCCCTACGGTGAGCTGCAGTACAGCGGGGATCAATGGCAAAGTGTGCCCGGTAGTTCTGCGGCCATGCACCTCGTCGCCAAGACCTGGCGTCTCTTCCCCCACGCCCCGTTGGCCCCCATCGCCAGGCAGGTGGAGGACTTTCAGCCCGACACGTTCCAGGCCCGCTATTTCAGGGCTATACTGCCCGGCGCCCGCGCCCGCTTTACGATCCGCTTCTGGAACCTCGAGGAAGAGGAGTTGCAGCGGCTGATCTGGTGCGTGGCCCTGGAGCCGGGCCTGGCTCACAAGATGGGCAACAACCGCTACCTCGGCTTTGGCAGCCTGCGCCTGCGCATCCTGCCCGACAGCTTCCTGATTGACTGGGCCAGGCGATACGTTGGCGAGCCCGAAGAAAACTGGCAGGTGCCCATCCAGGTTGACGAGTGGATCAAGCCCGATGTGGTCTATCACTACCGAGCACTGCGAAGGGCGCTGAATGTTAAGCAGCTTTGATTGGCTGCGCCGTAGTCGAAGCGGTGCAGAGTTGTTGGCTACCTTGGAATATCTCACCAGCAGGCCCGACCTCTTCCCCACCCCCCCTGCCCGCCCTCCCTTACCCCCCCCTCCGGGGGGGGCAGGGGGGGTTGCGGGGGGGGAGATCGGGCCGCCGTTTTCTGCCCTCGATGGCCCTTGTCAGCGATGCTGGGTCTATCCCCGCCTATCTTCCCCCCGGCAGAACCACTGCCCATCGTGCCAGGCTATCCTGACCAGAGCTGGAAAGTTGGGTAAAATCTCCCGCCAATCCATCGTCTTATGGGGATTCGTCAACCGCCTGTCGAAGCTGCTTCGAATGGGCGAAGGATTTAGCGGCTACCACGTGCTGGGCGCCTATGTCCACGACGAGAACCATTTTCTGCTGATGATGCCCAGACGCGAGTTAAAGCCCTGGCTACAGGAGCTCGTCATCTACCACGGCCCTGACCTGAAAGGGCTGCTGCAGGTTTCTCCTACCACAGGAGCGGGAAGAGGAGTAGATATGGGGGACGTCCTCTGCCGGGCCGTCCATCACGAGGCGCGGTTTCCCATGGATCAGTTGCGCGTTCGGTTCTACGCCGCGCCCCATCAAATCCTGAAACCCCACACGCGGGACCGACGGGGCCTGCTCACCTTTGAGGTTTCTGAATTCCTGAGCGTGTTGGAAATGGTGGCGGTCTTTCGCACCCTCCTGCGCCCCAAGGAGCAAGAGTCGCTCTACGAGTTGCTGAATCTGGAGGATGCCAGCGAGGAACAGTTTTACTGGGGAAGATTTTTGGGGTTCTTGAATCAGGAAGCCAAGGACATGCTAAACGCCTGGAGGATTCGACAGTGGTCCAAGGATCGAATCCGATTGCTATACGAACTCGTTGATTATGTGGCCTTTTATCAAACCGATTAAGCTCATCCGTTACCTGTTGGTGTGGCGGGTCACTGGTGCGTTGGTCCTGGTGCCGCGATGTCTATCGGCCGAGATATCGCTGGTCCTGGGAACCATAATCGCCAACCGCCTTCCCACCCGCGAGGCCCGTCCCTGGCACAAAGCCCTGGCTCCCTGGGATGAGCATGGTGGCCTTTCCCTGGTGGGGAAGGAAAAGCCCACGAGATTGCCAGAGGCATCGTGGCCGATGGAGACGGTGTTGTTTGTCTATCCGGGCAAACGGACCTATGGACAGGGAGAATTGATGCTGTGGGAACTGAAGCTCCTGGGGGAGAGTGCCGATCACGGGCTTTTTCTGGAAGTGATCCTGCCGGCCATGGAGGAAGCGGGGAGCGTTTCTGAGCCCCAGTGGCAGCGCCAGAACGTCCTGTGGGGGCGATTCGACGTCCATTCAATTCACGTAGCGCGAGGCCCCCAATGGGAGCCTATAGTGAGCGACGGGCGACTAGACTTAGACTATCGGGCGACCCCCGTTCAATGGGCCGAAGGATTGACGTTTGACCAGCGGTCAGAGCGTGTGTTCGACCGCCTGACCTGGCTCACCCCTTTTGACTTGGGCGATGATCCGAAATCCAAAATCGAAAATCGAAAATCGAAAATCGAAAGTCAAGCGCCCACCTTACGAAGGGTTCTGGAGTCCCTGATAGCCCGCATGAGCCAATTATTGCCGGGCAAACACCATACCCCCGAAGACGTGTGGAGTGTTTTGAGCGAGGAAGAACGGGCATCTTTCCAGGCCGTCTTGGAACAGGCCGCTCGAATCCCCATTCGTCACAAAACTCTGAGACCTGCCCCCAAGCGCGGGCCAGGGCGCTGGATAGGAACACAAACCTTTCCGTCTATCCCCCATCCCCTCATCCCCTACCTTGAGCTGGCATCCATCCTCCACATCGGAAAACAAACCCACTTCGGGTGCGGCACCTTTGTGATAAGCTGAGTCCCCATTAACACCCAACGCTACAAGGTCGCAGGGTCGCAAGGTTGCAAGGTCGCAGGGTCGCAAGGTAACAAGGTCGCAAGGTCGCAGCGCTCCTGTTCCTTCGCTCCGCTCAGGACTTCGGTTCCTTGCTCCCTTGTTCCTTGCTCCTCTGCTCCCTTGCTACCGCCTCCACCAGCTCCCCACTGCTAACCAGTTCCCGCACCGCCTCAATGTAGGGATACATGATAGTGTCCTGCTCCAGGAAGGGCACCCGCTGGCGGATCAGCTCGTAGGCGACGGCGGTTCCCTTGCCAAGACGAGGAGCCCCGCCCAGCATCTCTCGCCGAAAATCTACGCCCTGGGCGGCGGCAAGCAGTTCCAGGGCCAGGATGCTCTCCGTGTTCTCCAGCACCTCCCGCGCCTTGAGGGCCGCGCTGCACCCCATGCTGACGTGATCCTCGATATTAGCCGAGGTGGGGATGGTGTCCACACTGGCCGGATGGGCCAGGACCTTGTTCTCCGAAGCCAGGGCCGCCGCTGTGTACTGGGTCATCATGAACCCCGAGTTCAGGCCGCCCTGCCGGATGAGGAAGGCTGGCAATGTGCCCTGATTGCTGGTCTCGTCCAGGAGACGGGCCAACCGCCGCTCGGAGATGTTGCTCAGTTCGGCCAGGGCGATAGCCAGATAGTCCATGACCAGGGCCAGCGGCTCGCCGTGGAAGTTGCCTCCTGAGAGGCAAACGGCCCTACCATCGTCCTCAAAGAAAATGAGGGGGTTATCGGTGGCAGAATCCAGCTCCGTTTCGATCACCTGACGGGCGTGGGAGATAGCGGCGCGCACCGCGCCGTGGACCTGGGGAATGCAGCGCAGGCTATAGGCATCCTGCACGTGGTTGGGATCGTCCAAGCGAAGGAATTCGCTGCCTTCGACGAGGCGGCGGAGGTGAGCGGCACAGTCCATTTGATGGCCATGCGGACGGGCGGCGTGGATGCGCTCGTCGAAAGCCTGTGCCATGCCGTGCAGGGCCTCCAGGCTCAGCGCCCCGGCGACGTCGGCCACGCGACTCAAACCCTCTGCCTGCCAGGTAGTCAGAGCCCCGATGGCCGCCATCACCGCCGTGCCGTTGATCAGAGCCAGGCCCTCCTTAGCCCCAAGTTTGATGGGAGCGAGGCCGGCTCGACGCAGGGCCTCGGCTCCGGACATTCTATCCCCTCGATAGAAAGCCTCCCCCTCGCCGATGAGAACCAGGGACATGTGAGCCAGGGGAGCCAGGTCGCCACTGGCCCCCAGGGAGCCCTTGGCAGGGATGACGGGATACACTCCCCGCTTGATCAAAGCCAGCAAAGCTTCGAGGGTCTCCAGCCGTATGCCGGAATGGCCCTTAGCCAGGGTGTTGGCTCGGATGAGCATCAGGGCTCGCACTGTGGCCTCATCGAGGGGACGGCCCACCCCCGCGGCGTGGCTCATGAGCAAGTTGTGCTGCAGCTCTTCCGTCTGCTCCGGCGAGATCACCCTGTCTTTGAAAGCGCCGAACCCGGTGGTGACGCCATAGATAATTTCGCCCCGCTCTATGAACGCCTCCACCGCTCGCCGAGCCCGCTCGATCTTCTCCTGAGCCTTCGCAGCGATTTTGACGTGTATTCCCTCAGGAGCTGCCCAACTCCTGGCCACAGTTACCACATCTTCGATGGTTAAACTCTCGCCATCAAGGGTTATAGTATTACCCTCGAACACTTGCGTTGTTCGCGAGGATGTTGTGGGGGACATGTCATTGCGAGGCGACGCTTTTCCGCCGAAGCAATCCCCCCCGTCGCGAGCTGGAGATTGCTTCGTCGCTCCGCTTCCTCGCAATGACACACACGGAAGTTCGGTTGCGGCTGGAGGCCGCGTTATGGTCTTCATTAAAAACCCCTCCTCGTTGAGGCTATGGAGACAAAAACACCTCGTCTTGGACTGGCCACGACGAGGTCATCGGTCCTTGAGCACTGAACCGAACACGCAGCACCCCTGACGCCTGACGTTTGACGTTTCACGTTTGACGTTTCACGCTTCACGCTTCACGTTTCACGCCAACGTTGCTTCACCTTCAAACAAACTGATGCAATCACCATCGAAATCCCTGAGGAGCTCGTGGACATCCAGGAGATCGTCGGCATCTATCTGGGGCATCTCTCGGAACCTGGCCCACTCCTGAGATGTAAGCTCATTGACGATCTCTGGTCCTTCTCCCTCTTGGATCACAGCAAAGACCAGGCCCTGGGTGCCGCAGTGGTCGCATTTCACAGCCATGATCCACATCTCATGGTGATGATCAACTACGCGGACGTTATCTGGCTCGTGGTAGTGCTGACAGACAGCGCAAGGGATGCTGGCCACCAAATGCTTGACGAGCTCGCGCTTCTCGTAACTTTTGCTCGATCTGGCTGCCATCGCTATTCCACCTCCCGCTCAACGACCACCGTGATCTCAGGCGTCAAATTGGTCATCAACTTGATGGGAACTTTATGGGTGCCTAATTCGTGGATGGCTCCTTTGAGTTGTACCTTACGTTTGTCGAAAGTATGCCCTGTCTCGCGCTCCAGGGCCTCCACGATGTCACTGCTGGTTATGGAACCATAGAGCCTGTCCTTCCCCCCGGCCTTAGCCTTGAAGGTCAGCGTCAATTGCCACAGAATCTCGGCCAGAGACGCGGCCTCCTCTTCAGCTTGTCGTTGACGCTTGTCCTCAGCCTTGCCCCGCAATTTGGTCTGTTTTGTAGCACCTTCCGTGGCCATCACGGCCATACCCCTTGGGATCAGGAAGTTGCGCGCGTAGCCATCGGCTACTCTTTTGATCTCGCCGGCCTTGCCTAAGCTCTCCACGTCCTGGGTCAAGAGTATCTTCATGGCCTCCTCGCTTTCTATCCTCAGTTTGCCTAATCATACACCAAAACGGAAAAAACCTCAAATCGGTTCCGCTTAGAAGAAAAAGCTATTGAGTTGAACCGTCACTCAGATTGAGTTGACGCTACCGCTGCGAAAGCCCATGTCGGGAGGGTGAGTAGAATTTGACATTCTGCGCAGGTTGTGGTATCATCTCCCCCAATAGCCTAACATCGTTGGATGAGAAAATCTCATCAAGAGAGGTGGAGGGACCGGCCCTGTGAAGCCTCGGCAACCAGTCTGGAAATTAGAGATTAGAGATTAGAAATTAGAGCTTAGAAAGCTCCCGTTCTCCAACTTCCAATGTCCAACCTCCAACTTCCAGGCAAGGTGCCAATTCCGGCAGACCCTCAGTGGGTTCTGGAAGATGAGAAGGTTGCAATGACGCATAAGCCTCTTCAGAATCCCCGCTGAAGAGGCTTCTTAGTTCCTCTTCTAGCTCCCCTCCTGGTGAGAAGCCCCAATGGTTTAGGAAGGTTGCATTTGGCTAAATAGCCTCTGCAAGCTATTCGCAACACACCCCAATCACATTGGTCGTAGAACGACCGGAGAGGAGATCACCTATGGCTAACCATTTTTCAACCCTGGCTGTACACGCCGGTGAGGACAAGCGCAAGCCTTACGGCGCATTAACCACGCCCATTGTCCAAACCTCGACCTACACCTTTGAGAATACAGCCGAAATCCTGGATTTTATGCAGCGCAAGGCGGCTGGAGGCCAGCCAACGCGAGATGAATATGGTCGCTACAGCAACCCGACCCAGAGCGCGGCCGAGCGCAAGATAGCCGCCCTGGAAGGCGGCGAACGGGCTTTGCTCTTCGCCAGTGGGATGTGTGCCATCACCACGGCGATGTTTGCCCTGCTATCCAGCGGCCACCATCTGGTGCTGGTCAGCGATGCCTACCGTCGCACGCACGAGTTTGCCTGCCGCTTCTTGACCCGATGGGGGATCGAGACCACCCTGGTGCCGATTGACGATCCAGCAGCGCTGGCTGCGGCCATTCGTCCCACCACCCGCCTGATCTTTTCCGAAACGCCGACCAATCCCTACCTGCGGGTGATGGACCTGGAGAAAATGGCTGAGATCGCCAGACGGCACAACATCATCACCGCCATTGACAGCACCTTTGCCACGCCGATCAACCTGCGTCCCCTGGAATACGGCGTTGATCTGGTGATCCATAGCGCGACCAAGTACCTGGGCGGTCACAACGACCTGCTGGCCGGAGTAGTCATCGGGCCTACCGACATCCTGGCCAAGATCGAAGCGGCACGCGGGGTGTTAGGCGGCACGAGTAATCCTCACGACGCCTACCTGCTGCTGCGCGGTCTGAAGACCCTCGACTTGCGCGTCCGTCGCCAGAACGAGAACGGACTGCGCGTCGCCCAGTTCCTGGAGGGACATCCTGCCGTTCGTCGCGTCTACTATCCCGGCCTGCCCGGTCATCCCGATCATGAGATCGCCCGGCAGCAGATGATGGGATTCGGGGGCGTGGTCAGCTTCGAGATCGAGGGCGATATGGATAAAACGAGTCGCTTCGTTGACCGCCTGCGCCTGCCCTACGTCGGCCCTACACTGGGAGGTGTAGAAAGCGTTATCGAACAACCTGTTACATTATTCTCCCTGGACCGCGAGGAGTGGCTGGAAGCGGGCTTAAAGGACAACCTGGTGCGCTATGCGCTGGGCATCGAAGACGGCGACGATCTGATCGCCGACCTGGATCAGGCACTGTTGGGAGTCTAGCTTCGTTACGGAGGGTGCAATGATTGTACACAAGTTTGGCGGTACCTCAATAGGAGACGCGCAATGCTTTGCCAACGTGGCGGACATTGTGATCGCATACTATAACAAGGCGAATGAGACCACCCCGCGGGAGATAGTGATCGTCGTCTCGGCGATGAGTGGCGTGACCAACCAGTTGATCGCCGGAGCACGGGCCGCAGCCGAGGGCAAGGACACCGTGTATCGTGAGATCAAGGCTGGGCTGTTAAGCAGGCACCTTGAGGTCGTGGAGGCCCTGCTGGCCGACAACTCGCAGCGGCACGAGGTGGGTGGGCTGATCGAGGACCGGCTGCACGACCTGGAGCGGCTTTACCGCAGCATTGCCGTGTTGGGGGAGCTAACTGTCCGTGGCTGTGACGCGGTGGCATCCTTTGGCGAGCAGCTCTCGGCCAGCATCCTGGCTGCCGTGTTGCGAGCTCGGAGTGTTCGTGCCCAGGCAGTCAGCGCAACCCAGTTGATCGTCACGGACGATAACTTCGGAGCGGCGACGCCGCTGATGGATCAGACCCGCCAGCGGTTGCAACAGCGGGTCAAGCCGCTGGTCGAGCGGGGCGTGATCCCGGTCATCACCGGCTACATCGCCGCCACCGAGAATGGGGTGACCACTACCCTGGGCCGTGGCGGTGGCGATTTCTCAGCCGCCATCGTCGGCGCGGCGTTGGACGCCGACGAGGTGTGGATCTGGAGCGACGTGGACGGCATCCTCACTGCCGATCCCAACATCGTTCCCCAGGCGCGCACCCTGACCGAACTCTCCTACGCCGAGGCGGCCAACCTGGCCTGTTTCGGCGCGGAAGTGCTCCATCCCAAGACAGTGCGTCCGGTCACCGAAAGTGGCATCCCCCTGCGCATCCTCAACAGCTTTAACCCCCCCTCTTTCCCCCCCAGCGTTGGGGGGGATGAAAGGGGCGGTGGCACGCTGATCGTCGAGACGCCCAGTCCCGACCGTGAACTGTGGCCGGCCATTATCTCTACCAGCGGTTTGAGCATGATCGCCGTGGGCAGCCAGGACGACACGTGGACGCTACAAATGGCCGCTCGTGCATTGCAGCGCCTCAGCGAAGCGGGCGTTGACGTGCTGATGTTCTCGCAATCTTTCTCCGAGCACAGCCTGAATCTGGTAGTGCGCCAACAGGATCAGGCACATTGCCTGAAAGTCCTCCGCCGCGAGTTCGAGAACGGTAAGCAGGGCAGCGCTTATAGCCTGGGGACCAAAGAACAGGTGGCCACCATCTCTGTCGTGGGCGTGCCTGGCTGGAATGAGACCGGCATCGTCTCTCACGCTTTTTCTGCGCTGGGCAAGCACGGCACACGGGTCATCGCCGTAGCCCAGGCAGCCACCGAACACAGCGTTTCTTTCTGCATCCCTGAGGATCAGATGGCGGATACGGTGCGTTTTCTACATCGCGAGTTAGGGTTGGAGGGTGGAAATGGGTGAAATCTACGACACCTGGCGGCAAATCGGGTTTGACGCCGTAAAGTGGGAGGGGGTAAATGTGACTGCCACGCCATCCCCCACGTCCAGCGCGACAACAGCCAAATTTGACAACACCGAGATTGCAGTGTACAATATAACAAGCGTTAGATAAAGGTCTAGCTCGTTCTGATTCGAAAGGTGATCTGATGGAGGAGCATACAACCCGGGAGGCAATCTTGCGGGCAGCGAGGAACCTCTTCACCACTAAGGGATTCGCCAGTACTGCGGTGCGGGAAATCTGTCAAGAGGCAGGTGTGACCGCACCTGTGCTTTACTACCACTTCGGCAGCAAAGAGGGCCTCTTCGACGCCGTCGTGGAGGATACCCTCACCCTGGATGGCTTCCACGCCCTGCTTCGAGAGGAGGTCGTGGCTTGCTCCGATCCCTGGGCCAGGCTGTGGGCCTACGTTAGCACTTACCTGACGCATTTCCCCACCCACCTGCTGAATCCCGGCCTGCACCTGGACAAATCCACCCAGCTTCACGAAGCCAGCCTGCGCCAGCTCAGCTCGGGCATCGAAGCCATCTACCAACTGGCCAGAGAGATTCTGCAGGCTGGGATCGCCAGTGGCGAGTTCCGGGAGGTGAACGTTGACACCACGGCCGCCTGTCTCATGGGCACCGTTGATTCCTTCGTGCGGGCGCAGGTGTATCTGGGGGCGGAGTATGACCTGGAAGAAGTCGCTGAGTGCATCGTGGACCTGTTCAAGCACGGGCTGGTAGCTACTGATGTCCGATAGCCCTCGGACCCTGGAGAAGGGGCATGATTGCATGCCACATGCCTGGAACTGGCAGCGACTTTGACCACCCTAGTAGGTAGAAATCAAGCGACGGACGATCTTGCCCGCTAATCCCTTTCACCAAAAATTCGTGGTAACTACTCAGGCTGTCATTGCGAGGAGGCGGTTTTTGCCGACGAAGCAATCTCCAATTCGCAAGTTGGGGATTGCTTCGCAAAAAACGCTCGCAATGACAACAGAGGCTGAGTAGTTACAATTCGTGCAAGTTTCACGCTATCTTCCAATGTGTGCAGCGACACAGCTCACCAGGAGACCTTCTTCATGGAATTGAACATCCGCAACCTCACCGTGGGCCTGTTGGCCGTGATTATCCTTTACCTCGTTCTCAACCTGCTCCCCATTGCGGTTCAGGGGAGGACTGCGGATCCACCCTGGCCGACTTATCACCACGATGCACAGCGCACAGGCCGGACAACGATCTTCGGCCCCACCACTAACAGCCTGCGCTGGCAGTTCTCCACGAATAGCCTCATCAGCTCTTCGCCGGCTGTGGGCGCCGATACCCTTACGGGCACAGGCGGGGCGATCTACTTTGGCGCGTGGGACGGCAAGCTCTACGCCCTCAACCTGGATGGCGACCTACGCTGGACCTACCAGACCGAGAGCTACATCTCCTCTTCGCCGGCCATCGGCTCCGACGGCACGGTCTACTTCGGCTCGTACGACAAGAAGGTCTACGCCGTGTATCCTGATGGGACCCTGCGCTGGGCGTTCCCCACCGGCAACTTCGTCACCTCGTCGCCCGTGCTGGCCAGCGACGGGACGGTCTACGTGGGTTCGTGGGACTTCAATCTGTACGCCATCCACCCCGCTGGCACCCAAAAGTGGGCCTTCTCCACCGGCAGCTACGTTAGCTCATCGCCAGCGCTGGCCGCCGACGGGACGATCTACGTTGGCTCGTGGGACCACTTCTTGTACGCCGTCAACCCGGATGGCAACCAACGTTGGCGCTTCGAGACCGGTAGCGCGATCAGTTCCACCCCGGCCGTGGGCCCCGACGGCACGGTCTACGTCGGCTCGTGGGACGGTAAGCTGTACGCTCTTAACCCGGATGGCAGCCTGCGCTGGAGCTACACGACCGACGGTTACATCCGCTCCTCCCCCGCCCTGGCCAGCGACGGCACCGTTTACATCGGCGCGTCCTGGGATGACGGCTGGTATGAAAAGCTCTACGCCATTCGACCCCCGACGGGTGGCGACCCGGCGGAGCGCTTGTGGAAGGTCAGCCTCGGCTCCTCCGGCAGCGGTGAAGGAGATCAGATCGTGTCGCTGCCGGCCGTGGCCGGCGACGGGCGCCTCTACATCGGGGGGAAGGACGGTCGGGTCCGAGCCCTCAATCCGGCCAGCGGCGCAACGATTTGGTGGTACCAGACCGGCAGTCTGGTGGACTCCTCGCCGGCCATCGGCGCTGACGGGACGCTGTACGTGGGCTCGTTCGATGGCCGGTTGTACGCCTTTGGCGAACCTGCCACCCCTACTCCCACCCCATCGAGCACCAGTACCTGGACACCGACGGCCACTGCCACCCCGACCGCCACCACCACGCCCACCGCCACGCCGTCGCCGACCGCCACCGCCACGCCCACCGCCACGTCAACAGCTACCCCATCACCCACGCCCACCGCCACCCCGTCATCCACGCCCACCGCCACGCTCACCAGCACGCCCACCGCCACGTCAACGGCCACCTCATCGCCCACGCCCACCGCCACGCCCACCGCCACCCCATCGCCCACGCCCACCAGCACGCCCACCGCCACGTCAACGGCTACCCCATCGCCCACGCCCACCGCCACGCCGACAGCCACCCCAACGCCGGTCCTGGCATACCGCGTCTACCTGCCGGTCATCATCGTAGGCCGGCCTTGAATCTTGCTGTAGTGCTTGGAGGAAAGAAATGAACCGCCCCTTACCCTTCAGGTCCCATCTGCCCCATCGCCTGGTCCTGGTTCTGTCCTTGGCCCTGATATTGATCCTGGCCCGAGAGGCCGTCGCCGGGCTGGCCGACACTGCACCCTGGCCGGTGTTGCACCACGACGCCCAGCGCACCGGCCGCACGGCCGTGACCGGGCCGACCAGCGATGCCATTCGCTGGACCTTCCCCACCGGCAGCGCCATCAGCTCCTCGCCAGCCGTCGCTGCCGATGGCACGATCTACTTTGGTGCCTGGAACAACAAGCTCTACGCCGTCAACAAGAACGGTTTCGTTAAGTGGACCTTCCCCACGGGCGGCTATGTCTCGTCGTCGCCGGCCATCGGGTCCGACGGCACGGTCTACTTTGGCTCGTACGACAAGAAGGTCTACGCCGTGTATCCTGATGGGACCCTGCGCTGGGCGTTCCCCACCGGCAACTTCGTCACCTCGTCGCCCATGCTGGCCAGCGACGGGACGGTCTACGTGGGTTCGTGGGACAACAAGCTGTACGCTATCAACCCTGACGGGAGCCCAAAGTGGCCGTCTCCCTTCCCCACGGGCAGCTACGTTAGCAGCTCGCCAGCGCTGGCCGCCGACGGGACGATCTACGTTGGCTCGTGGGACCACTTCTTGTACGCCGTCAACCCGGATGGCAACCAACGTTGGCGCTTCGAGACCGGTAGCGCGATCAGTTCCACCCCGGCCGTGGGCCCCGACGGCACGGTCTACGTCGGCTCGTGGGACGGTAAGCTGTACGCGGTAGACCCCGCCACCGGGAATGAGGACTGGAGCTACACCACGGCGGGCTACATCCGCTCCTCCCCCGCCCTGGCCGGCGACGGCACCGTTTACATTGGCGCATCCTGGGATGGAGGGTGGTACGAGATGCTGTATGCCATTCAACCCCCGATCAGCGGGGACACGGGGGTGTTTCAGTGGAAGATCAACCTTGGTTATTCCGGCAGCGGTGAAGGGGATCAGATCGTGTCGCTGCCGGTCGTGGACGGCGACGGGCGCATTTACGTCGGGGGGAAGGACGGTCAGGTTCGGGCCCTTAACACCGATAATTCTATAGTCTGGACTTACCTGACTGAAAATCAGGTGGACGCTTCACCAGCCATCGGCGCCGACGGGACGCTGTACGTGGGCTCCTGGGACGGGAGGCTCTACGCCTTTGGGACACCGCTGAGTGCCTGCTCCAACATGGACTTCGACGCGGATGGCCGGATCACCGTCGTAGATATTATGCATCTCGTGGTGCGGTGGGGCAAGTCGTCCAGCGACCCAGACTGGAATCCGCGTTATGATCTGGTGGAGAATGATCAGATTGATGTGGACGATATCATGGCCGTGGCAGCCAACTGGCGTACGATCTGTTAGACATGTCTGGTAGAACGTCTCTCACCATGACCGGTGACCGTGGTGCACGCCTTCACGTGCCGCCTGAACGTCTTACCATGACTACGGGACAGCCTACCCAGCCGCTCACCCAACCCGTGGATACCGACTGCCCGCAGGTCCAGGCCAAGTTTCTGCAGGTGGATGGCCAGCGCTTTCACATCCGTGGGGTGAGCTACGGCACATTTGCCGAGAGCGCAGCGGGGGTGCCCTTCCCAACACCCGAAATGGTGCGGCGCGACTTCGCCATGATGCGCGCCATCGGCCTCAACACTGTCCGCCTCTACGACGTTCCACCGACCTGGCTCCTCGACCTGGCGACGGAACAAGACCTGCGAATCATCCTGGGCATACCCTGGCCGCAGCACCTGTGCCTGGACCGCGCCGGACGTCAGGAGGTGCTGCATCAGGTGCGCGAGGTCGCTCGCGCTTGTGGCCGACACGCGGCAGTCCTGATGTGCTGCGTCGGCAACGAGATCCCCACCCAGATCGTGCGCTGGTACGGCAAGAAGCAGACCGAGCGCTTCATCCAGGATCTCTGTGCTGCCGCCCGCGATGCCGCTCCTGACGCCCTGATCACCTACATCAACTACCCCAGCACCGAGTACCTGGAATTACCCTTCCTCGACCTGGTCGGTTTCAACGTCTACCTGCACGACCGGCGGGCCTTTCAGAGCTACCTGGCCCGCCTGCAACTGCTGGCCGGCGACCGGCCGCTGTTTCTGGGCGAGCTGGGGTTCGACAGCCTGCGTCATGGCCAGGAGTGGCAGGCGCAGATGCTCCAGGCCCAACTGCGCGACGTCTTCGACTACGGGCTGTGTGGCGCCGTGGTCTTCACCTGGACCGACGATTGGTTTCGAGGCGGCCACCAGGTCACCGACTGGGCCTTCGGGCTGGTGGACCGGGCACGGCAGCCCAAGCCGGCCTATCACGCCCTGGGGGAGATCCTGGCCCAGACCCCGTTTCGCAGCGACTGGCGCTGGCCTAGCATCTCTGTCGTCGTCGCTGCCTACAATGCCGCCGCCACCCTGGACGACTGCCTGACCTCGCTGACCCAGCTCACCTACCCTGACTACGAGGTCATCGTGGTGAACGATGGCTCCAGCGACACCACTGGCGATATCGCGGAAAAGTATGCCACCGTTGATCCCCGCCTCCGCGTCGTCCACACCGCCAACGGCGGGCTAGGCACCGCCCGCAACGTCGGGCTGGCCGAGGCGCGGGGGGAGATCGTGGCCTACACTGACGCCGACTGCCGGGCCAATCCAGACTGGCTGTACTACCTGGCGCTGACCCTGATCAACAAGCCCGTGGTCGGCGTAGGTGGACCCAACCTGGTGCCCCCCGACGACGGCCAGGTGGCCCGCTGCGTAGGGCAGGCGCCGGGTGGGCCGACCCACATTCTCCTCAGCGACGAGGTAGCCGAACACATCCCAGGCTGCAACATGGCCTTCTGGAAGTGGGCGCTGGACGAGATGGGCGGTTTCAATCCCGTCTACCGCCAGGCCGGCGACGACGTGGACGTGTGCTGGCGGCTCCAGGCGCGGGGCTACGGCCTGGGCTTCAGCCCCGCGGCCATCGTCTGGCACCACCGACGGGATTCCGTGCGGGCCTACCTGAAACAGCAGGCCGGCTACGGCCGCGCCGAGGCGCTGCTGGAACGGCTGCACCCCGGCAAGTTTAACGGCCTGGGCCAGGTTCGCTGGGCAGGGCGCATCTACGGGTTGCCGCTGGTATCCTCCCTGTTGGCTCGATCCCGGATCTATCAGGGTGTCTTCGGCTCGGCGCCGTTCCAGTCGCTGTACCAGCCGGCCGCCGGCTGGCTGGCCTACCTGTACCAGACGCCTGAGTGGTATGCCCTGCTGGGGTTGCTGGCCCTTTTGTCCGCCTTCGCCCCGTGGCTGTTTCTGGTGCCGGTGGGTGCGCTGGCGCTACGGGTCATTCAGGTGCTTCAGGCCGGCGCTGGCACCCAGGTTGACCCGCGCCTGCCGTGGTTGCAGCGCTGGAAGCAACGGGCGCTCATCGCCGTGCTCCATTTCCTGCAACCACTGGCGCGCGCCTGGGGCCGGTTGCGCGGCGGGCTGGGTCCTTTCCGCCTGGCCGGCGCGCCGCCCGGCGCCGGAACCGTGCCGGCCCACGTGGCCGTGCGGCCCCACCACGGCCTGCGATGCCGGCTGACCCTGGCTTTCTGGGGCCAGGCAGGGCAGGAGAAGGACACCTTCCTCAAGCAGTTGATGGAGCGCCTCCAGGCCAGCCGCTGCGTCACGAACCCCAACAGCGGCTGGGAAGGGTGGGATCTGCGCGTCACCCAGGGGTTGGTGGCCGGTGCCATCCTGCTGGCGGCCGTCGAAGACCACGGGGGGCCAAAAAGACTGCTGCGGCTGCGGGTACGCTTCGAGACCCCGCCCTGGCTGGGGGCGGGCCTGCTGGCTCTGGCCGCCCTGGTAGCCATCGGCGTGGGGCGGCTTTCGGCGACGGGGGCGCTGCTAGGGCTGACGCTGCCGCTGGCCATGACGGCCTGGATACTCTGGCAGCGCGCTCGGCTGGTGGCGCGGTTGCGGTGGGCGGCCTGCCAGGTGGCGGAAGAGATGGATATGTGGGAGTTGCGCTGATGCGGATCGTCGTTCTGGGGCTCATCGGCCAGTACCCCCTGGCCGGCATGACCAGCTACTTTCTCCAGTACGTTTTGGGTTTCCTTAGACTGGGCCACGACGTCTACTACCTGGAGGACAACGGCGCCTGTCCCTACGACCCGCAAGTGGATAGCGTCAGCATGGACGTGAGCTACACCGTCGGCTACCTGCGCCGCCACTTCGAGGCCCATGGCCTGGGCGACCGTTGGGCGTACCGGGACTACAACGGGGAATACTACGGGCTGACGCAGGCCAGGGTGCGTGAGGTGCTGCGCACGGCCGACCTGCTGGTCAACGTGTCCCTGGCCAACGCCCCGACGGACGAGCATCGCCAGGCGCGGCGGGTTGTGCTGATTGACACCGACCCCCCCTTCCGCCAGATCGCCGTCGCCCAGGGCGATCCAGCCACCCTCGACTTGCTGGCGGCCCACGATGTCCTGTTCACCTTTGCCGAGAACATCGGCGGGCCTGGCTGGCGCATCCCTCTGGACGGGCGCTTTCGCTGGCATTCCACCCGCCAGCCCGTGGTGCTGGACCTGTGGGAGCCGGTCATTGACTCCCGGGCGCAGGTGCTGACCACGGTGATGAACTGGACCAGCTACGCCTCGGTCGAGTTCCGGGGCGAGGTCTATGGCCAGAAGGATGTGGAGTTCATGAAGATCGTGGACCTGCCGCGGCGGGTGAGCCAGCCTCTGGAGTTGGCGCTGGCCCATCTGCAGGCGCCGCGCGATACCCTCCTGGCCCACGGCTGGCGGTTGACGGATCCGCTGGCCGTCAGCCGCGACCTGTGGGCCTATCGCGACTACATCACCGGCTCACGCGGCGAGTTCAGCGTGGCCAAGAACGCCTACGTCCGCTCTCGAAGTGGCTGGTTCAGCGAGCGCAGCACCTGCTACCTGGCCCTGGGCAAGCCGGTCATCACCCAGGACACCGGCTTCAGCCAGGTGCTGCCCGTGGGCGAGGGGTTGCTGGCCTGGCGAACGCTGGACGAAGCCGTGTCGGCCATCGAGGCCCTCAACGCCGACTACAAGCGCCACTGCCACGCCGCCCGCGCCCTGGCTGAGACACATTTTGACTCCGACCGAGTCCTGTCGGACTTGATCGAGGTGGCGTTTCATGGCTAGGGTCATCGTGGCCGGCTACATCGTTCGCTTCCCGATGGGTGGGCTGGTGTGGACCCATCTGCAGTATGTCCTTGGCCTGGCGCGGCTGGGGCACCAGGTCTACTTCCTGGAAGAGAGCGGCTGGCCCGATGCCTGTTACCACGTGGCGCGCAACGTGATGACCGACGATCCGTCGTACGGCGTGGACTACCTGGCGCGATTGATGGAGCGCTTTGGGTTGGGGGACCGCTGGGCCTTCCGCGACCAGTCCGGCCGTTTCTACGGTTTACCCCGTGAGGCTGTGGACGAGGTGATCGCCGAAGCCGAGGTGCTGATCAACATCTCCGGTCTGAGCTGGTTTGACGGCTTCGCCCATGTGCCGAGCAAGCTCTTCGTGGACGAGAATCCCGCCTTCACCCAGATTCGCGCCGCCCAGGGCGATGCCTGGCTTTGTCATCTGCTAGACAGCCATGACCTTCTCTTCAGCTACGGCTGCAATATTGGCCAGCCTGGTTGCTCACTACCGACGACCGGTTACGAGTGGCACCCGGCGCGCCAACCCCTGGTCATGAACCTGTGGCCCTTCACCTACGACCCGCAGGCGGAGCGGTTCACCACCATCATGAGCCTGCGCCCCTACGAGCCCATCGAGTATCAGGGCCAGGTGTACGGCCACAAAGACGTGGAATTCCAGCGCTTCCTGGACCTGCCGCGCCATACGCCTCAGCCGTTGGAGGTGGCGGTGAGCGTCTCCGGCGAACAGCAGGAGGCTTTGCAGGGGGCCGGCTGGCACTGGGTTGATGCGATGGACGTAAGTCGGGATGTAGATCGCTACCGGGCCTACATCCGTGGGTCCCGCGGTGAGTTCAGCATTGCCAAGAACGCCTACGTCCGCTCGCGTAGCGGCTGGTTCAGCGACCGCAGCGCCAGCTACCTGGCGTGCGGCAAGCCCGTCCTGCTCCAGGACACCGGCTTCGGCGACTGGCTGCCGACGGGCCAGGGCCTGCTCAGCTTTGCCACCCTGGAGCAGGCGGTCGAGGGCCTGGCGCGGATCAACGCCGACTACGAAGCCCACTGCCGCGCTGCCCGCCGCCTGGCCGAGGAGTATTTCGATAGCGACCGCGTGCTGGGCGAGTTGCTGGGGTTGGCAGGGATTCGGTAACCATGAAGATTCTGGCGACCATTATCATCAACAACTACAACTACGGGCGCTTCTTGAAGGACGCCGTCGGCAGCGCTCTAAACCAAACGTATCGCCACACGGAGGTGATTGTCGTTGACGACGGATCCACCGACAACTCACGGGAGATCATTGCCCGTTACGGAGACCGGATTATTCCCGTGCTGCAGGAGAACAGAGGGCAGGCCTCAGCTTTCAACGCCGGGTTTGCGCTGAGCCGGGGCGACGTGATTCTCTTTCTTGACGCCGACGACTGGCTATGTCCCACCGCCGTCGAGCAAGCGGTCAACCTCTTCGCCGAGCCCGGCGTGGCCAAAGTGCACTGGCCGCTGTGGATCGTTGATGAGCACGGACGTAGGACAGAGAAGTTGATCCCCGGACCCTATCTGCCGGAGGGCGACCTGCTGGAGGTTGTGCGGCGCGATGGCCCTTGGGGCTACGTCACGCCGCCTACTAGCGGAAACGCTTGGGCGCGGCGGTTTCTGGAACAGGTCATCCCCGTCCCTGAAGACGCGTACAAACTTTGTGCCGACGCGTACCTCTTCGCGCTGGCTCCGCTGTTTGGCCGCGTGAAGCGAGTTTCGGAACCCCAGGGCTTTTATCGCCTCCACGGCCAGAACAGGTATCGGGGCCAGGCGTTCGATGAAAAACTTAGCGGTGAACTGTGGGTCTACGACCAGCAATGCCTGGCCTTGAGTAAATTTTTCAGCGACATGGGCGTTGAGGCCGATCCCGACAAGTGGAAGAGGAATTCGTGGCCGCACCGACTTCACCAGGCGATACAAGAGATCTCGGCGTTTGTTCCACCGGGCGACGCCTTCATCCTGGTTGACGGCGATCTGTGGGGAGCGCCGGAGGTGCTCGCCGGACGACGTCGCATCCCGTTCCTCGAGCGGGACGGGCAATACTGGGGGCCACCGGCGGACGACGACACGGCCATCTGCGAACTGGAACGCTTGCGGCGGTCCGGCGCGAGCTTCATCGTCTTCGCTTGGCCGGCTTTCTGGTGGCTCGATCACTATGCAGGGTTGCACCGGCACCTGCGTTCGGCGTACCGCTGTGCGCTGGAGAACGACCGTTTGGTCGTGTTCGACCTGCGGTCTTGAACAGGTATCTTTCGACAGGAGCTTCGTATGACCCGTGACACCTGGCAGGTCTTTGACTTCGCGGCCACGCTGGAAAAGGTGCGGCCGTTCACCATGGTTCCCACGGAGGCGCTGGTAGACCTGGCCCGTCAGGTGCAGGCGGTTCTCACCTGCGGCATCCCCGGCGACTTCGTGGAATGCGGTGTCTGGCGCGGGGGTGCTGCTTTCCTCATGGCCGATCTCCTGCGGCAGGCCGGAGTCCGCGATCGAAAGGTGTGGCTCTTCGACTCGTTTGAGGGCCTGCCACCGCCGGAGGAGATAGACGGCCCAGCAGCGACGGAGTACGTCAAGAACACCGACGGTCCCTGGTACTTTGATAATTGCCGGGTGTCACTAGAGGAGGTCCAACGGACAGCGCGAGGGCTGGGACTGGCCTCGTACACCGAGCTGGTCAAAGGCTGGTTCAATCAGACGCTGCCAGCCTATCGCCAGCGTATTGGACCGATTGCCATCTTGCGTATTGACTGCGACTGGTACGCGAGCGTGCGCTGCTGTCTGGACAACCTGTTCGACCAGGTCGTTGACGGCGGCTTCGTCATCTTCGACGACTACTATACGTTCGAGGGGTGCGCTATCGCCGTCCATGAATTCCTGGGCGAACGACGGCTCTCACACCGCCTGGAGAGTGTGGTGGGCCGGTCGAAGGGCTACACCTGCTACGTTTCTGCCGTCCTCCGTAAGGGTAACGCGTCCTGGTACGACCTGCGTCAGTGGCTGGACCGGCGCGATCTGGCCCTTCAAGACATCGCGGCTCTCATCCCAACGGAAGACGCCTTCATCCTGATAGATCAGGAAACGCTGCGGGGGGAACTGGGCGCCGCACGACAGGCCATCCCCTTCCTGGAACGAGATGGGCACTACTGGGGACCACCACCCGATGACGACACGGCCATCGGCGAGCTTGAACGGCTGCGCCAATCCGGTGCGCGTTACGCGGTCTTCGCCTGGCCGGCTTTCTGGTGGCTCGATCACTACGCTGGGCTACGCCGTTACCTGCGCTCGAACTTCCCTTGCGTGGTGGAGAACGACCGTCTCATCGTCTTCGATCTGAGGTGACCGATGAACCGCCCTGAGGCTTTGCACCTTTTCCGAAGGTTGCTGCCCTACGCCCGGCCGCACGCCAGGGCTCTGGTCTTGCTGCTCTCGGCCAACATCCTGATGGTCCTGTTGGGCCTGGCCCAGCCCTGGCCCATGAAGGTGCTGGTGGACAACGTCATCGGCGGCCGACCATTCCCCGGTGAAATCTACCTGCCCTGGGACATCCCGCCCATGCGCAAGGACTTCCCCGCCGACTTCCCGCTGTATCCAAACCTGACCTACGTCGGTCCGCAGCAACTGGCCGGTTGGATCAACGGCAGCCGCTTCGACCGCCTGTGGTTCAAGACCATGGACGCCGGCCCCACGCTCCTACACTGGTACGAAGAAGCCCTGGCCGCCAGCCCCTACCCGCCCAGCGCGGTGATTGACACCGGCTGGAGCAAGCGCTACCGTCTAGATCCCAGAACCCGTCTCGTAGAAATGGAGATCTTCTGGGCCACCGGCCAGCCCACCGTGGTGGGCATTGATTACATCCCCACCTTCGAGGCGCCCGATATCGGCGTCCCCATGATCCGCCGCATCTGGCTGCTGACTGCGGTCGCTGTAGCCACACTGCTCCTGTTCGCCCTCAAAGGACTGCTCAGCCTGGCGGCTACTTATCTCAACCTGGAAGCCGGCCAGGGCATGGTTTTGCGGTTGCGCAGTGACCTGTTCAACCATCTGCAGCGGCTGTCTCTGCCCTTCCACGACAGCCGACCGGTGGGTGACTCCATCTACCGGGTCACCGCCGACACCTACAGCATCCAAACCCTGCTCCTGGGCAGCCTGTTCCCGCTGCTCACCTCGAGCCTGACCCTGGTGGGGATGTTCGCCATCCTCTGGCGGCTGGACTGGCCGCTGGCCCTCCTCGCCTTATTGGTGGCGCCCTTCCTGTACAGCTCGGTGCGCTACTACGCTGCCCGGCTCGCGCCGCGCTCCGAGGAGGTGAAGTATCTGGAGAGCGGCGTGGTCAGCCTGGTGCAGCGGGTGCTGTCGGCCATCCGCCTGGTGCAAACCTTTGCCCGCGAAGACCGCGAGCAGGAGCACTTCGTGCGGCAGAACCGGGAGGTGGTGAGGGCGCGCACCAGCCTCACCATGCAGCAGACCTCTTTCCACCTAGTGGTGGACGCCGTGACCGTGGCCGGCACGGCGGCGGTCATCTGGCTGGGCGGCTACCACGTGCTGCAGGGCCGGCTGTCCCTGGGTGGGTTGATGGTCGCCCTCGGCTATCTCGGGGCGGTGTATGGGCCGCTGTCCACCATCAGTGGCACCTTTCCCGTGATCCAGGACGCGCTGGTCAGTGCCCGCCGGGTGTTTGAGGTGTTTGATACTGTGCCAGAAGTACGCGACCGACCTGGCGCCCTGCCTCTGCCGCCAGTGCGCGGCCACGTGCGCTTCGAGGGCGTCAGCTTCAGCTACGACAATGCTCAGCCCGTGCTGCAGGATGTGAGCTTCGAGGTGCTGCCGGGACAGACAATAGGCATCGTCGGGCTGAGCGGGGCCGGCAAAACCACCCTGGTCAGCCTGATCACCCGCCTGTACGACCCCACCGCCGGTCGCGTGCTCATTGACGGCTACGACCTGCGTGAGGTGCAGGTGCGGTCGGTGCGCGAGCAGGTGGGGTTGGTGTTGCAAGAGACGGTGCTCTTCTCCGGGAGGGTCGCCGAGAACATCGCCTACGGCCGGCCAGACGCTACCTTGGAGGAGATTGCGGAGGCCGCCCGCCAGGCCAACGCCCACGACTTCATCATGCGTCTGCCTGATGGCTATCAGAGTGACATTGGCCAGGATGGGGTGAAGCTCTCCGGCGGCCAGCGACAACGGGTGGCCATCGCCCGCGCCTTCCTGAAGAACGCCCCCATCCTGATTCTGGATGAGCCGGCGTCGGCCATGGATGCCGAGGCTGAGGCGGCGGTCATGGAGGCCACGGCGCGGCTGATGCACGGTCGGACGACCTTCATCGTCGCCCATCGTCTGTCCACCTTGCGCCAGGCCGATCAGATCCTGGTCATCGAAGATGGTCACATCGCTGAGCGGGGCACCCACGCCGAGTTGTTGGCCCGCGGTGGCCTTTACGCGCGTTTGCACACCTTGCAGACCGAGGCGCCGAGGGATGGAGATGCCCAGGCGTCGAGCTTGCAGCCAGAGGAGGCTAAGCGTTGAACCAGGGTCGGCTATTGGCTCTGTTGTCGGCAGTTCTGATGGTGGCTCTGGCTGTCACCGGTCCCGCCTCGGCGGACGAGCCGGCCGCCTGGCCCATGTTTCACCGTGATCCAGGTCGCACCGGCCGGGCGTCGGTGCTGGGGCCACCACAGCCGGCCATCCGCTGGCGCCACCAGAGCCAAAGCTTCTTCAGCTCATCGCCGGCCATCGCCGCCGACGGGACGATCTATGTCGGCGCCTGGGATGGCAGGCTTTACGCCCTTGACCCGGATGGCGCGCTGCGTTGGACGTACGCCACCAAGAAGTTCATCACCTCGTCACCAGCCGTAGGATCCGATGGGACAGTGTACGTGGGTTCGTGGGACTGGCACGTCTACGCCATCAACCCAGATGGCAGCCTGAGGTGGCGCTACCGCACCGACGAGCTGATCACCTCCTCGCCCGCCATCGCGCCGGATGGCACGGTGTACGTGGGATCCTGGGACGGAGGACTGTATGCGTTGATGCCTGGCGGGGCGCTGCGCTGGCGCTTCGAAACCGGCGGCTACGTCAGCGCGCCGCCCGCCGTAGCGCCGGACGGCTGGGTGGTGGTTGGCTCGTGGGACGGTAACGTCTACGCAATCAACCCAGACGGCACCGAGAAGTGGCGTTTTTCCACCGCCAGCCAGGTGAGCGCGCCGGCCGCCGTGGGGCCGGATGGCACCGTCTACGTAGGTTCGTGGGATAACCACGTCTACGCCATCAACGCCGATGGAACACAGCGCTGGCGGACGCGGACGATGGGTCCGGTCGGGTCTGGGCCAGCCATCGGCCCAGACGGTGTGATCTACGTAGGCGCCTGGGATCAGCAGCTCTACGCCCTCGACACCGACGGCACAATTCGCTGGACCTTCTTTACCGGCGACTACACCAGCACGTCGGGAGACTACCTGGCCTCCTCACCGGTGGTGGACGCGAGCGGGGTGGTCTACGTAGGGTCTAACAGCTTCCACGTCTATGCCGTCAACCCGGACGGCGCCCTGCGCTGGCAGATCAAAACTGGCAACTGGGTGCAGGCTTCGCCGGCTATCGGGTCGGATGGCACACTGTACATCAGTGGCTACGATGGCCACGTGTACGCCATCGGGC